>OAUW01000913.1_pt1 | contig 11874 bp, 2 predicted proteins | sample 1495241 | NCBI WGS metagenome assembly OAUW01 (sample SAMEA2580063, study PRJEB22360) | human gut metagenome | biome: human gut; feature: human-associated habitat; material: faeces | place: Denmark | collected 2008/2010
TTTTCTAATATTTGAAATGGCTTCATTATAGCGTCTTACAGATGCTGGCTTTTTATCATTTGTTAAAACATCTCTATTTAACGTATCATAAGCGCTTTGTAACTGTGACTTATCAGCACGTAAGTTGCTTTTAGCTTCAACATAATCTCTCTGTGCCTGTTCAACTGTGTTTTTAGCATCATTAATTTGTTGGGATGTTGCATCTCCATTATTTATAACGCTATTTGCATGTTGTATTGCTTGTTCAGCTGCTTGGCGTTTATTTTTGTAGTTCCTTGTGCTATCTTGAGTCATACCATCAGTTGAAGCGGCTGGTTGAATCGATTGTTGTAATTGTTCTTTTGCTCTCACAAGTTGACTATTATCAGCCTTGTTTTGTAATAATGCTTTAGCTTCATTTATTTTATTTTGTGCCGCTTGAACTTTAGATAAAGCTGAATTTACTTGTTGAGGTGTTGCAAATTCTGTGCCTATAACTTGGTCAGCATCACTTTTAGCTGTATTAATTTGTGATTGAGCACGATTCATAGCTTGATCAAAGTTTCTGATACTTGATGGTGTTTTGTTCTCTTTACTAATTTCTTCATCTAGTCGACGACGAGCATTGATTAATTCGGTTTTATTAACTTTAGTTCTAACAGTCTCAGTAGCTTCTTCAGAACTTCCATCACTGTAATAAATAACTACTGGAATATGTGATGTACTACCACCAGCTAAATTTGTTGGAAGAGCGTTTCCTTGTTTAATCGCAACTCTATTTTTATTTGGCACTTGAACCGCATTATTAATATCATCATTAGTCACATTTTGACCCTGTTCTTTAACAATTTCATTGATTGTTAAAGTATGTTGCGCAGGTGCTTGAATTACAGTAGGATTTGTGTTTTCAGTGTTACCCTGACCTGCTTTAGGAGTTATTGTAATTTGAGAATTAGGTTTAATTGTATTGGCCGAAAATACAACTTTACCATTATCCTGATTGAACTCGACATAATTTGGTTTATTATTTATCGTCCATTTGCCGTTGTTATTTTTAGTAATAGTGAATGATTTTTGTGTTTCATTGCCATTTAATTTTTCAGTGTAATTAATTTCGACACGTTCAGTTGGATTTAAAGAATTACGTGAATTGTCAGGTAATATATCGAATGTTCCATTATCATAAGTATGAGTTGCTACTTGTTCAGGTTGTGGAGCTTTGACAATATAAATTTCACTAGTTGCTGAAGTACTTATAGTTTCTCCGGAACCTTCAGTCGCTATTGCTTCTATTGAATCCCCAGGTCTAACTGCTAATCGACTTAAAGATATAGCAGTTCCGTTATTTGTTGGTCCGATACCATTTATGTCAGGTGACCCAGTTTCAACAGTCCAACGACCATCATTATTTTTAACAAATGTAGTTAATTTATTTCCATTTTTATTAATAACAATCTTATCTGCAGATGCTTGGATATAATCATTTGTCCCACTTATTAGTATATTACGCACAGCACCAGGTGTTACTGTTACATCACCAGTTTTAGACTGAGTTATGGTTGGTTGATTAGGTTTAGCATTTGTAACTATAAATTTAGCTGATTGTGATGTTTGCCAAACACCCCAGTTGCTAGGATTAACGACATCATAAGTACCAGTTTTAACAAAAGGAGTTCTAGTATATGCTAATGATTGCCATTGATCACTAGTAGTTCCTGTACTTTGCTGGTTCCAATAAAATTTCCAACCATCTATTGGTAATCCCTCTCCATTTTCAAGATGTTTGTAATAGCCTGCCCATGTTCCTTTAGGGAATGTATCTCCTACTTGAATTTTGTAGATAGGTTGAGTGAAATCAAAATTATATACCCACACTTTAACAGGAACTTCTAATGGTGTAGATATGCCAGGATAATTAACAAGTGCAATTAAATTTTGTACACCGGCTATGTTTTTATCAGGTTGACGATTGTCTTTCCAAGAAGCTGTTCCTCCAAGACGGTTATTATTTTCAAAAATAATATAATTATAAACGTCAGTACCATTGGTTAAGTTTCGTCCTTTTTGATCTCTTACTGGATTCTTAGCTGTAACTGTTGGATAGATTGTTATTGGAATATCTACAGTTCTCGTACCTTGATGATTAGGTAGAGTAACTGTAACAGTTTTTGTTGTAGTACCGATGTTGTTTTTCCAACTATTAGGCTCCTCGTTCCATGTAAGAGTAGAATGGGCTGGTATATTACTTATGAAACTATTGAAGTCATTAAAATTATAGTTTGTACCTTTAATTATTTTAATACCATCATTTTTAGCTTGCATGCCAGCGGTAACATTTACTTGATCACTGTTTTCTGAAAAAACACTTATATCTTCAGTTGTATTTGAAGCAATTCCACTACTATTTTGTTTAGTGTACGTTACATTATTTGTCATTGAGGTTTTAGCAGTAATATTTCCGGTTGGTAGAGTGCCTTGAATTGTTACAGTAGCTATACCATTAGAATCTATAGTTGTATTTGTATTAGGAATAACAGTTCCATTTGATTGATATAGAGTGACTTGTGCATTTTGTGGAACATTTCGAACTAAAATTTGTTGACCATTTAATTGTCCTTTTGAAATCACACTATTACTATCAATAACAGGTTTATTTGGTTTGACTTTGAATAGTACATTAACGTTTTCAGTTTGGCCGTTTTGATAAACTACCGTAACTGTTTTAGTAAATGAACCTGCATTACGAGAACTTGGTGTGCCTGATCCTTGGGCCCATCTGAAGTCCATATGTTCTGGCCAATATTGATTTACTGCTTGAACAAAATTTCCTGGATATGCATCACCTGATGAATTAAATCGACCATTGATAGTTGTTTCATATATTTGCTTTGGAATAGATTGACTAAGTTTGTAAGTAGTATCTTTTCTAATTGGTGTTGTTTCACCATCAAAGAATATTTCAGCGTGTAATGTTAAATCTCTACCAATTTGATTACTATTTATATCGGGTCCCTGATTATTAACCCAAACTATTCTCGCATCAACTGGACCTCCCGTTCTTAAACTAAAGAAATCATTTGGGGAAGTTCCTTTGCCGGTTGGAAATTGTTGTCCTCTTACTGTTGTTCTAGTAGTAGGTACAACTTCTAATAACACATGTTTAACTGGAACGGTTATTGTATTAGTTGTACCATCAGAAAATGTAGTTGTAACATTAACTGTAGCATTGTTCCCACTTCTATTTACTTTACTTACAACTTGACTACGAACGTCATTATTTGACTCATTGACATAATTTCTTGTACCTAAAATTTTAGTCATGCTGAGTGAAGATTTTACTCTATTTTGATCTTCAATTGAAAGGTTAGCATTGTTTTGAATATTACTAATTCTCACTGGTGTTTGATTACTTGATGAAGTTGTTATTCTATATTTCTCGTTTAATGGTTTTATATTTACTGTGAAAGAAACAATACTTTCATTTCCACTTTTATCTGTGGCTTTAACTTTTACAATTTTATTTATGCTATTAGTAACATTAGGAGCCTGACCTACTAACTCGTTGTTGTTTCTGGTCATAGTAATTGCACTATCACTTGTAGAAGCTACTGTATTTAATCCATAATTATCATTTACATTGATAGTATTTTTAAATGTTTCACCAGAATATACCGTATGATGGTCGTAATTACCTACAGTTATACTAGGATTTACTTTATCAGAAGGCACAAAATAAACATTAATCACGTTATTGGTATTGCTTAAATTTTGGCCTAATTTTTCAATGTAACCTTTTGGACTGTATGGTGCTAAGTATAATTGTGCCTTATAGATAACACCCATAATACCATTATTTGCCGCATTAGCTTTAACAACTTTATCAATATTAAAAGCGGATGCCCCATTAGCTTCTGGAACTTGACCATTTACGATAGAAGAATTTTTTTCATTATATATAACGTTAGAATGACTGACTTGACGTCCACCGTAACCATTATCTGGTTCTACTAAGTCTAATACTTGAATAGGATTTGAGTTAAGTAAATAAGATTTCTCGCCATCATCTCTAATTATAGATTTAGAATACCCATTAGACCCTCGTTCTGCTAACTGTTTTTCATTACTATTGATATTTGAACGTAAATTTGAGTTTTTAGCTGTTGCTTGAAGTAAAGTTAACACGTCATTAGTATTTATTTGTCTACCTAATGTTGCATCATATTTATAAATAAGTGATTTATGATCTGGTGACCATTCTAATCCACCATCTGTATTTCTACCTTGAATCTTACTAGAAGTCCACGAAATGGTATAATCATCCCTTATATTAACCCAACGTAAGAAATTCATATTATTGAGATTTGATGAAAACTCTTTTATCAAATCGCCCTTACGTATAGTTACTGTCACACTACTAACATTTCTATGGTCAAAGTTATTCGAAACAGTGATATCGTTATCGTTTAAATTAAGTCCAGAATTAGCTGCTTTAAATGCTTGTTTGATTTTATTGATTTCATCATTAGTTAAATTATAAGTACTAACTCTATATACACGATTATTACCAGTAGGTGCATTAACCTCTACTATTTTAAGTTTTAAATTAAGTTCTTGTTGAGTCTTATGATAAGCATTTTTAGCATTAACTCTATAGTTATAATTTCCAACATTGAGTCGACTAATTTCACTCGATGAAGGTAAAGATCCAATAGCTGATATAGAGGTGAAATCTCTATTAGGTAAATCCGAACCATTACTTAATGAGAAATATTTTCTTAAGTTTGGACCAATGGTATAGTTTTGTCCTCTAGCAATAGTGATTACTGCTTCTTTTTTATTTGTATTACCATTTTCACTGAAAATGGATTTTCTTTCGGGCTCATATGTGATTACATTTTCAGCATCAATAACATCTACAGAACCATCTCTATAATAAAATGTAACATCGCCGTTTACTCCAGCGAGTATTGGGTTATTTTGTAATAAATATGATCTTATATTAGCATTTGCTTCACTTATTTTTCTTTTTACCTCTTCTCGTTCGGAATTAGATAATGAAGAAGGGTCTGTCACTAATTGTAGTTGATCTCTAGATAATCCGACTGGATTTAAATCATCAGCCAACTTACCAACATTTAAAATAAAGGTTTTAGCTGGATTTGTTGTATTTCCAGAATTATCGGTTGCAGTAATATTGAAATGATATGTCGTATTATATGCTTCATTACTAGGTATATTACCAATTAACTTAAGCGTACCCTCAGTATTATTATTAGGATTGATTGTAAAGGTTTTTGTCCAACCTTGAGGTAAATTGACGTTTACATCTCTTAAACCTGAACCGCCAGTATTATCAGTGACTGGAAGAGTAATTTCTACATGATCTCCCCTGTAATACTTATGAACTAGTCCTGCCGGTTCATTAATTGTAGGTGGTGTTGTATCGCTACTAAACGGAACGCTATTACTAAAGTTTGATTGTACATATTGATTGTAATAAACAATTGCCTTTAATTCACCGCTTAATGGTAGATCTTTAAGGTAGTCTGATGAACGGAATGTTAAGACCCCATTTTTACTTGGATCATTATCATGGTATGCTTCTGCAACTACTGTGTAGTTTTCAGGGACAGTATATGGATTTATTTCTGGATCATGATCGCCATCGGTTCCGCCCATCACAAGTTTGATTTTAGCAGTAGTATCATTTGGTATATCTGTTACTCTTATTTCAGGCTTATGGTTAGGATTTCCACGTAATTCATTAGCAGTTGTAATGATTCTTGGTGGAGTTGGTTTTGATCTAATTTCAAATTGTTCTACTTTATCACCAAACTTAACAGTGATGAAATAATTTCCTGGATCAATATGACCAACAAGAGCTAAGTTTTTTTCAGTAGCATTATTTGTTCTACCCACAGCGTTTTGTAATGTAAGCGTGTTAGGATATCCTGTAATAGACCATTCACTATCTTTAATTGGTTCATTACTAGTAAGTTTGATACGTATCTCTTGTTGATAAGGTAATATTCCTGATCCTACAGTGTTATGAAGCGTTCCACTCATTACTTGGAAAACACCATGGCCCGCTCGTTTCGATACTGAAAATTCCTTTCTATCTTGTTTTTCATTATCGTGATATAACTCAATTGTATGTTTTAACTCAGGTTTTACATATAAATTTACTGGTAAAAGAGTTTCAGGGTTATGATGGCTATCTTCAACATCAAAACCTACAAGAAATTGAATTGGACGGCCTGAACGTGCTGCATTTTGAAGATTTTCTTGTGAAAAAAGTTCTTCAATTTGATAGGCATTCATTGCATTAGCTCCCTGCCATCTTTCCTGATTATAAGGAAGATAAGATGGATAAATACCTAGGACTGTACCAGTCACATTCTTTACATAACTTAATGGGTCGTATACCGAATCAATACTTCCGGAACCGTCACTATCCAAAATAGGAACATCAGTAGTTCTCTGTAATGTAGGATCGAATTGTCTGATTGTTCTTTTTAAATGAAGTGTACGATTTTTAACTTGGACATTTGACTGTACTCGATTTCGATAATTCTTATAAGGTTCGACATAGAGTTGGTTATAGTTCGTTGCTTGTTTATATTCACCAGAACGCGCGCCAGCAGCATAATACAATCTTGCAGTTGGAGCTCCTTGAGTTTTAAATGAAATACGATAACTTACATCACCACTACCTTTAAAACTATATATTGTATCTAATCCTCTTATTTGATCTGGTTTCTCACTATTTAGCAATGCGAAGTTTTCATCGCCATAATATTTATTAGTTTGTGTAGCGCCTTCTCTGTCGAAGTATAATTCTCCCCCTCTAGCAAAGTCAGAAAAATTATTAACACCATCATAAAATGCATAATTTGTAGCGGAGCCATGTTTAAAATCATTCGCTACGCTAGAATTAATAGCACCTGCTGATCTCCAAAATTGAGGTAGTGGTGCACCTGATCCAAATCCAACGCCACCAGTAGATGTACTTGAACCATCACGGTTGATAATAGTGAAAGTTACTGGACCAGTTGGTGTTTGATCACTTGGAAGTCCAAACCAATAGTACATATATTCATGCCCTTTATGATTACTATTAAATAAAATATCCCATTGATATCCATCTTTAAGTCGTTTTGTAGTGATATAAGCATTACCTTGTACATCAGAAGCACGTAAGATGTTCCTAGATCTTGGTAAATTATAAGGCCATCTTCTATTTGAAGCATGGAAGAAAGTACCAGGAGGGAAACCAGAATCATCATCGTCTTTTGAAACATAATATTCAGTTCTAGCATCTAAGTAATCGCTTCTTGATGAACGATTCTCAACAACACTTCTCGTACTTCTTCTACCACGTTTTTCTGTAGTAGATTGTTGTGGTAACGTACGTGCAAGTTCTAATGCTTTCTCTAATTGTTGATATGCCGAAACAAGCTGTTCTGAAGGAATATTTTGATTATTACCTAGTAAGTCATTGACGTAGTCAAAAGTAGATTTGACTTTTTGATATTCTGTTGCATCCGCACGATCTCTATCAATCATTCTGTAATTGTGATATGATGCGTCAAAAAAAGCTTGTAATGCATTTTTATCTAATGGTGGATGTACTTGCTGCGATTTATCTTTCTCTTGTAGATTCTCTTTCTCTTTGTCATTTTTACTTGCTCGGCTTTCTGCAAGTACATTTTCTGTTAGTTTATGATGTTTATTTTCAGAAGCATTCCCATCGCTATCGCTTACTATTTTACTATGTGCTTGCATAGTACTATTATCAACTTTCAATGGTTCGTTATTCATATTTGCTTCACTATGCGATTGATTGATACTATCATCCGAAACATTTGTAGGTAATTGTTGCGATGTTTCATTAGTGTCTTTGAATTGATCCGACAGTCGTGCATTTGCTTGATTTTGACTAGTTGATGAACGTAATGATTCAGTCTTCCCACTAGAATTTTGTTTGTTATTTTCGATTTCTTGACTATGCGTATTCGAATCATCATCATCTGTTTGATTTAATTGTTTAATTAACTTTTGATTTTGATTCAACTCGTCGGCACTTGCATGGTTTGTATTGATACCCATGAACACAAGTGTTGCAATCACAGTAGAAAATGTTCCAATTGCGTATTTTCGAATACTAAATTTTTGTAATTTATCACGATTATTCAAAGCTATTGCCACTCCTATTCTTGATGTTTTTTCTTTGTTGTTTGATGTGATTTGAAAATTATACGTTTTTAATGTTGATAATTTTGACAATGAATAACTCATACATTTGCTCAATAAAAAAGAGCAGATGTTCCGACCGTTTAATTTCGGTTTGCTCTTCATTTATCACAATAGCATTTTGAACAACAATTTATTTGTTCTAAACAATAATATCACTTTAAGATAACTTTGTGAAATTAATTCACGAAGTTTTAATAAAATATTTATATTTTTAGTGGAGATGCTAATTGATATTAAAAAAACCAATGAACAATATCTAAATGAAATGTTCATTGGTTTATGGTTAGAGGTGAGTTGCAATATATTTACTTGAAACGTATAGTTCATGTTCATTACAAATGGATAAAATCTCATTTAGTGTATGAGCATATGTCATCTCTTTAAAAAGTTTGTCTGTTTCAATTGGAACTTTGGTATATATTTCTGCGAGTGATTTTGATAAATGCAGATGATTTAAATTATTTGTTATTTTTTTCTGTTGAGCGGGAGTTAATGATGATAAATTGTTCACTACATTTTCGACAGTTCCATGATTTTGAATTAATTTAATTGCTGTTTTTTCACCTATCCCTTTTACACCAGAATAGCCATCTGCTGTATCACCCATAAAAGCTTTAACATCTATTAATTGTTGAGGATTAAGCCCGTATTCATCAATGAAACGATCAAGCGTGTAACGTTGATAGATTGTAAAACCTTTTTTTATAAGCCAAACTTCTACATTATGATTAATGCATTGGAGTAAGTCTCGGTCTCCGGTAATGATATAAACTTCATGTTCTTGTGAATATGTTTCCGCTAAACTGCCAATAATATCATCAGCTTCATAATTACGCTTACCAACATTTACAAAACCAAACTGATGGGATATTTCTTTAACATAATCGAATTGAGGAATAAGTTCATCAGGAGGTGCTGGGCGATTTTGTTTATAGCCATCATACATTTCATTTCTGAATGTTTCTTGCCCCATATCCCAACAAACTGCTACGTGAGTAGGTTCGATTTCCTTGATAGCGCTAAAAATATGTCTTACAAAACCTTGAATACCATTTGTAGGAATTCCTTTAGAATTGTACATAAATTGATTGTGTAAGCTTGTTGCATAAAAATGTCTAAATAATAAAGCCATTCCATCAACGAGCAATACTCTTTGAGGCATTTTTAATCCTTCTTTCTACTATAAAATATTGTCTAATTGTGTCGTTTTCAATTCTAGTTGTTGTATTAATGTATCATCGATAGTGAATGAAAGTAACTCATCAATTTGTTGTTGAATGGATGTCTCCAACATTTGAAATTGATGTTCGGCAAGTTGAGTCATCTCATGGATATAATCATTTAATTGTCGGCGCAATGAGTTCAAATCATCTTGTAATAATTCAAGAGTTTGATTAGCTATGTGTACTTGTATATCCTTTTGTGACTTTGGATTAACTATTTTACGTTTAGTTAACTGTTTTGGTAGTGATTGCAACATTGAATTAAGTTCAATTTGAAGTAACGCCGTATCAACCAGTGATGGCTCAACATTAAATTTTGCATTTATAATAACATGAATCTGATTTAACTTTTTCATGACTGGTAGGATTTGTTCTTCTAGTTGTGAATTAAAATATTTTTTAATCCTTTCTGTGATAAGTGATTGCTCTAAGAATAAGCGTTGATGAATTTGATCTAAATATATTTTAGTTGAAATTTTCTTTTCCTCATTAAAGTCGTTATTTTGTGTCATCTGACTATTAAACACAGATTTAACCTCATCTAAAAGTTGTAGTTTTAACCGTTCATTTAGATGATATACTTGTTCTTCTACTTCATTGAAAGTACGTTGTGCAGTTGTATCAATCAACTCTTGATTTAATAGGGTTTGGTTTTTATAGTGATTTAATTTATGTTGTCTAGCTGATAATTTTGCGTTGTCATCGTGAAAATCTTTAATCATTTTTTTAAAGGAGTTATTCATTTGTTGCAATTGATAAGTCATCTGCTGCTCTAAAATTGTTCTAGATTCAACCTTTGCAAAGTATTGTATACTTTCTCTTAATTCATTTATGCCAATGTTATTCCCATTTAAACTTTGACGACTTGAAACACTATATATATCAGAGTGTAAGTTAACTTGCCCCAGTGCATCTGCAACTTAATCCTCAACGGCTTGTATATCCTGTTTATCTTCAGCTAGGTCAACCGCATTAATTATCATTTTAAAAGCTTGATTTTCATTTAATTGATTCATATCTTTCATATGTTCGATAAAGGCTTTGTCGTTATCTGTAAATGAATGATTGAAGTAAGTTACATACAAAATAAGGTCAGAAGAAGTGAGAATTTGTTCAGTTTCATTCGTGTGTCTTTGATTATTGGAATGTAAACCCAGTGAATCAATAATGATTTTACCCTTAAGCCAATCTAAAGGTAGCTTAAGGTGTACAGTTTTCACGAAAGTGGCATACTCATCCTCGGCACTCCACTTTTTAATTTCTTCAAGCGATACTGTGTGTATAAGTGAATGTTCTAGCATTGACGTGTACATTTCATAATGTTTCTCAATTGCACTAATAAATGCAAGTTGGTTCTTTTCTAGTTTCGATTTTAACTTCTCTAAATCGCTCTTAATAAAGTTGTCTAAGGTGTTAAACGATATTTCATAAAATTCTAGTACATGATTAACTTCCTCTAGTAATTGCTCTTTAGATTTTAATGTGATTTGACTCTCTTTACCATATGATAATTCCGTCGTTGCCGCTGTTGTTGGATTAGGAGAACTAACTAAATAGTTATCACCTAGTAGAGCGTTGATTAAGCTGCTTTTACCTGCGCTAAATGTACCAAAAACACCTACTTTTGTTATTTGATTATCGAGTCTCAGAATGGTATCGGTGATATCTTGTTTAGTGCGATCAAATAATGGTACATCTTTAACGATATCTAATGCACGCTTAATATCTTGATTAGATGTAACAAACTCGTTACGATGTTGTGTCTCATGTTTACGATGATAAGCAGTTGAATTTTCTTGTTTAAGTTCAAAATGAGTCTCTGTTCTTCCAATTAATTTATCTAAAGAATCGTCTAAATGGATATAGTAATGTTTGTAGTTGTGGGATGTAAGCGAATCCTTTAATGTGTTAAGTTCAATGTATCTATCATATTCATACCTATCTTCATTTTCATCACTCGATAATTCATTAACTTGTACATGATTGACAGCTTCTTCAAATAGTGGTGTTGACTCATTTTCTATTTTTTTATTCAAAGCTTTTATAACTTCATCTGAAAATGTTAAAACGTATGTGTTGCTAATGCTCGTTTGAGTTTGATATAGCTCTGATATAAGTGACGGAACGACGTCATATTCTTGATTTAGTATTTTTTCATTCACAGCATGTTTATTTATGAATCTAGTTAAAAATGACATATCTTCACGAAGTGGTTGTCGTACTTGTTGATTAACTTTCTCTTGCAATTGAGTGGTCGCCTCATTAAGTCGTTTGATTTGTTCTTCTTCTTTTTTCTTCCTTTTATTAAAAAATCCATTCACTTTAAAATCAGTTGCCATGCTTTCTAAATAATTCCGTAAAGATTCACGCATATCGTACGTCATGATATAAGCATTATCTAATATATCTTTGCGCT
>OAUW01000932.1_pt1 | contig 11674 bp, 9 predicted proteins | sample 1495241 | NCBI WGS metagenome assembly OAUW01 (sample SAMEA2580063, study PRJEB22360) | human gut metagenome | biome: human gut; feature: human-associated habitat; material: faeces | place: Denmark | collected 2008/2010
CAAAGACAACTCTACACCGGTAGAGAAAATCACCCTTGACAAGGACAAACTGACGTTTGTGGCTCAATGGAAGATGCGGCCATCCCATTTTCCCGAAGGTGGATTCACGGTGGTGAAAGGAGACGGATACACCTTAACCCAACTCGATCTTGAGAAAATCACCTCATTGGAAATGGACGTCACCGGTAGTTCTGTAACCTCTGAAAACTGCGAACTGGTACTGGATACAGCCGAAAATGCCATCAAGCTGCGTATCAAAGCAACAGCCTATTGAATACGTAAAACCGGAACGGCGGAAAGGGATGTGTGCCGCAGTAGGCTGGGGAGACGTGCCGCAGCAGGCTAGGGAAGCATGCCACAGCAGGCAAGGGGAGCATGCCACAACAAGTTAGGGAAACGCACCACAGCAAGCTGTGGCAATACACCCTAATTTCCCGGCTACGACAGCACAGAACACGCAAAAAGGCAGCAGTTACTCACAGACGAGAGCAACTGCTGCCTTTTTCATGTGTCACATCATATCCTTGTCTACTTCAAGCAAGTGGCGTACGCTGTTAATCCGTTTCGATTTTCCAGTCTCCAATCGTTCTCGTGGTACTGTCGAAGTTGATGCCGACCTTCACCACTTTCCGGTGGTCTGCCTCATAAGGAATCGCATACCCTTTGCTGTTAATCTGCGCTAAAGCCTCTTCTGCGGTGCCGTTCATTTTAAATTCAAGTATATAAATAGCATCCTGCATTTTGATAACCACGTCCGCCCGTCCGACAGCGCTTTTGACTTCGGTATCCACATATTGTCCCATCAAGCGGAACAGAAGATAGAATATAGTTTGATAATGTTTTTCCTCTTTGTTGTTTAGGTCGTTCGGAATAGAGGCGAAGAAAGACCGGGTGCGTTCAAGGCAAGATTCAAGGTTTCCTTTCATTAAATCACGCACAAAGGACACTACATAAAAGTTGCTTTCGCGCGTAGGTTGGTAAAGATAAGAAGGGATGAGCGACTCGATAAAGCCGATTCTTACTTCCTCGTTCGGGTAGCCTAATGTATAGGTACGAAAGAAAGCATCGTACGACTTGATTGTGAGATAACCGCTTTGGTAGAGCACCGGAATTGGGTCGGTGAGACAATCCGTAGCCTTGTCGAAGTCTTCCGGCTTGGCGTCCATACGGTCGAGCAGACGGATATCAAAGTTCATTTGTTGCAGGAGTTCTATCAGAAAGGTAGGGGTACCGGTAGAAAACCAGTAGTTCTCATAACTCTTTTGGGCAAAAGCATTAATCAGGCTGAAAGGATTGTACACATCCACACAGGATTTACTGAAATGATATCCGTCATATTGCTTCTTCAAGTGGGCACACGCCTCTTCATACGTTTCATCGTTGGCTTGTGCCATCTGTTCGACATCAATTTTCATCTGTGTCAGCAGTTCCTGTTCGGTGATACCGCAGATAGTGCTGTAATTATCGCTCATGCTGACGTTCTGAAGATTGTTAAGTTCGCTGAATATGCTCATCTGGCTGAATTTGCTGATGCCCGTCAGGAAGAGGAAGCGAAGATATTTACCTGACTTTTTTAAGGGGCTGAAGAAGTCGCGCATGATACCACGAATCTCATGCTGCAACTCATGGTTATTGTTACTGTCCAGCATCGGGGCGTCATATTCGTCCACTAATACGACAACCTGCTGCCCGGTTTGCTCATAAGCGCGGCGGATGATACCTTCCAGACGTAAACTAAATGTGTCTTCGCCTTCCTGACGTAGACGTTTTCCCAAAGTAACAGCTGAACATTGATAGATGCGCGAAGTGACTCTGCTTCCATATATTTACTGCCGCTAAAGTCGATATGTAGCACCGGATACACTGTCCAGTCTTTCTCTAACTGCTCCATGTCCAGTCCGTTGAAAAGTTCTTTCTTTCCCAGAAAATAGGCTTCGAGCGTAGAGACAAGCAGACTTTTCCCGAAACGACGGGGACGACTCAGGAAATAAATCTTATTTGTATTGACGAGTTGATAAATCAGTGCAGTCTTATCAACATATATGTAATCATTATTGCGCAAATCTTCAAAATCCTGTATCCCGATAGGATAGCGCCTGAATGTTCCTTCTTCCATATCAAATTTTTATTAAAATGTGAACGATGAATGCAAAGTTAAGAAAAAGAAGCGGAATAGCTTTCTTTGTTGCCGAAGATTTTCACGTGTCACACCATATCCTTGTCTACCCCGAATTTCTCATCCGTCTGACACTCCCCGGCAGGTTCCACATGCACCAGAATATCATAGACATTATCTATCGAGCTTTCAATACTTTTCTCCACCGCCCCGGCAATCTCATGCGCTTGTGTAATCGTTATCTGCGGATTCACCTCTATATCGAGCGTAATTATATACCGGTTTCCTATCATTCTCGACCTGACCCGGTGCGGATTACTTGCTCCCGGCACTTTCTCGACAGCTTCGAATATCTTATTATACACATTGACATCCTTCACGCCATCCATAAGCTCCACATTCGAGTCGAGAAAAATACCAATGGACGACTTGATGATAAAGAGGCTGATTATCAATCCCGTTATCGAATCGAGTATCGGCAATTTGAATATAAAAGTAAAAATCAACCCTAATAAAACTCCGGCCGAGATGACAACATCATTACGCATATTTATCGCATTCGCCGTCAGCATGGAACTGTCTATTTTCTTTCCCTGTTTGTACTGGTACGAAGCCAGCATCAGTTTGCCGACAATAGAGAATATAGTCACATAGATAGCGATAGCCGATGGTATCTCTTTCACTTCATCTGAAAAGATGCTTTGAATGGAAGATATCAGCATTTGCATACCGGCATAAAATATCACCAGTGACAGAATCTTTGTCGCGATGCCTTCCGCTTTCTCATAACCAAATACATATTTCTTTGAAGGAGGACGGTTGATGAGGCGTGCCGTAAAAATCATAACGATAGAGATAACGACGTCGGTTGCCGAGTCGATACCGTCGCCCACTACCGCCAAACTACCGGCCCATAAACCGATGATGATTTTTGATGCGGACAGGATTGCATTGCCAATGGTGCTAATCCATGAGGTTTTGATTAAGATGTTCTCTCTTGACATTGAAGTGACTCTTTATAATTAATTGTTTGATTGCGATTGGCTAGCAAAGATAAACATTTATAGGAGTCTGTGACGTCAAGTCGCAAAAAAACTTTTTCCGGGTTTTTAGTAGTTTCTATGTTTTAGTTGTATTATATATAGATGGTCAATTAAAGACAGGACAAATCATTTATTAAATAGTTAACCGCATGTTCAAAAAACTAAGTAGTTCTTTACTCATTGTATCAGCTTGTGTTTTTTCTTCTTGTACGCCCACCGTCAAGCAAGAGATTGCAATCCTACCTACCCCCGTTAGTCTGACCGAGCAGTCGGGCTCGTTTGTTTTAAAAGACGGAATGAAGATTGGAGTTTCCGATCAGTCGTTGTTTCCGGCAGTCGGGTATTTGCAGGAGATTCTCCGCAATGTCATATCGTCTTCTGTGGAGGTTACTACAGATAAGAATCAGGTAGATATGTATTTTCAGTTGAAAGATACCGGTGGCAAGCCCGGTTCTTATAAACTTCAGTCTACGCCGGAATATATCCGGGTAGAGGCTAATGACTATTCGGGTATCATTTCTGCGATTACTACTATTCGCCAGCTGCTTCCTGCAGCGATAGAAGTGCAGGGAGAGAAACAAACTTATTCAATCCCTGTCGTGCAAATAGAAGACGCACCTCGTTTTGAATGGCGTGGATTTATGCTGGATGCTTCCCGTCATTTCTGGAATAAAGATGAGGTAAAGCATGTATTGGATCTGATGTCTTTGTATAAACTCAATAAATTCCACTGGCATTTGTCTGACGATCAGGGCTGGCGTATAGAGATTGAGAAATACCCGCTGCTTACCGAAAAAGGAGCTTGGCGTAAGTTTAATAAGCACGACCGTACCTGCATGGCACGTGCGAAAGAGGAAGATAATACCGATTTCCTGATTCCGGAAGATAAGATACGCATTGTGGAAGGAGATACGCTGTATGGAGGTTATTACACTCATGATGATATCAAAGAAATAGTAGCCTATGCTACGCAAAGAGGAATTGATGTCATTCCCGAGATTGATATGCCGGGACATTTCCTCGCGGCTATCAGTCAATATCCGGAGTTGGCATGCGACGGACTAATCGGATGGGGAGAAATCTTCTCTTCTCCTATCTGTCCGGGTAAAGACGCGACGCTGGAATTCTGCCGGAATGTGTTCAAAGAAGTTTTCGAGCTTTTCCCTTATGAATATGTGCACATGGGTGGTGATGAAGTGGAAAAAGCCAACTGGAAGAAATGCCCTCTCTGTCAGAAACGTATCCGTACGGAGAAGCTGGGTTCGGTAGAAGAACTTCAGGCATGGTTTGTACGTGACATGGAGAAATTCTTCCTCGCCAACGGAAAGAGACTCATCGGCTGGGATGAAGTGGTAGCCGACGGATTATCTTCCGATGCTGCTATTACATGGTGGAGAAGTTGGGCGAAAGACGCGTTGCCTACGGCGACCGCGCAAAAGCAGAAAGTGATTGCTTGTCCGAATGAATATTTCTATTTCGATTATGCGCAGGATCAGAATTCAGTGAAGAAAATACTGGCATACGATCCGTGTTCGGATGATAGATTATCACCCGAACAGAAGAAATATATTTGGGGTGTACAGGCTAATCTCTGGTCTGAATGGATTCCGACAATGAAGCGCATTGAATACCTGATCGTTCCCCGCATGATTGCATTGAGCGAAATAGCCTGGGTAGAACCGGCTGTTAAACCAAGCCTCGAAGAGTTTTATCGTCAGCTTGTTCCGCAGTTTAAACGGATGGATGTGATGAGGGTAAATTATCGTGTGCCTGATTTACAGGGATTCTATAAAGTGAATGCATTTATTGATGAAACAACGATTGACTTGACTTGCCCGTTGCCCGGTACTGAAATACGCTATACGACAGACGGCAGTATGCCTACCAAAGAGTCTACTCTTTATAATGGTGCTCTGGACGTGACGGAGACTACCGATTTCGCTTTCCGCACGTTCCGTCCGGACGGTTCTCCTTCGGATGTGGCACATACTAAATATGTAAAGGCTCCTTATGCGGAGGCGGTGACTGCTCCGGCTGCCTTGCAGCCCGGCTTGAAAGCTGTATGGCATGACTTCCGCGGTAATCTTTGTGCAGATATTGACGCGGCTCCGGTAAAAGGGGAATATGTGGTAGAATCGGTATCTATCCCCGAAGAGGTGAAAGGAAATATCGGCTTGGTGATGACCGGTTATCTGGAAGTTCCCGCTGATGGTATTTACACCTTTGCCCTTCTATCGGATGACGGTAGTACATTGACGCTTGACGGTGAATTGCTGGGAGATAATGACGGTGCACACTCATCGGTAGAGATTATTGTGCAGAAGGCATTGAAAGCCGGATTGCATCCGATAGAGGTTCGTTACTTCGATTGTAACGGAGGTGTATTGCAGATGGAACTGGTGAATGAAAAAGGTGAAAAAGAAATGCTGCCGGGTGCGTGGTTGAAACATGAGGTGCACGCACGTGTGTGAAACTGGATGGGTAAAAGAGGGTATCCTTTTGTGAAGTGCACCCTCTTTACCTCTTTTAGAATACATCATCTATTCATATTCCAAAATGAATACATTAATGTTTTTTCAACTTAACAACCAAATAAAAGAAATGCGGGTGAATCACTTCGGCCGATTCTTATGTATGGTGGTTCAGGAGTTTGCATAACTATGCATCCCGCCAAGAACATAATTCACTCCGAAATAAGTCATTAAGACTGTAAGGAAAGCAAGAATCATATAAATATGGAAAAATAAAGGCTTGCGGAAAATGCGCAGGCTTTGTGAATGGAAGGCTGCTCCATATACAAGGAAGGTAATCAGCGCCCATACTTCTTTCGGGTCCCACGCCCAGTATCTTCCCCAGGAAACGTTTGCCCAGACTGCTCCCAAAAAGATGCCTGCCCCTAAAAAGAACGTCGCAGGATAGAGTAGCAAACGGCTGACTAGCGTCAACTGTTCTATCCGGTTATCTTGTCTGTCGTCATTTTCAGAGACATTGTTTTCCGGCTCTTTTTTTCGGAGACATAATGCCAGTATTCCGTTTAGCATGATAAATGCCAATAGGGCATAAGACATCATAATCAATGAAACATGAATGCTTAACCACGGAGAGACGAGCACCGGCATTAATGGCGTTATCTGCGGATTCATTTGTCCCAGATAAGAGACTAACAACGCAAAGCCGGAGAGCAAGAATCCGAATGGAAGTACGAATGAGAATCTTCGATGGAGCAGGCAGGCTACCAAGAGGATGCAGAGTGCCATAAACTGCATGGTTTCGTAACCGTTGCTAAGTGGAATGCGTCCGCCAATATACCAACGTAGGCAATATCCTGCTAAATGGAATATGAAAGCAAGATAGAGCGCAACAGAAAAGAACGCTCCTGCTGTGCGGGTAATCGCTTTGGCTTTCGGTGAGAGTACCCTTCTTCGCAGGCTGTACTGAAGCAGAAGCAGGAAAGACAATACTCCCAATGATAGATTAATCATAAAAAGAATCTTGCTGAACGGAATCCGGTTGTAGAGTAGTTCGGCTTTTATTTCCAGTTCGGAGAGTGGTTGCACGCTGCCATCAGTGGGTAATGGCTGAATGAATGTTCCTTTTTCCAGCATCAGGATCAATCCCACTTTTTCGTCCGTTTCTTGGATGGCTTTGGCGAGTTTGCTACCTTTTCCCTGTTCTTGTTGCCAGGTTTTCTGAAGACGGTAGACCGGACCGTCAAATAAATCGGTTAATCGGGCGTAAGGTGTCTGTAAGTTTAGCAAATGCTGCAACTCTGTATTTTTGATGTATATCAATGGTTCATTTCTCCATACTTCCGGATAGAGTAGCCAGCCACCAATTACCTGTTCAGGCGTCAAACCTTTATATGAAGCTTTGCCTGTCAATTTCTGAATGAAATCGCGCGCCAATGTATTGAATGGTACTACTCGGTCGTGATAAATGACCTGTTCTTGTGCCAAACTGTCTGCTTGTACCCGTTTCAGTGCCGGGAGAAGTTTTTTTTGTGCTTGCATACTACCTGCAAGACAGAAGAGGAACAATAGAAATACACCTCCTTTTTTCAGTAGCGGGTGACTTAGCAGGCGTCGGAAATCGCCATAGCGGGAAAATAATAACCAGATCATGGAGATACCGAGCAGAACATATCCTGCATACGTAACTCCCGTACCCCACGGGTCATAATTGACAGTCAGCCAACTCCCTTTTCCATCATCATCGAAAGATGACTGATAGAAACGGAAACCTTGTAATGTAAATATACGGTTCATTGAAATCTGTTCGTGTGACAGAACATCTTTTTGTCCGGGAAGAGAGTAGGTGATATAACTGATGTAGTCTGCCGGAGCTTCAGTTCCGGGATAGTATGCTATACGAAAACTATCCAGCTGTATTGTGAATGGCAGGTCTGCTTCTCTTCCGCTTTCCGACTCCTGAAAACTACCTGCCGTCACTCCCGGCAGTAAATGTACGTATCCTTTTTTACTGCCGGTAAACGTAATCATGGCCCCCACCAGGATAACGAGGAGGGAGCCATGAAACAACAATATGGGGAACCGTCGCCATAAAGCACGTCGGATGAGAGCAACAAGTGCAATTGCGGCAATAACTCCCCACAAACAACAAAACCAGCATGTATGATATATATTTCTCTCTACAAAATCTGTCCCATACGCTTGCTCTACAAAAGTAGCTGCAGCGAGTAGTCCCACCAGACAGATATATAAGATAATAAGTAACCTTTTCAACGGTATAATCTTTTATGATTTAAAATGGAGCGTACCCCTTGTTCTTACATTCTTTCACTCCCATACATTCCATCTCAATCAACCATCCGGGGCGACATACCGGAGCATGAACAAATACTTTGGGAGTGTGCGGGAAACGTTGGTCATACATTGCTTTAACGACTGCATAGTCGGCTATATCACGCAAATATACAATCATTTGTCCCAAATTTTCAAAAGTGCATTCTGCTTCTTTTAGCAGGGTTTCCACATTTTCCCACATCCGTTCTGTCTGTTTGCGAATGTTGCCGGGATATACCACTTCGCCTTTGTTGTTGATGCTTGCCGTACCCGAAATAAATATCTGGCGGCGGTCGCCATAATCTACATACGTGCCACGTTCAAAACTTACTCCATATTCATAAGTCAGATTCAGGTGGGTAGGTGCATAGAGAAAATGAATCTGTTCCGGTTGTAATCCTGCTACGGCATAAGTATCCATTTGTACCAGTACTTTCGGATCGGCATGGCGACCGCCGATACCGGTGCTGGAAATGTAATGTGTTTTTTCTGTCAGGTTTTGGGTAACGAAAACTTCATTACGCGCTTTCACTACTCCGGCATAATTCACGTCTACATTTTGTACAAAGAACCATGTGCGGATACAATTGTCCGCCAGTCTGCAACCTTGCTCCATGAGTTGCATCACATAGTCGTTCAATAACAGGCGGGTCTGGTATTCCGAATTGGCGGCACGATTGAATGCGCTACCACCCCAAAAGTGGCGGTAGGCACTGTGCTTCACCTCGAAAAGCCCGTTATGCAGGACTTGCGTCTGTACGTCAGTCAACAGATAGACCCATAAGGCAATCTTGGTTCCGTCCAGCGGGGGCTGTTCCACAATGGAAAGTGTGCAGCCCGAACCTTCAGTTGTCAATGCCAATAGTGTATCTGCCTGATTGGCGGCGTCACTTAAGAAATAGCGTTTGAGGATGGCGACTGCTCCTTTCAGTTCTTGGGTAAGTAAATAGTCGTAAGTGTTTAATACTGCATTCAGTTGTTCTTCGTATGTATCTTCCGGTTTAGTAGAATGAATGATGATGTGATACTCTGAAGCTTCTCCTCCTGCATTGTATTTAAAAATCTCTGTTAGTGTCTTTTCAGACTGAATATTCTGTTGTTTTTTGTTGTTCATATCAATTGTATAATAACTATTTATTCTTGTGCGCCGTTATTGATCCAATCGTCAATAAGGGTCAAAATAGGGGATGACAGTATTTCTTTAGAGTGATCGTATCCCCAAGTTGAACTAATAGTGGTATTCAATAATGTATGCAATACACTTTCTTGTGCACTGCCTGGCTTGACAAGTAACATACCGTCTACTTTCTTTGACGGATGGTTGACGAGTGCCTCATAGCTTTTGCCCTCTGTCAGATACAGGTTGCCTGCTGCCGAACTACCTCCACCATGACAGTGGGCACATGTAGTATTAAATACTTTTTCCTGAATGCCATGATACATACCTGCATCCACAGTTCCCACATCCATAAGAATAGTGTCGTCAACTGCCGTAAGATCGTCCATTGACCGAAAGCTGATTACTCGTTTTCTTAATCTATTAATAACGCATAACTCAATAGTGGTTACTTTGTCACTGACTCCTGTCATGGTTACCTGAATCTCATCATTTTCGACCGCCGGAATTGTTTTTGTGACAACGGCATACTCGCTCTCATCACTGAAGCCTGCCACTACAACACTAACCATCGGGCCATTTATTGATACCACTGATTCTTCCGCTCATTCTCAATGTGCGTCCTTCTTCTGACAGGGTCTCTGTTTTTTCATAAATACGTCCGTCATCACATGACGTGATATATGCCAATAACAGTAGACAGCCACCGAAAAGAATGTATTTTTTCATAAACAAATCCTTTCTTGTGCTATTTAGAATGTATATTGAAGTAGAATACTGGCCGAATGTACTGCCAAACCTAAATCATCGTTATCCCGATCGAGTTGGGTGTCATGACCTTTGCGGGCAATATACTGGTACATAGCTTGTAACTTCAAGTTGCAGTTTTTGAAGAAATAGTTCATGCCTACGGCTGGCATATTCAGGAAACCATTGGTGTCCATTCCGTTACGATTGAAGAAATCATAACGTGCGGCTGCCTGCAGGCGGGGAGCTATAAAATGACCACCTTGTACATAACCGCCCAGGTAATTATATGACTCGGAAATCTTTTGTCTTTTTGTAAAACCTACATTCATATAATAAACTTCAGCACCCAGATAAAGTTTGTTTTTTAGCATTGCAAACTCTAATCCCGCACGATAATCATTGGTACTTTCATTTTCACTTTCTACATTAATAGAAGTAGAAATACCAAACATAATTTTGTCTTCATTCAGCCTGTTCGGATTTCCCTGTGTGGCAGGCATCACTCCCTTCGGCATATAAGTGAAACGTCCGGCATACAGTAAAGACGGAATGTGCCAGTCATCGCTGAATGTCTTTGTCGCGGTGTTGACAGAAGCGCCCGTACCATTGAATAGACCGATTTCATACCCGAATTTGTCAGCCACTAAACCGTGAATCTCTACCCCTAAATCGAATCCGGTGCCAATGTTAGGTGTTACCGCATTCAAGGAGTAGGGGAGGATAACGGGAGCAGTGAGTGATACTGGTAAATTGGGTAACAATGTTTCTCCCAGTGTTGTCAGATAGGCATGTGAGAACGGAGTCTTGAATTTACCGACCCGGATGGCAAATTGCTTTTTCAGCTGAACATCAAACCATGCCTGTTGAAGTAATGCGCCTCCGCTGGCTGCCGCATTGATGGAAAGGTTGAAAGATATTTTATCGAAAGCCTTTCCGGTGAACCCGAGTACAGCGTAAGGAACGGAAAAACCGGAGTTGGCTATGTTATCCTGATTATATGCCTTATCTAGTCCTTCATCGTCGTACCAATTGAAGTTTGCACTGGTTTGTACGAGCAGATAGGGTTTGAATACGAAATCTCCCTTCTTGGTTTCGATCGTGAATCCTTCTCTTCCAGCCAATGATACTACACCATTTTCTGTATCTTCTTCATGTTGCGCCATTGCAGCCAAAGGCATGATGGCAGTCAGCATGGCAATGATTATAAATTTCTTCATAATTGCTTTGTATATACTACTTTTAGTTTAAAGTGAATTTAAAAATGCGATCAGCGCATCGCGGTCTTCTTTACTCATGTTTTTAAATAAGTTCTTCGATGCTTCTCCTTCTCCGCCATGCCACATGATAGCTTCTGTCAGATTGCGGGCACGGCCGTCATGTAGGAAATAAGTATGCCCGTTGACCTTTTCTTGCAGGCCAATTCCCCAAAGAGGGGTAGTGCGCCATTCGTTTCCACGTGCCAGGCCGCTTACGTAGTTGTCATTCAGGCCGACTCCCATAATTTCCGAACCCATGTCGTGTAACAGATAATCGGAATAAGGGTGAATGGTCTGACCGCCCAGCCACGGGAGTTGGGTATTGTTTAATAACACAGTACCGCGTGGTTTGGTATGCAGGGTCGTCACATGACAAAGATGACATTTGGCTTTATAAAAGTTTTGTTCCCCTTTGATTACTTGCGGATCGTTTATATTACGCCGGGCGGGTACGCCGAGACTCTGCATATAGAGATCTACATTTTCCATCTCTTCTGTGCTGACATCCAACTGGTCATAAGAAAGTCCCATCATGCTGCCTTGGTTGACTTGCGTTTGTCCTTCGCAGATTTCTTCCGGATAGCGGCTGG
>OAUW01000938.1_pt1 | contig 11621 bp, 8 predicted proteins | sample 1495241 | NCBI WGS metagenome assembly OAUW01 (sample SAMEA2580063, study PRJEB22360) | human gut metagenome | biome: human gut; feature: human-associated habitat; material: faeces | place: Denmark | collected 2008/2010
TCATGGTCATCTCCTTTTCAGAGGTTTTCTTTCAAAACTGGAAAGAACCTGAATGAACACAAGAGTCATTCTCAGCAGTCTTGCCTGTAAAGTCCTCACTACATGGTTGCATTGACAAACTCAAAAAAAGCGAGAAGCAATTAGCCGCAAAGAGCGGCTTCTCTTCCCGCAATCGTGCCGAATACAAGTGCATCATTGATGCCATTTGCTCCCATTCGATTAATGCCGTGAATTCCGCTCGCAGCCTCTCCGGCCGCATACAGTCCAGGAATGATCTGGTCTGCATCATCGAGCACCTGGGCCTGAGGAGAGATTTTCAGGCCGCCCATCGTATAGTGGATCGTCATCGCGGCATAGCAACCCCAAAAGGGCGGTTCGACAATGAGATGCCTGAGTTCCCGAGGAGATTTTCCAAAACGGTCACACTTTCTACGAACTCCATCGTTATAGTCTGCAACCGCAGAGACAACTGCTTTTGGCGGAAGCTTCATCATTTTGGCAAGTCCTTCCAAAGTGCTGCTGGACCAGGCGTCTCCCGTTTCAACACCAAGAACAGCTTCTTTTTGGATGAGAATGTCATAACTTCTTAGACCGGCAGCATCTGTAATGGAGTAAGCAATGCCTCCAGGGAGGGAAAGTACAGTGTCGCGCAGGACATCGCGGCGTTCATCTTCTCGGCAGAATCGCCGACCGGACGGGTCAACGAAAATGAAGCGGCTCACATCGTTGTGAAGTCTTACGCGATGTTTGCGGTCTGCTGGGCAGCCTGGCAGGCATTGAATTTCTGCCATGTCAATGAGCTTTGCACGGCAGTCTCGTACGGCGATTTCTAGCATTTCGCCGGTAGATCCTGGAGTGTTGTCGGTAGTCAGCATGGCGAGTTTGGGTTGGTACCGAGCAACCATCTTTGTATTGGCCCCAAACCCGCCCGAGGCGATGATGACGGCGTTAGCGCGCATCTTAAAAATCTTCTTGTGAGATGTGTATCGGACAGCAGAAACGTTTCCGGCGGGGTTGAGGATTAAGCCTGTCACCTGACAGTTTGTACGGATTTGAGCACCGCGTCTTAAGGCTGCGGAATGAAGTGCTTGAATGTACCCAACACCGTTCGGCATCATGGGCTTGTGACAACGTGGCCAGTGTGCACCGTAGATTTCAATGACATCGGGTTGAAAGCGCATTCCTAGAGATTCAAGCTGTTCGAGCATTGCGCCCGCACCACGAGCCAGGATTTGTGCCAGTCGAGGATCGGATTTATCGCCGCCGCTTTCGAGAATATCGGCTGTGAAGCGCTCAATTGAATCCGAAATGCCTTGTGGAATCTGCCGCTTAGGATCTACTGCTGCATAGAACCCACCCGAGATCAGCGTATCGCCACCGACTGCGTTTTGCTTTTCTAAAACTGTGACTAAAGCGCCGCACCTTGCTGCTTCAGCCGCTGCGGCGAGACCTGCGCCTCCCGCCCCAATGACGACAACATGCGGTTGTTTGGGTTGACGAGCCGCTTGAACACAAGGAAGTGCACAGGAACTGAGACCCGCTGCCAGCAATAATTTTCGGCGGTTTGGCATGTTCAGTCTCTGTGCGCAGTGATCGGGAAGATCACATTGGGGATGTTATCGAGCATTTTCAGAAATTCTGCGATTTCGATTGCTGAGCGTAGACCGAGTTTTTTCGAAAGATTTGCGCGATGCGTTTTTACGGTTTGTTCGGAAATATTGAGATCTATTGCTGTCTGTTTATTGAGTGCTCCAGCGGCAATTCTTCGGCAGATTTCCTGCTCTTTCGGTGTGAGTGTGTTGAAGCGTTCGCGAGCTTTGCGACGCATATCCAGTTCTCTACAAAGCGAACAGTGCCAATGAACGAGATTTCTCACGCTTGATTGCAGAACTTCGGGTTCAATCGGTTTGGCGACAAAATCCGCTGCACCACGTTTAAGTGCCATTACGGCTGCAGCCATGTCGCCGTGTCCTGTGAGAAAAAGAATTGGAATCGTTGATCCCCGGTTTTTGAGTTCCAGTTGTAATTCGAGTCCGCTCATACCCGGCATACGAATGTCAAGTACGATGCAGCCGGGGCGCTCAAAGTCGGAAAATTTCAGAAAATCCTCCGCACTTTCATATTCTTCGGTTTGGTGTCCATCGATTTGAAGCACAAAAGCAACGGACTCTCGAACCCGGTCATCATCGTCGACAATGCGGATAACAGGCGAAAGTTGTGATGCAGCAGTCATTTCTGAGTTACTCCTGACGAGTTGACAGAATCGTTTGATCTTCTAATCCTGTGGCTGCTGTAGGCAATATGACTTCAGCACATAGACCGTCGGCGAGCCGCGTAAAGGAGATGCGACCTCCGTGTCGTTCGACGATCGCCTTTGCCAGAGATAATCCAAGACCAAGGCCGTCTTTTTTCATGCTGGTGAGTGGTTCGGTTAAATGCGCAAAGACAGCTTCAGAGAGTTGCGGACCGAAATCACGAATGGAGAATATGACCTTATTGTTTTGCTGATCGATAGAAAGATCAAGCTGTTTGGAGGGCGCATCTGCCATTGCTGCCGCACTGTTCTTCATTAAGTTAAAGAGCACAAGTTCGATTTCAAGTTTGTTCACTTCAATAAGCGGGTTGTGCTTGATGACAACTCTCGTGCGTACTTCTTCAGACGTTGATGAGTGTTGAAAGGTTTTGAGAGCGGCTTCAAGCGCTGTGGATGCTTTGAGACAGATGCGCGGAGAGTCTTCGTCTTTTGCATAGGAGCGGACGCGTTCCACGATGGCTGCGATCCGATGAGCTTCTTCGGAGATGGCTTCAGATGCTCGACATATGGCAGGGTCCTCTTGAAACCGTTGATTGACGCACATTCTTAAACCACCAGCGAAGTTGAGTATTGACGTTACAGGCTGGAGCATTTCATGGGCAAGCATGCCAGACAGTTGGGAGACAATGCCCGCACGCTCCATCTGAGAGAGTCTTGTTCGACTGATCCGCGCTTCCTTCTCTAAATCCAACTGACGGGCAAGCGTCTCACGTAACTGCCGTGTTCTTACGTTGACTAAAATTTTTGTATACACAGAATGAATGAGAAGGGCGGCGATGAGGCCAGCAAAACCAAGAAGATGAGGGAGATATTCTTCACGGACAGCCTGCCAATTGAGCTCTCTCAAATAGGCATAAGGTCCAAGCTTCAAGCTTCGGTAGAGTTGGTCAACGCCAACAAAATCTCCGGCGGCACCCCATGAGAATCCTTTATGAGATGGAGGTTGGTTAAGGAGCGCCATCGTAAGTTTTTTCAGAAACGAAGGATCTCCTCCCGAAGTCGAAGCAAATACGACGTTCGGATAGAGCGGGGCAGATCGGAGGCAAGCTAATCCATCAGTTTTTTGTGCTTCTATGACGCGTAAAGCTGAAGAACGGAAATTTCGAGAGGTCAGAAGCTGCTCAAAGTCACAGGCTTTAAGGATGCCGACATCTGCTTCGCCGGCTAGGACGAGCTCTGCAGCGTTTGGTGACCGGTATTCGGTGAAGAGACGCTTTCCCCAGAAATTTGTTGGGTTGAAGCCTTTGTCGGCAAGAACTGCCTGAATGATGAGCCAACCTTCAAAGCTCTTCGGTGATTCTGCAACAACAGTTGTACCTTTCAAATCCTCAAAGACCTTCAAATCGTGCCGATCCGCTCGAACAATCACAACGGAGCTGGATGCTTTTGAAGGATCTTTTGCTAATGGGCGTGTACGCACGGCTATGTCTTTGGCACCGTGCGTACGCGCTTCATAGGCGTAGAGGCCGCTGTCGGACATGAAGAAGTCAATGCGCTTTTCTCGGATGACTTCAGAGAGTGCTTCCATCGACAGGGTTTCTGTTTTGAATGCAACATTGGGAAAGACAGCTCGCAGGTGAGCCATCGTCGGCCCCATCGTTTCAACAAAAAACTCCGGATCCAATGTTTCTTCAATACCGATGCGAACAGTTTTTTGAATTGACTCTTCGCATGTACTGATTGCCGCATAGGTGGGCACAGAGATAGAGAGTAGCACTCCCAAAAGTGTGGATATTGCTGTTAGAAGGCGAGACAGGATGAGGGTGAATCCAATCATAGATGAGCGACAGTCAGTGCTGCGGTAGGTTCATTGGTGCCTCATGGCTCCGAAGTGAATTCCACATTCATCAGTTTGAAAAGTATTTTGGATTTGAATTCGTCTCAGCTAGAAGGAGGATTTCTCTAAGTACTCTACTGTAACAGCGATAGTGCTGCTTAAAGGATAAACTTTATTGGGTTGCTCAGCATCTCCATTACAGGACACTGCATCAACGGAAAATTTACTCTTGAAGCATTGTTAGCATCAAAAGACAATTACCTTGCTGTACCGTTATCTCTGTCAATTTAGCGGTTAATGTCCGCTCTAAAGCCTTGATGAGCTCCTGTCTAGGAACTACGCTTGAAGATATTTGATGATTACCATCTCGGATGCGTCAAGTATTATCGATTCAAAGCTGAGTGTCTCCGAGCTATTTTCAACCATTACTTGGTTGGCTCGTATCTTCTCGCTAGGACACATATCACAGGTCCATTGGGGCTGGAGTGAGAAAGGTTAGGCAAACTGTGGGTGCTGCATTTAGGGAAACTACGGACACTTTAAGTCACTCAAGATACATCGAAAACGGTGATTGCGTTATTTCCCTGACTATGCCGGGCGAAAGAGCTGAGATAGAATGACGTCATTATGTATAACAGCTTGTTTTTGAAGCAATAAAGAGAGACAGGCATCTGCAATAACAGGGATTTTCAGCTGGGAAACGCGCCGATTTTCGTCGGTGATTATGAGTAAACTAGATAGTTTCACTTAGCTGATGGGACCTGCAGAGGGAGCAGCCATGTTGGGCGAAATTTGGAAAATTGGAGATTGGTCGGTATTTCCGGCTGAGAATACCCTTCGTCGCGACGGGTCGGAGGTGAAAGTTCCGCCGCGTCTGATGGACGCTTTAATTTTCTTCGCTCGGCATCCCGACCATGTGATTTCGCGAACGGAATTGGTTGCGCATCTGTGGAATCGTTCTGTAGTGACGGATCAAACCGTCACGCAGAAAATTTTTGAACTGCGCAAAGCGCTGCGCGATGGACGCGGCCGTCAAGAGGCGCCGGAATATATCGCGACAGTGCCTAAACGCGGTTATCAGCTTGTAGTTGGAGCTGAGCCTCTCCGCTGTGCACAGGAAGAGGAGTTGGCGCAGGATTCGGATACTTCGGCAGATACCTCTGATATTGCGGTTGAGGCATCTGAAGCAGCAGTAGTAGGGCAGCGTAAGTCAGGAAAGAAGCGTTCAAAATTTATGGATTTTGCGCGCTCTTTCCTTTTGGATGAAGTTGAACTAGGCTTCAAAAAATACCCTTATTGATTGGAAAGCGGTAGACCTTTGAGCATGCCGTAATAGACCCAGCCTAAGCACAGCAGTACGGTACCAATTTTCATGGTGCCAAAGTTCAGGCAATAGAGCGAACCAAGCAGCATCGCTATCGCCACGATAGCAACACTATTGATGGTTTCTCGCCGTTCGAGCGATGTGCATTCGGCTTTAGCAAGCGCGAAGCTCCCGCTCATGCAGAGTACGAAGGCAAAAAGGGTGATGAAGACGGCAAGATCGGTAAATTGTTCATAGATCGTAAAGGTCGATGGGCTCAAAATCGGCAGACAGAGAAGACTCTGCACGCCAGTGAGGATGACTAGTCCTTTCACGGCAGCGTCATGCTTGTTCATTTGGCCAAAGATTGGAGGAAAGAACCCGGCATGTGCGGATGACGCGAAAACGCGAGCCATGGTGAACTGCCAGGAAACAAGGGAGCCGGCACATCCTAGCCACAGCAGAAATGAGACGACTGCACCTGATGTTCCGCCGAAAAGCGAGGCGTAAACCACAGCAAATGGCGCATCGGACTGAAGGAGGGCTACGTTGGGAACTAGCCCTGCGGTTAGGTTAGTCGTTGCGATATAGATGAAGGCCGTTAGAAGTGTTGCGCAGATAACGGCCTTAGGCACATTTTTTTCTGGATTTTCCACCGACTCGGCATTGGCACAGGCCGAGTCCAAGCCCAGAAATGCCCAAAAGGTCATTGAAATTCCAGACGATACCGCATCAAGCGTCGGAATTTGGTGTGGATTCCAATTGGCCGCATAGAGCGCAGGATCAAACCAAAAGCCGCCGACAATAACAAGCGTAATCAAGGGCAGTAGGAGAGCCCAGACGAAGATGCCGGTAATTCGGCCCGTGATGTGAGGCGAGCGGAAGGTGAGAAGCGATGCGATCCATAAAAGGAGTACGCAGCCGATACAGGCAAATACTGAAGAAAATGGCTGATGGAACCAACTCAGACCGTAGCTCACTGCAGCCAGAGAGATGGCAATGTTGCCGAAGACGAGCGAGATTGCATAAGAATAGTTGACGAGAAAAGCGCCGGGTTCGCCAAACGCATACTCTGCAAAGCCGCCCAATCCTCCCATTCTTTTTGACAGCATGCCGCATTGAGCGAAAACGTACGCCACTGCTCCCGAGGCGAGGGCAGTGACAATCCATGAAAGCATTGAAATGGCGCCGATCTCGGCAAATTTTGCCGGGAGCATGATGATGCCTGCCCCCATCATGCTTAGGGAAGTTAGAAGCGTGAGCTGTGTCACGCTCATTTTTCTTCTTGGCATATACGCCTCTTAATGTCTAGAAATCGGCAGTACTTAAAACATGCCGAAGCCATCATCCGTAAAACCATATCAACGATGGGCGCTTCTATCTGTATATATTGTTAACGCATAATAAATATAAGATTACGTTTATTGAGCAAACGGGATTGGCGCGCCCCTGGCAGGCGAATGAAAATCATTGGGGGGCAGTTAATTGGAGACTGCCACCCACGAAATATCGGGGGCGGCAGCCTATGCGAGAGAAGCATTGAATTCAGATGCTTCGGCTGAGGTTTAGGAGTTAATCGTCACCGGTGACGCCCAGAGCGACATTCGACTGAGGATTACGCTTGAAGAGCTTTTCGGCAGCTAGGCCATAGAAGAACCAGCCGGCAAAGGTTGCGAGTGCACCGTACATCATGGCTTCGTAGCCGGCAGCATAGAGTGCATAGAGGCTGTACACCGTGCCGATGAAGGCCATGAGCTTGACCACTTTCGCCTGATGGCCACTGACGCCTTCGGCTTTGAGCATCACGAACACGGCAGCCATCGAGAGGAGATACGGCATAACGTTAGTGACCACAGCAAGGTCAACGAGCGTATTGAACTGACGATAGAGAGACGGGCTGATCGTCATGAAGGACATGAGTGTCTGGATCGAGACGATGATCGTCATGCCCAGAACCGGAGCATCATCCTTCGTGACCTTGGAGAACCACTTCGGGAAGTAGCCTTCGTCGGCCGAGGACTTGAAGACGCGGGCGATCGTAAACTGCCAGGACAGGAGCGAGCCGGAGCAGGACATGATCATCAGACCCATAACGATCTGGCCAACGGTGCCGTTGAACATGGTCGCGAAAACAAGGCCGAAGGGAGCGGTCGACTTCACAAGTTCAGCGTTGTCAACGATGCCGGCAGCGACATTGGTCGAAAGGATGTAGATCACGGCGACACCGATCGTGGCGCCAAGCACAGCCTTCGGAACATTCTTTTCAGGATTGTCGACGGATTCGGAGTTTGCGCAAGCAGATTCCAGACCGAGGAAGGACCACAAAGTCATTGAAATGGAGGCGCTGATAGCGTCAAAGGTCGGCAGATCGTGGGGATTCCAAGCGGAAATATACGTTTCAGGATTAAACCAGAACCAGCCAATTACAGAAATACCGGCGACAGGGATGATGACGCCCCAAGCCGTGAAATTGGAGATGAGACCAGTGATCTTGGCGCCCTTGAAGTTGAGGACCGTGCAGATCCAAAGAACGACGATCGTCAGCAGGCAGGTTTCAAACGGAGTCGTTTTGAGACCGAAGAGTGCAACGGCATAACCGACCGCCGAAATGGCAATGGCGATGTTCGCAATCAGGAGTGATACGCAATAGGCGTAGTTGGCAAGGAATGATCCCGATTTGCCAAAAGCATATTCAGCATATCCGCCCATGCCGCCGCGATTACGCGAAAGCATGCCGCATTTTGCAAAAGCGTAGGCCAGAGCAGTGGAACCGCCGGCCGTGACCAACCAGGAAACAATTGAGAAAGTACCGACTTCAGCAAGTTTAGTCGGGAGCATGATGATGCCGGAGCCCATCATGTTGAGGGCAGTTAGGAGCGTAAGCTGCGTTACGCTCATTTTGCTCGAGGAACCGGACATAAGTTGTCACCTCTGTATTTGTTGGGATCAGCTTCGGGCAGCCATTACGACGACTGCCCGAAGGTGGATGGGTTAGTGATTAGCCTTTAATGCCGAGTTCAGCAGTACGTTCCTTGGTCAGCACGTAGCCGTAGGCGCGCTTGCGGCCGTCAGCATCCTTTTGGATGTAGACACCCTGCAGTTCGGGTGCGAAGCCCGGACAGCGGTTGATGCCTTCTTCAAGTGCAAGGAAGTACTTAAGGACGGAATCACCCCAGACTTCACCCGGCACGCAGCAAAGCACTCCCGGCGGGTAGGGCAGAGCACCTTCCACAGCGATGCGGCCAGCGGCCTTTTCGAGCGGAACGAGTTCGGCATTGCCGCGGATGAACTCGAAGTGAGCCTGCTGCGGATCGAGTGCACGATGCGGGAAGTGCGCGCGACGGAACATCTCTTTCTGCAGCTGTTTGACGTTGCGGGACTTGTAGAAGTCGTGCATTTCCTGGCAGAGACGACGAATCGTGTAGCCCTTGTAGCGTTCTTCGTTGGCGTAGTAGATGGAAGGCAGTACGTCAGCGAGAGGAGCGTCTGCATCAAGGAACTCTTCAAAACGCTTGATCTGCGTAATAAGGTGTTCCATCTTGGCCGTATCCTCTGCCGGCGTCATCAGGAAGAGGATCGAATTCAAGTCGCACTTTTCCGGAACGATGGCGTTTTCGCGCAGGAAGTTGGCGAGAATCGTGGCGGGTACGCCGAAGTCGGCATAGTTCCCCGTTTCGGCATCAATACCAGGCGTCGTGAGAAGGAACTTGCAGGGATCCACGAAATACTGATGTTCCCCGTAGCCTTCGAAGTTGTGCCATTTCGCGGTAGGTTCGAATTCGAAGAAGCGCAGGTTTTGTGCAATTTCATCGGTGGGATAATCACCCCACGACTTGCCGTCAATCTGAGCCGGCACGAACGGTTTGATGTACTTGCAGGTTTTCATCAGCAGCTTGCGGGCTTCAATGCCCACACGGACGCAGTCTGCCCAAAGACGCTGACCGCTCTGGCCTTCGTGCATCTTCGCGTTGACGTCAAGCGCCGCAAAGAGCGGGTAGAAGGGAGAGGTGGATGCATGCATCATGAAAGCGTTGTTGAGGCGCTTATGCGGGCAGTAGCGGCTCTGTCCCTTGATGTGGCTGTCCTTCTTATGGATCTGCGAGGTCTGCGAGAAACCGGCCTGCTGCTTATGCACGGACTGCGTGACGAAGATGCCCGGATCTTCAGGTCCGAGATCGAGAAGCAGCGGTGAGCAGTCCTTCATCATTGGGATGAACTGTTCGTAGCCCACCCAGGCAGAGTCAAAGAGGATGTAGTCGCAGAGGTGACCAATGCGGTCCACGACCTGACGGGCGTTGTAGATTGTGCCGTCATAAGTGCCGAGCTGAATAATGGCCAGACGGAAGGGACGCTTTGCGTCAGCCTTTTCCGGACGAACTTCACGAATCATGTCGCGCAAGTAAGGTTCGTCAAAGCAGTGCTCATCAATGCCGCCGATGAAGCCGTATGCATTGCGGGCCGTTTCAAGATAAATGGGGGTGGCGCCGGCCTGCAGCAGGGCAGGATTTGTGATTGTTGCGGTCGAAAAGAACCAGATCGCCCGGTGCGAGGAGAGCATTAAGGACAACCTTGTTGGAGGCTGACGTGCCGTTGAGCACAAAGTACGTTTTGTCCGCGTTGTAGATGCGGGCGGCTTCCTGTTGGGCAACGCACGGCGCACCTTCATGAATCAGCAGATCGCCCATCGAAACGTCGGCGTTGCACAAGTCTGAGCGGAAAATGTTTTCCCCAAAGAACTCTGCAAATTCGCGGCCGGCAGGATGACGGCGGAAGAAAGCGCCGCCCTGATGACCCGGGCAGTCAAACTGGGCATAACCATTACCGACATACTCTTCGAGACTGCCGAAGAACGGCGGGAGGACCTTTTTCTCATACTTCAGCGCAAGCGTATCGATTTGACGACCGTAAAGCTTGGCGTCATCGGCTTTGCAGTCAATGATGCTGTCAGCACGACCGATGAGCGTCGGATCAACCTCACCGCATTCGTTCAGGATGACGACGGGAATGCCAAAGGCGGTCGACTCAACTCGCTCAAGCTTGCCGGCCTTCGCTTCTTCAGCTGTCATGACGGCGATGGAAACCTCAGTGAAGTTGGCATTGTCGAAATCAATGACTTCACGTTCACATTCAAAAGCTGAACGACAGGCTTCGGTTGCGGCAACGTAGAGTTTTCGCATGGAATGATCCTCTTTAATAAATGTTTTTCCAAAGGTTTTAGAAAAACTTGTTAAGCCTTTTAAGTATTTTTGCGGCTGGCAGCGTCAAGTGTTTGGAGAACGGGATTGAATGTGCCGCCTAACCGCTTAATGCTTGAGGAGAATCCTATGCGTGGCTCAGGAAATAATCATTAGTGTAATTTCTGAGGAATTTCTTATTTACGAATTAATTCTTAAAAATCAATATGTTGATATATAGCTGTTTAATTTTCTTTAGTTGATTTAAACGAAGGAGAGGGGGACTTTATACGGTCTATGGGAAAGTCGAAGAAATGGCCAGATGTAGGAGTTAAATATATAAACATATTGATATATATGGAATAATATATAAATATCAATACTGCTTCTGGACTGTTTGCTGCAAAATGAAGGGTGGGGGATAGTGGGTTTTGTGGAAAAAATCATGTTTTCCATGATGATTATATTTTCATTGATGCTTGTTTAGATATAAATATATTTTTATTGAGCGTTAACCTTGATATTTTCTTGTTGTGATGACTTGTAATATGTGTGTGTCTCTCCTTTTGTGTGGATGGGCCAGCACTTTTTGCCACTATGAAAAACATCAACCCGAGCACTCTCTGATGTTGTAAATGTCTGGTGGTGAAATGTGCTGGCCTTTTTTTTAGGAGCTTCGCGTAATGGAGCCTTTTAATGCGGGTTGGTTGTCATTGCTGCCTCCCGCGGCTGCGATTGTGGCTGCGTTGATCAGCAGGGAAGTTATTTCTGCTTTGCTTGTCGGCATTTTTACAGGAGCGGTTATCTACACAAGCTCTACAGGGGGAGGCGTCATCATCGGCAGTCTGGATGCTGTTTTTTCGATGATGGTGTCGACGCTTGAATTCAAAATCCTCATATTCACGTCGCTCTTAGGTGCGGTGGTTTATTTGGTCTCTCTCTCGGGCGGTTCTAAAGCCTATGGGGAATGGGCCGGACGGCGAATGAAGACGAAGCGGAAGTCTTTGCTTTCGGCTTGCGGGCTTGGCTGTCTTGTGTTTATTGACGATTACT
>OAUW01000945.1_pt1 | contig 11540 bp, 9 predicted proteins | sample 1495241 | NCBI WGS metagenome assembly OAUW01 (sample SAMEA2580063, study PRJEB22360) | human gut metagenome | biome: human gut; feature: human-associated habitat; material: faeces | place: Denmark | collected 2008/2010
GGCATGTGGTTCTGCATGGTGATGACCTGCAGGAACTGGTTGGACTTGGTTTTCTTCACCTGTTCCAGCGTGCTCTTGTAGGTGGCCTCGTCGGAGACGTACGGCGAATCGTCGATCTTGTCCTGATGAGAGATGACGTCCGGACCGGTCAACGTATAGAAATGCGAGAAGCCGAACTTCTTGTAGTTGGTGGCGCGCGAATACATAGACGATTCGTACGGGTGCAGGCCGATGGAGTTCTTTGCGGCGCCCCACATCTGGTTGATTGTCGGCGTCCAATGCTCGCTCGGCACCAGCTGCTGGTATGGGCTGGTCAGGGAGGAATCGAAATTCGCCATGCTCAGGCCGGACAGTCCCATGTATTCCAAGTTGGCGGTGCCGCCGCCGTATCCGGAGGACAGCATCAGGCCGGACGTGGTATTCTGCTTGATCTCACGGATCTTCGGCATGGAATCCTTGTTGACTTTGAGTCCCGGCACGCGTGACGGGTCGGAGAAGGATTCGGACAGCACGTAGATGACGGTGCTGTCGGTCATGTTCGCGGAACGTTTCGCGTTGATCTTCTTCGCGGCCTTCTCATAGCGGGCCGCGACCTGCTTCATGGTCTCTTCGGAATAGTCGTCCGGCTTGACCATGACTTTCGGGTTGAGCTGACGGGTGAACGCCACCAGCGGCCCGTTGCGCTGGGCGTCGTATACGGAGTCCCACATGGAGGGCTTGTCCCCCATGACGGTGGCGAAGCCTTTGGCCCACGAGCCGACGGTGCTCACCTGCATCGAATACAGCGTGAAGAACAGGCCTGGAAGCAGGATCAGCAGCAGTCTTGCGATCGCGTTCACGGAACGGGATTGCTTGTCGGAGCCGCGAAACAGTCTGCCGTGACGCGCGTCGAGGCGGTTCAGGAAGACGAACAGCGCCACGAACGCGGCAAACGCCGCCACCGCGATCAGAATGGTCCATTGCGCGCCGGACGGCATGAAACTCATCAGATTGCCGGCGTCGGCTTTGAGGAAGTTCAGGTCGCTTGGCAGAATCGCCTCGTATCGAATCGACACTTTGAAATGCTCAATCACGGCGACGATGAACGTCACCGCCAGAAATATCGGCGTGGCCACCCAGAAACGGTTGGTGAGCATGAGCAGGATCACGTACAGGACGCCCCACAGTATGAGGTTGAGCACAGCCACAAAATTAGCGCTGGTGAACATCTTGCCGACGAATCCCCAGCCGGTGAGCCACATGTTGTTCGATAGTTGGACTCGAGTGGCGGATTCGCTGACACCGATCTGCAGGGCGGCAACGCCCACCGCATCGAACAGCACGAATAGCACGCCGTAAAGCCAGCCGGGGAACTCCTTGCCCGCTTTCTTGGCCATCGGGTCCACGGTAGCGATGTCGAGCTCCTCAATCGGCTCGTTTTTCGATGTTGCTTTGGTCACGCATAACCCCACTTAGTTCGTTTGCAATGCCCTATTGTCATATACGCGTCTGAAAAAGACAACGTCCAACGTTTTTTCTTTACGATTTTTACGATTGGATTGCGCCGATGGCGATACGATTCCAACGGAAATACGGCAGACAGCCGCTACTTGTCCGCCTTCCGGCAGTCCTCGCACAGGCCGAACACCTCCAGCGTGTGCCGTTCGATGGTGAAGCCGTACTTGTCGGAGATGCCTTTCAGCCAGCTTTCGGAAGGCGATTCAATTTCCACGGTTTTGCCGCAGTTCGTACAGACGAGGTGATGATGGTGTCCGTCGTCGCCGCACAGGCGGAACAGCTGCTGGCCGTCCAGGCGGAATCGTATGGGCGCGCCCCGCCCGGGCCGGGGGGTTGAGCTGCCGGTAGACCGTGGCGAGTCCGATATGTTCGCCACGGTCTTCCAGCTTGCGGTGCAGCTCCTGCGCGGAGATGAATTCGTCGCAGCCGTTCAGCGCGTCGCGGATGGCGTCTTTCTGGCGGGTCTGCCGCACGATATGTTCACTCATTACTTATGATGTCAGGCTTTCTTCAAGTCGTCCCAGCAGCCGGTGGCTTCAAGGTCGGCTACGGTTTTGGCGGTGTCGTCGGTCAGCACGGTGATGTGTCCCATCTTGCGGTCGTGGCGCACTTCCGCCTTGCAGTAGTCGTGCACGTTCCATTCGGGATGGTCGGCGATGAGCGCACGGGTCGGCGCCACATGCTGGCCGAGCACGTTGACCATGACGGCGGGCTTGAGCAGCTGCGGCTGTTCGAGCGGCCAGCCGGCGATGCCGCGAATGTGCGCGTCGAACTGGTCGAACGAGCAGGCCTCGATGGTGTAGTGGCCGGAATTGTGCGGACGTGGGGCCAGTTCGTTGACGATGACCTTGTTGTCTTTGGTGATGAACAGTTCGATGGCCAGAATGCCGGCGAGTTCGAAGCCTTTGGCCAGTCGCAACGCCAGCTCGTGCGCCTCCTTGGCCACGGTTTCGTCCACTTCGGCCGGCGCGATGGTCATGTGCAGGATGTTGTTGCGATGCTCGTTGCGCACGATCGGGAAGGTCACGTAATCCTTGCCGTTGCCGGCGACGAGGATGCTCGCTTCGAACGCGAAATCGACGAAGCCTTCCAGAATGCTTGGCGGGAAGCTGCCGTCATGGTCGGCGCGGGCGCGCACCTGCTCCAAGTCGGCTTCGGACTTGAGCACGGTCTGGCCGTGGCCGTCGTAACCGCCGGAACGGGTTTTGAGCACAGCCGGATAGTGGATCTCATCAAGTGCCGCTTCAAGTTCCTCGACGCTGTTGACGGCCTTCCACGGCGCGGTGGGCGTGCCATGGTCGTTGATGAACCGCTTCTCGTTGACACGGTCCTGCGTGACGCGCAGCAGATCGGTGCCTTGCGGGGCCGCCGCGAGGGAACGCACTTGATCGATGGCGTCGGCGTCCACGTTCTCAAACTCGTAGGTGAGCACGTCGGACTTTTCAGCCAGTTCGCGGATGGCGGCGATGTCGTCGTATTCGGCGGTCACTTGGAAATCCGCGACCTGAGCGGCCGGACAGTCGGGTGTCGGGTCGAGCACGCCGATGCGGAAGCCCATGTAGCGTGCGGACAGCGCCATCATGCGGCCGAGCTGGCCGCCACCGATGATGCCGATGGTCGCGCCGGGCATCAGTCGTTCGATACGGCCGTTGGTTTCCTCAGACAAGCTGGGCATTGGATTCAGCCACCTTTTCCTTCAGGGAGTCACGATAGTCCTGCAGCGCCTTGGCCAGTCGCTCGTCGGTGGTGCTCAGAATGCTCACCGCGAGCAGGCCGGCGTTGGTTGCGCCGGAGTTGCCGACGGCGGTGGTGGCCACCGGAATGCCGCCCGGCATCTGCACGATGGACAGCAGCGAATCCCAGCCGGACAGCGCGTGGGAGCGTACCGGCACGCCGATGACCGGCAGTGTGGTCTGCGCCGCGACCATGCCCGGCAGGTGGGCCGCGCCGCCCGCGCCGGCGATGATGATCTTCAGCCCGTTGGCACGGGCGTTGTGCGCGAACTCACCCATCAGTTCCGGGGTGCGGTGCGCGGAAATCACCTGCTTCATGTACGGCACCTCGAACTGGTCGAGCATCTCGCATGCGTGCTTCATGGTCTCCCAATCGCTTGCCGATCCCATGATCACCGCGACTTCAGGCTTGTTGTCTGCCATCAAAACCTCCGAAGGATTTACGTAGACTTACGTGTTCCAGAACACCGCCTACTTTACTTACTTGGCTCGATGTGCAGCACGACCTTTCCGAAAACGTCGCCGTCGACCACTTTGCGGAACGCCGCGGGCGCGTCGGCAAGCGCGTAGGTGGAGTCGATGACGGGGTGCAGGTCGGCGTGTTCCACGAATTTGAGCAGTCGTGCGAAATCGTCACGCGAACCCATGGTGTTGCCTTGCACGCGAATGTCCTGGAAGAAGATGCGGGTCAGTTCGGCTCCAGGCTGGTCTCCTGTGGTGGCTCCGCAGATGGCGATGGTGCCGCCGGGGCGTACGGATTTGACGGAATGGCTCCAGGTGGCCGCGCCGACCGATTCGATGACGGCGTCGACCTTATGCGGCAGTCGCGCGCCGGTTTCGAAGGCGGCGTCGGCTCCGATGGCGATCGCGCGGTCTCGTTTCTCTTCGCTGCGTGACGTGACGAACACTTCCAGTCCTGCCGCATGGGCGAGTTGGATGGCCGCTGTGGACACGCCGCCGCCCGCGCCTTGGACGAGCACGGTGTCTCCCGGTTTCACGTTGGCCGATGTGAACAGCAGTGAGTAGGCGGTCAGCCAGCTGGTGCCGAGCGCGGCAGCCTCATCGAGGGTCAGGTTGGCGGGTTTGGCGAACACGTTGGCGCTGGGCACCTGGGTGATCTCGGCCATGGTGCCCGCGTATTTTTCGGATAGGATGGTGCGCCGCTCCCCCGGCATGACGCCGGCGCCGTCGGTGCCGACGAAGGTGTAGAGCACCACTTCGGCTCCGGCTTTCAGCCCTTTGCGAACAGGAATGTCCTCGTCGAGCACGCCTGACGCGTCGGTGCCGAGAATCATCGGCGTCTGTTCGGCGGAGAGTCCCACGCCCTGCAGGCTCCAGATGTCGTGGTGGTTCACGCTGGCTGCGGCCACGTGGATGGTACTCCAGAACGGCTTGGTTTCGGGCGTGTCCAGCTCCCCCACCTTGAGTTGCGACAGCGGATTGTCATAATCGGTTCCTGCTGCGTATACGGCTTTCATGGTCAGCGCTCCTTCGCGGTTTTTCGGTGGTTCGATTCATTTCATCGTTTCCATTGTGCCGCAGTTGAGAAGACTTTGCAGGTATTTCACAACCGACACCCCGGCAGAGGCATACAGTGGGATAGGATTTTCCGCGGTAAAGAAGACAGGTTCAGGGAAGGACAGTTGCGCATAATGACCGCTGGCATACTGGGTTCGATTCATTCTCCGGCGGATGTGCATGCCCTTTCTTCGCAACAGTTGCGTGATCTGTGTCTGGAGATTCGTTCCACGCTGTTGAATTACGGCCGGAAGCATGGTGGCCACATCGGTTCGAATCTTGGCGTGGTGGAGCTTACCGTGGCGTTGCACCGCGTGTTCGGTTCTCCACGTGACCGTTTCGTTTTCGATGTCTCCCACCAGAGCTACGTGCACAAGATGCTTACCGGGCGCGCCGAGGCGTATCTGGACGAGTCGCGGTTCGGCGAGGTGACAGGTTTCACCAATCCGTTGGAAAGCGAGCATGATTCCTTCGTGCTGGGCCATACCGGCACGTCCATCTCCCTTGCCTGCGGTCTTGCCAAAACACGTGATATGCAACATACCGCTGCGGGAGCAAGCGAAATCGGCAACGTCATCGCCATCATCGGCGACGGTTCGTTGAGCTCGGCGATCGCTTTCGAAGGACTGAACAACGCTGCCGAACAGGGCGGTAATCTCATCATCGTCGTCAACGACAATGAGATGTCGATCGCCGAAGATTTCGGTGGCATGTACGGCAATCTTGCCCGTCTGCGCGCGTCGAACGGAACCGCGGAGCTGAATCTGTTCAAGGCGTTCGGACTTGACTACCGTTATGTGGAGCAGGGCAACGATGTGGACACGCTGGTCGCGGCGCTTGAAGACTTGAAGGATATCGACCATCCCGTCGTGCTGCATATCCACACCACCAAGGGCTTGGGTTTCAGCGATGAGACCGAGGCGCAGGATGGTTCCGACGGATGCAACCAGACCAATCCGCAGCCGCATGCCGGCCAATGCGAGGCGAATCATTGGCAGGATCCGGACAGCGCGCTCGGCAAGCCGCTTGACGCGCGCAAATACTACGGTCAGATGGCCATGGCTTCGTTGGAGTCCCGTTTCGAAAACGAGCCGGGACTGGTGGTCATCTCCCCCGCCACCCCTGGTTCGAATGGCATCACCCGTGATTTCCGTGAACGTGCCGGATCGCATTATGTGGACACCGGCATTACCGAGGAGCATGCGGCCGCGTTCGCCGCAGGCATCGCGAAGGCTGGAGGCCGGCCGGTTCTGGCGACTTCCGCCACGTTCTTCCAGCGTATTTACGACCAGTTGCAGCAGGAGCTGGCGTTGAATCATGTTCCGGCGACGCTGCTGATTTTCGGAGCGGGCATTTCCGGCGCGGACAATACACATTCCGGCACGTTCGATATGACGATGTTCGCCAACACGCCTGATGTGACCTGTCTGGCACCGACCAGCGGAGAGCAGATGCTGGACATGCTTGCATGGGCCACGGGGCCGTCTGATCATGGTGTGACGGCTATCCGCATGCCCGGCGAGCAGATTCTTGCCATGGAACGTTCCGCCGATATGGCGTTCGACCCGGCCGAACGTGCCGACGCGCACGAGACGACGATCGATATTACCGGCGATTGCCCTTTCACGCGGTACCAGATCGTGCGTCCGGGACGTGAAGTGGCGATTCTCGGCTTGGGCAATACACTGCCGTTGGCGGCCGAGGTGGCGGCAACGCTCGAAAACGACGACGATATCAATGCGACGCTTATCGACGCGCAGCAGTATTCCGCGATGGATGGCGAGCTGCTGGACGTGCTTGCCGACGGTCATCGTGTGGTCGTCACCCTGGAGGATGGCCAGCTGGAAGGCGGTTGGGGTGAGAAGGTGACCGCTTTCTACGCGAATTCCACTAATCCGAAAGCAGCCACTGTGCATGCGCTCAATTTCGGCGCATCGAAAGAATTCACCGATCGTGTGCCCCTTGCCGAGCTTGATGAACGTTACGGGCTGACTGTGGAAGCGGTGGCTGATCGCATTCGCCGCGTCTTGGCCCGTTAATCACGCAACTAGCCGGCACCGTCAAAAATCGACAGGGAACGTTGAACAATCGCGAAATGCCGGCCCACGCTGAACAGCACATGGCCGACCATAGGCATTATTGTCAATCGCAATCGCTATTGCTCGTTCTTGATGGCGTCCAACGCAGGAATCTTCACAGCCTTATTAGCTGGCCCCAAACCGGCGAGTATGCCCACCAGAATCGAAAACAGCACGGCCACGACAAACAGCCACCATGGAATCACGGAGATTCGGCTCACGTCGTCACCGCCCATAATCGCTTTGCCTACGTTTTCCATACTGAATCCACCAAACGACAGCAGATTGATGCTCAGCGACCCCAAGGCGGAAATCAGACAGGCGATAAGTCCACCGACCAGACCGATGGCACCTGCTTCACATAGGAACATCGTGCGAATATCCTTCACATAGCAGCCGAGCGCCTTCATAATGCCGATTTCCCGAGTGCGTTCCGACACGGACATAATCATGGTGTTGGCGATGCCGATGGCCGCCACCAGGAATGACACCGCGCCAATGCCTCCCAATGCGAGCTGGATGCCACGACTCTGCTTTTCAATCTCCTTGCGGGTCTGTTCGAAGGACGTGGTTTGGTAGCCAGACATTTTGATCTGCGCTTCGATACCCGGCACATCCTTGATATTTTGAGCGTGCACCACCACTTGGTCGTAGTTTGTTTTGGTCCGGCTGGTGGTATTGGTTTTGCCGTCGATTTTGGCCTGCAATGTGTCCATATCCTCCAGCGACATGACTACACCGGAGCTGAATGCATCGTAATTATTGGTTGAAGCGTCCAACACACCGACCACGGTGAGAGGCATGGAAACCACAGGATTCTGCGAACTGGCAGTACCATCGCCGTCGCCTGAATCGGTGGAACTCATCGAAGTGCTGCCTATTTTGCGGTAATCGTCAGGGCTTTGATAATCGGCTCCGGTAATCAAATTGAGTTTCGTGGTCAGTACGTCGAAGAACGGCTTCTCCCCCTCGCTCTCCTTGCAACCGTTCTCATCGCACTCATAATCACCGGGAGCGATACGCCTGGAGTCATCATCGGAACGATACTTATCCATAAACTGGTATGCCGCGTATTTGCCGAGCAATACTTCTCCGGCACGCTTCGGCATACGCCCTTGAACGAGCTTGTATCCCGATGCTTCAAGCTGGGTCATATCCGTACCCATCACAGAAGCATATTGAGCCACGTATCGGGATCCGGCTCCCGCAGTGAGATCCACGGTGCTCTGCGCCGACCGCTGTGGCATCACGGCCGCGACGCCTGAAATGCCACGGAACGTCTGTACCGCAGCATCGTCAAGCTTGGCCTGATGATCCGATGATGTCATGTCCGACGAAGACAAACTCGACATACCGACGCCAGAGCTGTCGTACGCGCCCGAGCCGCCGGCAGCTGTGACGGTAATGTCGTTGAGATTGCCCATGCTCTTGAGCATCTGCTCATTCTGCTCGCTGATGCCTTGTCCAATCGAAATCATCAGGACGATGGAGCAGCAGCCGACGATCACGCCGAGCACCGTCAAAATCGTACGCGATTTGCGCCGCAGCAAATTCTGCGCGCAAGTATGTGCGATATCCGAAAATCGCATGCCTACTCCTTGACAGATGGAGTGGAAGATGACGTTTCGGATACGGAGGCGGCCGATGTGCCACCTGCCGTGGCGATTACCTGCGTCGTCGCATCGGCAGCCATGGCAGTAGATTTACCCTGCTTATCGGCTCCAAGATCGGCAGGCTCCCAATCCCAATCGTCATCATCGGCCGCCTGCTTTGCCTTCTTACGGCGGTGACGGACCACCAATACGACCGTCAGTACAATCACGACGAGTGCAACGGCCGCCGCCACTATCCACACCCAGACCGGCATGCTCTGATCCTGGACGTCAACATCCGTATCGGAATCATCCGGAACAGGAGCTTCAACGGCATTGATTTTCACCGGAAATTCCTTGGTCTGCGGCTGTCCATCGGAATTCTCATACGTCACCGTCAGTTTCGCTTCGGTTTCGCCGGGCTTGTCCGCAGTGAATGCGAATCCAATGGAGCCGGACGCGCCGGACGCCACATTGCCGACGTACTGCTTGGCCTGCGTGGCGGTGATACCGTCGCCTTCAACGCTCGCCTCGACATTGGAAACGTCGCCCTTGCCCTTGTTCACGTAATCCATGGTGATAGTAGTTTCCTCACCCGCGTTGACGATATTGGGCACCACTGGATCGTTCAATTCAAAACGATCAGGCTGCGAAACGGGTACGGAAATTTTGATGTCGGAAGTGTTGGAGCTGCGTGCGGCACCGTCCACATACTCGTATTTGAAGCTGATGTCGATGCCCTGCGCGCCGTTTTTCGCACTGGCCAGTGTCTGCATCGGCACGGTCTGCGTCAACGCAGCTCCCGCATTCAGCGCATCGTAGTAGAACGTGTTCGTACCGCCGGAGATGGCAAAATTCTCACCGCCGTCCACGGTGACCACCATGTTGCTCACCGCCACTTTGCCCATGTTTTGGAAGGTGAAACCGAGGTTGAAGGTGCTGCCGACCGCCACCGACCCGTCGCCATAGGTGAAATTGGTGATAATGATGTTCGGCACCGGCCCAGCAATCTGCTCAACACTGTTGTCCGCTCCCGCACCCGGAGCATCGGAAGTATTGGCACCATCTTCGGCGAACGCCGTCGGCACAATGCACACCAACGTGATGGCGACCACCGCCAATAGTGAGATTGCCCCGTTGAGCAGTGTTGCGATTCTTGTGTTGTTGCCCATGGAAGGCCCTTCTGTTGTCGTCATAGTTGTCGATATGCGTTGTCATGAATGTTACGTAAGCCGGTCGCCGATGATGCGGCCGTCAAGAAGTGTGACGATGCGATCGGCGTATTGCGCCATATTGTCGTCATGTGTGACGAGCACGATGGTCTGGTTGAAATCGCGTGCGAACGAGCAAATCATATCTATCACTTCGGTTTTGGTTTTGGAATCGAGATTGCCGGTCGGCTCGTCGGCGAATACCACTTGCGGACGTGTCACGAAAGCGCGGGCGATGCCAACGCGCTGCTGCTGACCGCCAGACATCTGGGTCGGATAATGGTTCATTCGTTTGCCAAGGCCGACCCGCTTGAGCATGGCACGCGCGATCGTCTCGCGTTTACGCTTCGGCACGCCTCGGAACATCAGTGGCATGGCCACATTCTCGATGGCATTGAGATTGGGCAGCAGATTGTACGACTGGAACACGAAGCCAAGGTGCTTCTGCCTGAATTCGGCCAGCTGCCGTTCGTCAAGCCTGCTGATGGACACACCTGTGATACGTACACCACCTTTAGTTGGTTTTTCCATGCCGGCAAGCTGATTGAGCAGGGTGGATTTACCGGATCCGGACTCGCCATAGATACAGCAAATCTGCCCTTGCGGAATGGCGAGATTGACACGTTCCAGTGCTACGACGGTCTCATCGAGCACTGGATATTCCTTGCGTAGGTTTTTAACCTCGATAATGGGACCGCGACCGGTTTTCCCAGCGTTGGATGTGCTACCTACCGGCACATTCACCTCCTCGTTTTCTGGGAATATGTTGATAATTGCTCCTAAGTCTAAAGTGTTTCACCGCGCTTCGCCACCCTTAAGGGAACACCCTGAAGCCACGGTCCGCGCGTGCCTGAAACTCGAAAACCGTTCAAGAAACCCCGCCTGAACGATATGGAACATGTTATTTCATGCCAGAATCCCTTGTTTCGTGCCAAATGGCAGTGAACCGTGAAACGACGAAAATACAATGAAGGCATCGCAACGAATCGAAAACGAAGCCGAACGGTTCCATACCATGAGGGGGACATCATGAAACGTCGTTTCACACAAGCGGAGGTCTACTACCTCAACACCCTGCCCGCGGTGGAGCGGGCGTCGATGGACCGCATCACCTATTCGAGGGATTTCCAGGTGCGTTGCATGGCGCAATATCTGCGGGGCAACGGACCGACTAGCATCTTTGCCAGCGCGGGACTCAATCCGAAGATCGTGGGCAGCAAGCGCATCGAACGCGCCATCGCACGTTGGAAGGCCGATCCGCAGATCATGCTGGAGGCGCAGTCGTTCGCCAATGAAGCCGCGGCCGATCAACGCGACCTGCTCGTCATCTCCCAATCCATGACCATCGCATGGCTGGAGAAGAAAGTCATGGATCTGCAGAAACAGATCCAATCCGTGAAGCAGCATGAGGCGGAACGCCCGTCCATGCCGGCCCACGGGGCGCTCATCGGACTGGAATAGCGTCCAGAAGCGTTCCCATGACAAGATGTGCGTCGTGGTACGGCGACGCACCCATACGCGATCCCTCCTTCCATCGTTTCCGCATTCTCCGTCACATTCACGCGGCTCCCCGATGGAAGGAGGGATTCGTTTCGTCTTTGGCCGCATACCCCGCGATTGGCGCATGCGGCCAAAGACGCCATTCGATCAATATTCGTCAGATACGCGGCACCGATGGGGCGGCCGTATGGGACGGCTTCGGCGTGTACGCGCTCCGTTCCGCGGTTTCGTTGGCTGTCACCATCGCCTGCGTGATCTGGCTGTACATGTCCTGGTAGCCGCCAGGGGTGGATGCGGGCAGCACGACGGTCTTGGCGTTGTTGGATTCGCTCAAGGAGCGCAGCACGTCGAGGTACTGGTTAAACAGCACCACATTGTTCACATCGCCGATGTTCATGCCGACAGCCTGCA
>OAUW01000946.1_pt1 | contig 11532 bp, 10 predicted proteins | sample 1495241 | NCBI WGS metagenome assembly OAUW01 (sample SAMEA2580063, study PRJEB22360) | human gut metagenome | biome: human gut; feature: human-associated habitat; material: faeces | place: Denmark | collected 2008/2010
TGTCAAAGAAAAACATTCTTGATGATGGAATTCTCGATGGATATTCCAATTGATGATTTAATTGGATCGCTCTTGTAATATCCGCATCAAATAGTTCCACATTTGACTTTTTTAGTAATTCTTCTCCCTTTTTCGTTTGACAGAGAACTAAAGATATTCCCTTTTTCTTTTCCTCTTCAGACAATTCACTTCCCCATGAATCACCTAATGAAATATCTGAAACACGAGATTGTGACGCATAACAACAAGAATAACAATTCTCAGTATAATCAATACTTTTCAGGAAAGCATATGTATACATATCAACAATCCGCGGAAAACCATTATTTTTCCCTACTAATCTTAAGCCAAATGATGTTTTCTCACGGAAATTCAACCCTTCTAATTCTTCGATATCCACTGATTTTTCTTTTAAATACATCTTCAACAATTCAGGCGAAGGGGACCCATGGCATATTAAATCCACTGTATACAAATTATCTTGATTGCGTGAGAAATTTTTCAATGCAGCAACTTGACATGGCAATCCAACAAAAAGGACCTTTTTCCCTTCTTGTAGTTTCCTTTCAATATCTATATATATTGTTTTTGGATTACTTTTAACATATTTAGATCCTACAAATTGCTCAGCTCTTTGGGTCGAATTTGTCAATTCAAAAACGAATTCTCCCTTATTAAGCATACATGAAGCAACATATCCACCATTTTTAATAAATGAATATATAATTGATGAAGCAATTCCTCCTGAAGATGCATTACTTCTGATTTCAGGATTCAATGCCCATCCTTCTTTCCAAAAGATAGGGTTAACCTGCTCCACGCATTTTACATTAGGACAAATTTTTTCACACAACCCACAATTCACGCACTTTACTTCATCAATTACGGCATTATATGTCTTGTAATCATCTACAATAGTAATAGCACTCTTTTTGCACATATTTATGCAGGCCATACAACCAGCACACATATCCTTAGCGCACACGGTTTTCATGCAAAAGCACCTCCCGCGATAGGCACAAGAATATACGCTGGTTTCTTTATTATAACATTATTTCTTATACCCCCCCCCACAGTTTTTGCAGCCTTCTTAAATCCTATAGCTTTTCTAATAGCCATGAGCCTTGGTGAAATAAAATAGCAACACCACATAATTTTTTTCTTAATACTTTTTTCCATTTTTAATGGCAAAAATATGTTTTTCCTAAGGTTAGAAACACACTCCTTATACGTTTCTTTATATTCTAAAATCATATTAGATCGAACAAGGCCATCAATTATACTTCTATTGAAACAATACCTGTGATATTCCCATGCTTTCTCAATATCAATGTTCTTTTTTATCCATGCTTCCTTTTGCAATTCTAAAGATTTGATTCCACACAAGTTACTCTTTAAATTGAATTTTCTCATCGCACTATCAGGATTAAAAGTTTGATGGTAAACTGCACTTTCACCAACTGCCACACTGTTTACATGTTGTAGAAACTCAACATTAAAAAGCATTCCTTCACCATACCATATTTTTTCATTAAATTTTATATAATTCTCTTCGAGCACACTCCTTCGATACATCTTATTCCAAACTGCTACAAAAAGATCTCCCAAATAAATCCACTCAATAGCTTTTTCCGCACTAATCACAGAAAAATTATTATTTGATATATCATTGCAACCTGAATAATTATTCTTATTCATCACAACATCGCAGCTTGATTTCTCTAGTAAATCAACAAAATATGTCACATAGTTAGCATCAACCCAATCATCTCCATCGACAAAGGTGATATACTCACCTGAAGCGACAGCCATTCCTGCATTTCTAGCACTAGAAACGCCATGATTCTCTTGATGTATTACCACTATTCGATTGTCTTCCTCTTTCAGTCTATCAATGATATAACCACTTTTATCAGGAGAACCATCGTCAACAAGAATTACTTCTATATTTCCATAATCTTGTTTTAATAATGATCTAACACACTTATCAATATACTTTTCAACATTATATACTGGAACAATAATGCTAACCAACTTCTGCATTAGCTCACCCGCTTCCTTTGAATTTTATTTAGAAAAAACTGTAACATCGGAATCCAAGTTTTGGAAAACACCGTAAATCCAATCAAAAGAATCACAAGTTGAAGAAGGAATCCTTTCATTCCATCTACAAACATTAAAATTGCAGACACAAGCATTAATAACGAACCTAAAATGAATTCCTTATACATAATATCATACTTAATATATTTTCTAGTGTGGAACACACGGAACATAAAAACAGCAATATAACTTATACATGTTGCTAATGCAGCACCATAGACTCCTATCACTGGAATCAAGATAAAATTCAATAGTATATTAAACGCTGCGCCAAACGATCCAGAAAACAAATAGCCAAAACTATCCTTATGTACAGTATAACTTGTTGCCATGAATGTGCCCAATGTTAAATAAACACATCCAATAATCAAAAACGGAGTATACTTCCAAGCGTCATAATAACTATCAGCCACATAAACTCCCAAGAATGGTTTTGTTAATAGTAAAAGGCCAATTCCCATCATAAACGCAATTGCAGAAAGTGTTTTGAACATTTTATTGTTGTATTCAGTTTCATCACTCGTGCCTTCTTCACGAATCGCAGAATAACTCCATGCTTGATTAAATATTCCTGTCAGCGTTGATACAAGGGTTGGAAGTTTATAAGAAACAGCATAGATTCCGTTAGCCGCTGCACCAATCATGTAGGTCACCATAACCCTATCTGAAGAATTCATGATCCACCACATAAATGTGTTCGGGATAAGAACAACCGAATACCGAATCATCTCTTTGAGTTTGCAGCGATCTATGTTGTGAAAAGAGAACGCTTTATAGCCTTTTCCTGCAATAATGGCATAAATCGCAACTATAAAGTTTGCAATGATATATGCCAATAAATATCCACCTGTTTCCATTTTAAAGACAAGTAAAAATGTTATATTTAAAATCGCTATCATCAATGTCTGAAGGATATTTCCAAGTGAATACTTAAGTAACAATTCCTTTCCGCGTAAATCGCATAGAAACAGTTGACTAGCAGATAAAGAAATGACATAAAAATAAACATACATCGCATAGTCAGATACTTCTGTGATGCATCTGCATATTGGAATTAAAACCAGTCCAATTATCATCGCAATGAGTAGAACTATGCTTCCACACTGTGTGTTTTTTTCCTTATCTGCATCTTTGTCTAACCCGAACCGCATAACCGATTCAGCGATATTCAATGTAAGCATTGGCCCTGCAACTGTACTAATAGTAGTTATAAGATCCACCGTACCATACTGGCTCGCTGGTAAAACATTAGGATAAAAAGGAATCAAGAAAATTAGATTCATCCTAGAGCCAATATTGCCAAGTGTAAAAATCAATGTGTTTTTTAATAAGTATCTATTTCTTGACTCACTACCCATTTTAAATATTTCCCTTTAAATACATCGTTGTTTTTTTACGCTCTTGTTCAATTATTTGATTAGTTTTATAAAAATCAATTTCGGTATTATAAAGCTGTTCAATATCTTCCATTTTTTCTACTTTTCTATCCAACTTATCTAATTTTTTTAGCAAAGCCTCTAATTTATTACGATTAGAATCACGTATAAGCGTACAGAATTTTGTATTCATTTTAATTGAAAATACCGTGCCGTGAAATGTATCTGTAATGACGTAATCCGCATTTTTAAAATAAGAAAAAACATATAGCGGATTACATATTATGTTGTTGTCTGCAATATTCGAATAATGACCAATACATATTATTTTCTTATTATGTCTATTCGCAAATTTTTTGATGTAGCACTCTTCTTCTCCACTTAATCTTCCTGTATATGCATATAAAATGATATAATCTTTTTCACTGGTCTTATATTCCGCAATTTCTTGTGCAAAATCATACATAAGAACTGGATCCATATGAATTTCCGGGTCATATCCTAATAATTGTTTAACAATATGTGCACTATTCTCGTCTCTTACAGAAATCGCTGCAAATTTGGATAACATTGTCTTAATTTCTTGTACAATGCCGGTCTCCACCAAATCTTTATAGCGCGTACTTCCGAAAGAAGCTGCATATGAAACAAGCTTATTACCTTCAAATCCATCACCAAATAATTGTTTAGAATACCCTACCGGATATGGCTGAAGGCAATTGAACACTTCATCGCTTCCAATAACTAACGTATCAACCCTGCAGTCATAATTCAGTTCATCCACTCCCATTGCCTTTAAATCTTGAATCAGTCTTCTCTCTATTTCTTTAAAGAACTGCATCTTTTTTAAGTAATTCCAAGGGGTTCTATTTTTTAGCACCTTATCCATTACACTTTCCGTGCGTTCTTGCTTCCTTTTCAGTCTATCTGTAATGTCAGTACCAAATCTGTAATCCACAAATTCAACTTCTGATTTTGAAATTGACTCAATCATTTTTTTTAAACCGTATGCCTGCAAAAAGGACCCATAATTAATAATCCTTTGCATTGACATAATACCAATTTTCTTATCCATCTATTCATTTCTCCTCTATTTCATAAACATATACGGCACTGTTTGATGTGTTCCTGAATATACAAAATAAAACCACCAATAAAACATATAATATAGTATAATAATCGGCCGAATTATTACTCCACTTTTTTTTGGCTTTAACGCACTCATCGCCCGTGGTATTACAATTACATCAAAAATCGCAAAGTATAAAGCAATTCTTCCACCATAACCACTTACACTGGTAAACTGTGAGAATAAAACTGCATATACTTCCATAACTAAGAAGAAAGAAACATCTCCTCCCTGAACTCTCAAATATCTAAAACTCCAAATGATTAGAATAATTTGAGGCACACGAATTAAAAGCTGATTTGGCATAAATGAAAGCTTACCAGTAACATAGCTTAAATACTGTCCAAATCCAAACGATGATAACACTGACACAATTACAGACATCAATAGCATTCCGGCCAATCCTATTCCTGCTGCTATCACCATTCTCGGTGTTTCATTTCTCTTGCTGATATTGTTTCCAGTAAAGCTTAATTTAGTTCCCTTAACAATATAATCGTATAAAAGATAAATTAGCAATATCAGCAATGAACTTGTGTGGAATAAGAACGCTATGAACACACAAATAAATGCGTTTTTCTTTTCCTCATTTCTCCAATATTCGAAACCTAGGACTCCCAAAGACATAGCGATTGACTGACGCATCATATTCATCGAGGGATTATAAAAGGCCATACAAAAGACAAACATCGCCATCCAAAGGTTTGTCTGTTTATCTTTTCTAACAGCGATATATAGTGGCAAAATCACACACAATTCCAAAATGGTTTGGACGCAATACAATGAACCCGTAATTTTTGTCACAATCAAAACTAACAGCGGAAATAAAGGTTCCATATCTTTCACATAATCCGTTGTCCATGTAAAAGCATGAAAGGATGAATTCAAGTATTCTCCAAGACTATGACATTTTTTTGCTGCCTCAAAAATAGGCACCAAATAAACTCTTGTATCTGTACCAATACTTTCCGCTCGCAGGCCAGCTAGCAAGCACAATGTTATAACCGCTACAAAAACAACGGGTTTTCTTTGTGTAAATATCACTCGATCAGAAAGTGCAAAAAGACCTATCGAAATCATAAATACAATAATATATGGTGTCATCTCTTTTTGCCTCCCCTCTTTACGCCTTCCACTTCCTATTTCTCGCAACGACAACCTTAAGTACTATTCTATTTCCAAATAATGATATCGCAGCAAAAGCCCGTAATCTCTTTGGGGCATTACCATCTTTTAGCACATTCATCCGATTCGATTTCAATACACTCTGAATGCGTTTATTCTGAAACTCTGAAAGCTGTGGATTTCTCGCAGCAATATCATATACAACATTTATATATTGAGTCGACAGTGCGTTATCAAATTGTGTTTTTCCTTTTACCGCTCTTGCAATATCATCGATAGCATCCAAAGCTTCTAAATGCTTTTCCTTATATCCAGAAACGACGATGCTTCCCTCATCGCGATAATAGTAAAAATAACCATCAAATCCCACATAGGTTACATTTTCACTCTTCAAAATTGTTTTATAGATTGTAAAGAGATCTTCAGAGAATTTTCCATAGGGGAATTCAACACCTGTAAACAGACTTCTTTTAAAAAGTTTTCCACATGCAGACGTGCCAAATGGTGTACCATATAGCATCCGAATCAAAGCATCTTCATTTTTGTAACTGGACACTTTCCAATCTATTACAGTATTTTTATCATCACGTCTGCTCGTCCTCTTCATATTGGCAATAGCTATATCAGAATTGTTCTCTGACATAGCTTCAAAAAGAATTTTCACAAAATCCTTTGAAATATAGTCGTCACTGTCAACAAAAGTAATTAAATCTCCTGTTGCAACTTTCATTCCAGCATTTCTGGCATCAGACAAACCACCATTTTTCTTATGAACAACCTTGATTCTGCCGTCCATTGCTACATAGTCATCGCATATTTTTCCACATAAATCTGGAGACTCGTCATCAACTAAAATCACTTCAATATTCTTATATGTTTGGGAAAGAATTGAATCAACGCACTCTTTCAGGTAAAGTTCCACATTATATATCGGCACAACTACACTTACTAGTGGCATCTTATCTCTAACTATCTTATTTTCCGTCATGGCATAATACTTCCTGGTATATATTCTTCATAGCTGCAATAGACTTGGATACATCAAATTCTTTTGCTTTTTCTTTACAAGCAATTACCATCTTGGCTCTTTCTTCTGATGGCAAATTCACTATTTTTTCAATGGCGTCTGCAAATTGATGTGCATCGTATGGGTCGCAAAGATATCCTGTTTTTCCGGGAATTACATATTCTCTTATCCCCTGTACATCAGATCCCACAACAGGTACACCTGATGCAAGTGCCTCCACTCCCGTCATTCCAAATCCTTCTCTTACGGATGGGATGACAGCAACATCCGCACATGCATTTATCTCTGGAATATCAAGTCTGTGCCCTGCCAAGAAGATCCTGACTCCTAATTTAGAGGCTGTTTCTTTGAGTTCTTCCTCGATTGTTGAATTAACAACTGCAGTTCCGCAGATTACAAATATGTACTGTTCTTTTCTATCAAGCGTTCCTAATGCTTCTATAATAATTTTCTGGTTTTTTCTCGATGATAATTCACCCACAGCTAAAATCATATGATCTTTTGAGTTTACACCAAATGATGCTCTATATTCATCTCTGTTTATTCTTAAATTTGCAAACCTATGATTATCTAAACCAACGCTCGGAATAATATAAGTTTTAGGGCAGTGCATTTTTTTTGCGTTGTTATAATCTTCATGATTTATTGTAATAATAGCATCACAGAATCTTGACATTAGCTTTTCGGCAGTAAAATAAACAATCCAGTTTTTTTTCGACGACTTGTCTGTGAATGTAAATCCATGTGTTGTATATATAACTATTGTCCCAGTTTTTCTATATTTCCTTGCAGCCATTCTGGTCAAAATACCAACAATAGGTGTATGACAATGAATCAAATCATACTTATTCGTTTTCAAAATAAGTTTTAATTGTTTATAAGCCTGAATATTTTGAGTTGATACCGGGCTTTTGGTATCAAATTCCACCTGATAATGTGCAATCCCCATTTCTTCCAGTTTAGGAATTTCAATCAGGTTAGGGCCTGCTGCAGAATTTTCATTCATTGCCACTGACACTTCATATCCCATTTCTTGAAGTGTCGCGATATCATTCCACAGAAAATGTAGAAAACCAGCAAGATTCACAACTATCAATGCTTTCTTTTTCATCCGTTCTCCTTATGCTGTTTCCCATTTATTAGTTCTTCGTAAATTTTGCAGAGTTTCTCTATATAGTTTTCCGCATCGCATCGCTTTTTTGCATACGCTACTATGCGCGCGCTCATATTTCTATACTCGGTTTCTGTCAAGTTTAAAGCCTTCTGAATAGCTATTGCAAAGCTATCAGGATTTCCCGGTTCTGCCAGATATCCAGTTTCACCATCTTGTACAATTTCAGAAAGACCTGCAATATCACTTGCAACAACAATCTTCCCTTTAGCCAAGGCCTGTAATGCAACAAATGCCCCATTTTCATACCATTCTGACGGTACAAGAACAACTTTGGCGCGTTCAATTATACGATCCATTTCTTCGCCGAAAATTGCACCGTTTACTTGAACGCGACCCTCAAGATTGTGTTCCTTAACAAAATTTTTTATTCTTTCTTCTTCCGATCCCTTACCAACCAGAACCAATTTTTCATCACAATGCATCTTGGCATATGCCTTTAAAATTGTCAAAACGCCTTTTTCTCTTGCATATCTTCCAAAATACAGAATATAATTGTCATGCTCATAATAGGCTTTGTACTCCTGATTTATCGGCAAGAAATTATTCATCTTGATTATTGGTGAATGTGTAAAATGAGCTTTTTCTACTAAATTTTTATAAAAATTGCATTCCGCAATATATAAGTCAATTTTGTCATAATAATGCCCATATCTAAGAAATTGAGCTTCTGTATATGCCAATACACTCTTTGCAAGAGAGCCTTTCATGCACTTGTTTTTCACACAATTCCAATATCCTTTTGTCGCACAATCACTGCATATAGTTCCATCTTGTCGCAGCATCGTATAACAAGGACACACTGCTGTCAATTCATGCAAGTGCATCACAACCGGAATGTTATATTTCTTCAAAACATCAACTACCGAAAATGTAATTTGGCGATGCAACAATCCAATATGGGCAATGTCTGGCTTTTCATCCCGAATTAGTTTTTCGATGTTATGTTTAGATTCAAAAGAATATATTAATTTAATTCCCATTTTGATTTTCTTAAATGTACTCAAATTGGGATCATTATAATCTACATTTGAAACAAAATATTTATCTTGCGCACACGGTATATTTCTTTCATCATACATTGAAAAGAAAATGACTTCATGCCCTGCTGCAGTTAACGCCTCTGCCAAATTATAATGAAATGTTTCTGTTCCACCCAACATATAATGAAACTTATGTATTAATAGTATTTTCATGTTGCTATTCCTCTCTTTGGACCAATTTTTCTTTTAACAGAGAAAAAGAATCATAATGTAGGTCTTTATCTGCAATAATTGGCATCTCATTTTCTTTTATAGGCCAATTTATCTTCAGCTCTGGATCATTCCACGGTATTCCAATCTCATCATTCGGATGCCAATAGTCAGAAACCTTAAAACACACCTCTGCAATATCAGAAATCGCATAAAATCCATGTGCAAAACCTTCTGGTATATAAAATTGTTTTTTATTATCTGCTGAGAGTTCAACACCATACCAATCTCCGTAGGTTGAAGAAGTAGTCCTTGTGTCTACAGCGACATCGTATATTCTTCCTCTTACAACTCTCACCAATTTCCCTTGCGGGAAGTTCTTTTGAACATGTAATCCTCGCAGAACGCCCTTAACACTCATCGACTGGTTTTCCTGAACAAAAGTCATATTTAAGCCATATTTAAGTAGTTCTTGACTGTTATATGTTTCCACAATTAAATCTTCATCACTTTTATATGACACTGGATTTACAACGTACAGCCCTTGTATTCCTGTTTCTTCAATCGACAAATGTTGATCCATATTCTCACCTTAATAAATCTTATTATTTTTTACGAAACAAATCATTTCCCCACAAACACATCTTCATACTGTCCGCAAATCTTATCCCACGTGTACTCTTCCGCCACACGCTTCTTGGCACTCCGGCCCATCTCTGCAATTTTATCTGTACTCATCTGATCAGCTTTATCAATGAGTTTTGCAAGACTCCCCGGCTTGCGGCTCCAATAAAGAGCACAATCCTCTGCGACTTCTTTATTAAAGCCAACATCAACCAGCAGGTTTAAATCTGTACTGCCGAGAGCTTCAATCAGAGACGGGTTCGTACCACCAACCGTATGACCGTGGAAATAAGCATAGGCGTTCTCACGAATCTTCTTCAACAGTTCCTGGTCATAAACAGTGCCCACAAATTTAATTCTCTTATCGCTCTTGAAATGAAGTTTTTCCTCAAGCTCATTCAAAAACTTCTCATTCACATTTGTAATAATGGCAAAATCCTTTTTGCTCTTGCTCTTCATGAATTCTCGAATCATAACTTCAAAAGAGTTCTCCGGTACAAAACGACCGACGACAAGGTAGTATTCCTTTTTCGTCAGTCCTTTTTCTTTATACCAGTTCACCAGCTTCTCATCGTCATCAGATAACTTGCTGAGTGTCAAATCTGCACCATAAGCAATGAATGTAGTTTTCGGATTTCTGCCCTTGATTCCTTTTCCGTCATAACAATCGTGGATATATTTCTCAATGTTGACGGAATCACAAATTGCAAGGTCACAGTACTTGACCATCATCTGCTCAGAAATCTTCCAGTATTTACGAATCGGGGCAGACCACTTGGCTCTCATCCATTCATGGCCATCTGGATTCAGATACACAGTGCCGCCCAGTTTATGGATTTCTCTGTAAAAGTAACCAGCAAAAGGCCCAATACGGCAAGCCATGATGTAAACGATAGGGTGCGGAATATGGTTTTTCTTGATATGTTCGCAACAAGCTTTTAGTGCAGCAACATCATAATAAATTGCCTGCGCAGGGCCAATCTGAGGAACATCAATTTTGAAACAGTGGGCATTGTGGAGTTCAAATTCATGTTCGTTGATTTTTGTCACACCATCAAATTTACTCTCATCCATGCAGCCGTCACCATTAGCTTTGCAGGCAACATGATATTTGATGTTTTCTTTATTCTGGTGATACTCTGTGAGCTTGTAGACAAAGGTCTCATAACCTCCGTAAGCCCCCAATGACTTCGCGCCGACAAGGTATACGTGCTGCACTTCTTTTTTTGAATTCATTCCTCTATTCCATCCTCACATTTTTATCGCTAATGTTGCATCTATTCCCTTATGGATAAAAACAAACCTACGGCGGGTCGCACAAAGACAATCCACCGTAGGCTTGAACTCTCCTTCAATCTTTATTTGCTGCTCCTTTTTGTGGGTCAAAACAGAGCTTCCAAAAGCCACCTACATATAACCCTCAGGATTTCCCGCTTCTTGCAGTTGTTTAACAAATAAAACTTTTGAAGGACAACTCAAGCCGTCAAAACCCTTTAGTTATCGTAGGTTTTCTTGGTTGACCCTATTATATCTCTAGCCCCAGTGCCCGCAACGGCGATTTTGTAATTCTTCATGTTATTTACTCCTCCGGCCCTCATCGGGCATATCCTCTAATTTTCTATGTACACATCCATATGGATGGCATTTCTCTCTAATTTCCGCTGTGTGATAACCACACGCGGCTAAGTGTTTTCTTATACTGTCGTATCCAATTACCCCAGCAATCATGTTTCTACTTCATAAAACATCCGTTGAGTACACTCGTCTCTATTTCTCTATAGCCG
>OAUW01000960.1_pt1 | contig 11266 bp, 5 predicted proteins | sample 1495241 | NCBI WGS metagenome assembly OAUW01 (sample SAMEA2580063, study PRJEB22360) | human gut metagenome | biome: human gut; feature: human-associated habitat; material: faeces | place: Denmark | collected 2008/2010
GTCGAGCGCCCCTTCCACTGGGCCCCGGCCCCCCGGGGGGAGCCGATGGCCGCGCTCGGCCGCATCGCCGACGGCAACCATCGTGACATCACCATCAACGAGTTCGACACGGTGATCCTCGCCAGCTCCCTGATCCCAGGCAACGAGCATGGCGTCTACAAGGTCATCAACAAGCTCGTGCAGCTCGGAGCCCGCGTGGTCAACCGAGACAACGCCGCCGTGCACGTCTCCGGCCACTGCAACGAAGGCGAACTGCTGTACATGTACAACATCGTCAAGCCGAAGTGCGCCATGCCTATCCACGGCGAAAACCGCCACTTGGTGGCCAACGGCATGATCGCCGTCAAGACCGGCGTCGATCCGCAGAACGTCGTGCTGGCCGAAGACGGCGATGTGGTCGACCTGTACCACGGACAGGCCGCGGTCGTCGGCTCCGTGCCGTGCGGCTACGTGTACGTCGATGGCGATTCCGTCGGCGAACTGACCGACGAAGAACTCGAGAAGCGCCGCATCCTCGGTACCGAAGGCTTCGTGTCCAGCTTCGTAGTCGTCGACACCGAAACCGCGGATGTCATCACCGGTCCGAAGATCTACCTCAACGCGGTCGCGGAAGACGAAAGCGAGTTCGACAAGGTCCGTCACCAGATTGTCGAGCAGCTGCAGGACGCGATGATGCAGGGCACGCGCGACACCTACAAGCTGCAGCAGATCATGCGACGCACGCTCGGCGGCTGGGTGGCACGACAGCTGCACCGCAAGCCGATGATCGTCCCCGTCGTCGCCGACATCGCGCAGGACGTGGATGACGCGATGGGACTGAACGCCGCGAAATAAGCCGTAAATTTACCATAAATTGAATCAAGGCGACGTGATCGGCACAACTGATCGCGCCGCCTTCTGTTACCAGAAAGAAGGAGTGACATGCCAGGAGCAAACCTCACCCGAATCGAAGCGGAAGAACGCAAAAGCATCATCGCCGCGCCAATCCATTACACGGTCAAGCTTGACCTGACCCGCGGAGCCAAGGATTTCGGCTCCGAAACCACCATCACCTTCGACGCGAAGCCGGGGGAGTCAAGCTTCCTTGACCTCATCGCCAACGAAGTCAGCGAGATCACCCTCAACGGCGAAACCCTCGACCCGGCCGAAGCATACGTGGACAGCCGCATCGAGCTGAAGGGCCTCAAGGAGCACAACGAGGTCACCGTCAAGGCGATGTGCCAGTACTCCAACACCGGCGAAGGCCTGCACCGCAGCGTCGACCCGTCCGACGGCAACGTCTACCTGTACACCCAGTTCGAGGTGCCGGACGCCCGTCGCGTCTACGCCGTGTTCGACCAGCCTGATCTGAAGGCCGTGTTCGACTTCTCCGTGCTCGCCGCCAAATCCTGGATCGTCACGTCCAACATGCCCACCTCCTCCGTGACCGACAACGAAACCGTCACCGAGGAAGGCACGCTCGGCGATCACGCCGCCGAAACCACCAAGCTGTGGGTGTTCGAGCTGACCCCGACCATGAGCTCCTACCTCACCGCCATCTGCGCCGGACCGTACGCCGAATGGCACACCGAATACGCCAATGAGGACGGCCGCACCGTGCCGATGGCCATGTACTGCCGCCAGGCGCTCGCCAAGGCCTTCAGCAAGGACGTCGACTACCTGTTCGACATCACCAAGAAAGGCTTCGCCTTCTACGCCAAGACCTGGGGCGTGCCGTACCCGTACGCCAAGTTCGACCAGATCTACGTGCCGGAATACAACGCCGGCGCCATGGAGAACATCGGCATGGTCACCATCCGCGACCAGTACGTGTTCGAATCCAAGGTCACCGACGCCTATGCGGAACGCCGTGTGGTCACCGTGCTGCACGAGCTCGCCCACATGTGGTTCGGCGACTACGTGACCATGAAGTGGTGGAACGACCTGTGGCTCAACGAGTCCTTCGCCGAATTCACCTCCACGCTGGCCACTGCTGAAGCCACCGAATGGCACGACGCCTGGGCCACCTTCTGCTCCGGTGAGAAGAGCTGGGCGTTGCGCCAGGATCAGCTGCCCACCACGCACCCAATCGTCGCCCCGATCAACGACCTCAACGACACCTACGTCAACTTCGACGGCATCACCTACGCCAAGGGCGCCTCCGTGCTGAAGCAGCTCGTGTACTACGTGGGCCGTGAGAAGTTCTTCAAGGGCATCAACAACTACCTCAACAAGCACGCCTACTCCAACGCCACCCTCGCCGACCTGCTCGCCGAACTGGAACTCACTTCCGGCCGCGACCTGAAGGCGTGGAGCGCCCAGTGGCTTGAGGAATCCGGCATCAACACCATCGCCACCGAAGTCGAAGAGAACGAGGACGGCACCATCAAGCGTCTCGCCCTGCGCCAGACCGCTCCGGCCGAGCATCCCGTGCTGCGCGCCCACCGTCTCGCCGTCGGCTTCTACAACGAGGATCCGGAAACCGGCAAGATCGTGCGCACCGACCGTTTCGAACTGGACGTCGACGTCGAACTGACGGTCGTCGACGCGGCCGCGGGCAAGGCACGTCCGTCGCTGATTCTGGTGAACGACGACGACCTGACCTACACGAAGCTGCGTTTCGACGACAAGAGCCTCGCATTCGCGACAAGCAACCTGTACCGCTTCGACGACGCGCTCGCCCGTTCCGTGATCTGGCTCGCCCTGTGGGACATGACCCGCGACGGCGAACTGCCGGCACGCCAGTTCATCGACACCTCGCTGGCCGCGCTCGCCACCGAACACGAGTCCACCACCTTCCGTTACGCGCTGGCACAGGTCAGCACCACCGCATGGCATTACACCGCTCCGGCAGAGCGTGCCGAGATCGTGAAGCATGTGGCCGCCGAACTGTTCAAGCTGGCGGGTCAGGCCAAGGCCGGCTCCGACGAACAGTTCCAGCTCGTCACCGCCTACCTGGGCTACGGCGAGCCGGGCGACGAGGCGTTCGTCGCCAACGCGAAGGGCCTGCTCGACGGTTCCGTGGCATTCGACGGTCTGGAAATCGACAACAACTTCCGCTGGACCATCATCAACGCGCTGAGCACCGTCAACGCGATCGACCAGGCGGGAATCGACGCCGAACTGGCCAAGCGCGAAACCACCGAGAACCGTGAGTTCGCCTATGGCGCACGCGCCGTGGCCGGTACCGCCGAAGCGAAGGCATGGGCTTGGAACGAGGCCCTGCACAACGACGAGCTGACCAACATGCAGCTTGAGGCTGTGGCCGGTGGCTTCGCAGCCACCCCGCGCGCCGACTTGGCCGAACCGTACGCCGAGAAGTATTTCGAGGTCGCCGACTGGATTTGGGAGCACAAGACCTTCCACATGGCGGAAGCGCTGCTCGAAGGCCTGTATCCGGGCTATGCCGATCCGGCGAAGCTCGTGGAGCTGGGCGACGCCTGGCTCGCCTCCCATAAGGACGCGGACAACGCCTTGCAGCGCATTGTGCGTGGCAACGTCGAGGCTTCTCACCGCACGCTGAAAGTGCGCGACTTCAACGCCGCGCTCTGATAGCAGGGGCGACAGGAACGTTCCCGCTTAAGAGCCGTCATGTCGTCGCACGACTTTTGATTTTGGGTGCGATTTTCAAAGTCGTGCGACAGGCGTGCTGGCTTTCATACCCTCTAACTCTTATTTTTCGCTGGTTTTCAACGGAAAATGATAGTTAGGGGGTATTTCTTTATCAAGTGTTGTCGCACGACTTGATTTTCCGCCTTGAAATCAAAGTCGTGCGACACGAAAAGGGCATTGCGCGCCGTGAAATGCTTTGAATTGTGAAGTGTTATGCGATTGCGTCGTCACCTGCTGGTTTCGGCGGCACGGTTGAGTACGATAGGTCACGGAAATATCGTTTGCAGATAGCGAGGATTTGAGACTCATGCCACGTATGTTCGGAACCGACGGCGTTCGAGGATTGGCGAATAGGGATTTGACGGCACAGCTGGCGCTTGATTTGGGTGACGCCGCGGTGCGTGTGCTGGGCGATGACGAGCGGAGCGAATTCGAAAGCCGTCGCCGTGCGCTGGTCGGTCGTGATACACGAGTTTCCGGCGATTTCCTCGCCGCCGCATTGTCCGCTGGCATGTCCGCCGGCGGCTTCGACGTGATCGACGCCGGCATCATCCCGACGCCGGGCGTCGCATACCTGACGTCCGTGCTCAACGTGGAAATGGGCGCGGTGATCTCCGCATCCCACAATCCGATGCCCGACAACGGCATCAAGTTCTTCGCCCGCGGCGGCTTCAAGCTTCCCGACACCAAGGAGGATGAGATCGAAGCGGTGCTCGGCCAGGATTGGGATCGTCCTACCGGCGCCGGCGTGGGTCGTGTCAGCCATGACACCGCCACCGCCACCAACCTGTACATCGACCATCTGGTTTCCGCCATCGCGCCGGTCGGTCCGGAAAAGTCGCAGCCGACGCCGCTGAAGGGCCTGAAGATCGTGGCCGATTGCGCGAACGGCGCCACGTCCGTGGTCGCTCCGGAAGCCTTGCGCCGCGCCGGCGCCGACGTGACCGTCATCAACGCGTCGCCGGACGGCTACAACATCAACAAGAACGCCGGCTCCACCCATCCTGAGCAGCTGCAGGCCATGGTCAAGGCCTCCGGCGCCGTCATGGGCGTTGCCTTCGATGGCGATGCCGACCGTTGCCTTGCCGTGGATGAGGACGGCAACATGGTCAACGGCGATCAGATCATGGGCATTCTGGCGCGCGCCAAGAAGAACGCGGGCAAGCTCAACCATGACACCCTCGTCGTGACGGTGATGAGCAACCTCGGTCTGAAGTTGGCCCTGCGTTCCATGGGCATCAAGACCGTGCAGACCAACGTGGGCGACCGTTACGTGCTCGAAGAGATGCTGCGAGGCGATTATTCGCTCGGCGGCGAGCAGTCCGGCCACGTGATCAACCGCGAATTCGCCACCACCGGCGACGGCACCCTGACCGCGCTCACCCTGTGCAACGAGGTCGTCAAATCCGGTAAGAGCCTGAAGGAACTGGCCGCCGACTTCCCGCAGCTGCCGCAGACGCTCATCAACGTGCCGAACGTCGACAAGATGGCCGCCAAGACCAACGCCAAGGTGCAGGCCGCGGTGGAACGCGAAGAGAAGCTGCTGGGCGACACCGGCCGCGTGCTGCTGCGTCCGTCCGGCACCGAGCCGCTCGTGCGCGTCATGGCCGAAGCCGAAACCCAGCAGCAGGCAGACGAAGTGTGCGATCGCCTCGCCAAGGTCGTCGCCGACGAACTCACCCTGTAAGAGCCCGCAAGGAGATATGCCCCATGTTCGGACACAACTCGAAAGTGGACCTCGAACTCAACCGCGAGGTCGAAAAGCTCATCAAAACCGGCGGCAAAGAGAAAATCATGCCGATCGTGCAGGCCGGCGAACCGGTATTACGCCAGCAGACCATCGCCTACGACGGCCAGTTGAGCCGCAAAACGCTTGACAAGCTCATCGACACCATGCGCACCACCATGCTGGAAGCGCCGGGCGTGGGCCTCGCAGCCACCCAGATCGGTCTCGGTCTGGCTTTGGCCGTCGTCGAAGACCACGTATGCGAAGGCGACGATGGCGATCCGCGCGAAGCCGCGGAATTCCCCTTCCACGCCATCATCAACCCCAGCTACGAGCCGATCGGCACCGAAACCCGCAGCTTCTACGAAGGCTGCCTGAGCTTCGACGGTTACCAGGCCGTACGCAAGCGTTGGCTTGACATCACCGCCCGTTGGCAGGATGAGGACGGCAACAAGCATGAGGAACATCTGCACGGCTGGCCGGCCCGCATCTTCCAGCATGAAACCGACCATTTGAGCGGTGAACTGTACATCGACCAGGCCGAAATCCGAAGCCTGACCACCAATGAGAACCTTGAGGATTTCTGGTGCGAGGATCCGGTACCGACCGAAGCGGCGGCCGAACTCGGCTTCGAACTGTAACCGCGTAAACGAACGAGACAAGAACGATGAATGCCTCCCAGGCGAACACTTGGGAGGCATTCATCATATTCGGGATTATTGGAATGTTCGAAACATGAGTATTCCAAATATTCCAATATTTCAGTATTCCGGATTCACTAGCACATCGTACGTATCCGTGTTCCGCTCGGCATCCGAACGCAGATCCCAGCCAGGCTTGCGCATTCCATACAACACCAGCGGCGGTAAACCGAGCACAAGCACGACTACAGCCACAAGAATCGCATATGAAACGCTATCCAAACCGGTGAAACCAGCCGGTCTCACGAAAGTCAACACGAATGCCGCGGCGGAAGCGACGAAACCGACGCCCGCGACCAACCGAATCGCAGGAACTCGATACGTGCGGCGGACTTCTGGATGGGTGTCGCGCAGACGAATCGCGGCGGCAAACATCAACATGTACATCACCAGATACAGCGCGGTCGCCATATCCACCAGCGTCGCGAAAGCCGTGTTGCCATTGGGGATCAACACGAACAGCAACGCCAGCACGGTCACGATAATGCCTTGCGGAATCAGAATGCCTTCCTGCACGTCGTGGGCATTGCGCTTCTGCAGCGCGGGAGGCATCAGTCCCGTGCGGGCGGCCGCTAGCAAACCGCGAGAAGGACCAGCTATCCAAGCCACCACGGAAGCGAACGCGCCTAGCGCGATGAGCAGCGAAATCACCGGGGTGCCCCAACCCATGCCAAAATGGTCGAAGAACTCCCTGAACGCCAGATTGATGCCGTCGATGAGCCCCAGCTCACGATGCGGCACAGCAAAGGCGATTGCCAAAGTCGGCAGCACAAGTACCAGCAGAATCAGCGCGGTCGCTAGTGCAATGGCGCGTGGGAATTGACGTCCCGGATGCTCCAAGTCGTTGGCATGCACGGCATTGACCTCCATACCCGCGTAGGCGAGCACATTGGATACGATTAGCACAATCGACGCGATGCCCGTCCACGGCGGAAGCAGCGCGGATGCGTGCAGGGAGGTCTGCACTGGCTTACCGATCGCCAGCCAGATAATGCCGAAGACGATAAGCAGCAACGCAGGAAACAGCGTGCCGATAAGTCCCGAAATCGCCCCGACCTTGGCGAACAGATTGCCGCCGCGCAACGCCACCATCGTGCTTGCCCAATACAACACGATGATCACCGCGGCCACATATACGCCATTATTGCCCAAGCCACCCATGCCGAACACATACGACAGGCTGACGGCGATGAACGCAATCTGTATCGGATACCACACCACATTCTGAATCCACTGCAGCCAAATGGCGAGAAATCCGATGCGATTGCCGAACGCCTCACGCACCCACACGTACACGCCACCTTTCCAGCCGGTGGCCAGTTCGGCAGCCACCAGCGCGGTCGGCACCAGGAAAACGACCGCCGGAATGAGATACAGCAGAATGGAAGCGAGACCATAATCGGCCATGGCCGGCAGAGAGCGTAGCGAGGCCACCGCCACCACGGTCAACATCGCCAGTTGGCTGACTGTCATCATGGTTTTGCCGGTTTTATTGGCAACGGTTGCCGTGCTTGCGATTGCGCCGTGCCCGTCAGCGCCGTTCCCTCTATTCGCCCCGGCATGCGCAGGTATGCCCGTACGATTGCGGTTTCCTGCGACGGCAGACGGATTGCGTGGCGTTGTTGTCGGTGCCGTCGCAGCGTTCGTCGTGGAACGTGCGGACCCGGGATGTGCAGCTGCGCTTGCATCGTGCGCTACCACAGCAAGCGGCTTTTTCATATGAACTGTCATTGCAGCCAGCTTTCGTAAACATAATCGTTGTGGGAATGAACATGAATTTCCTTAATGCGGGAAACGATGGAATTCGTGGAATGACCGCGAAATATCAGTGGTGGAATTCGGATGCACGAGCCTCGCTTGGCATTGGTGAACGCAGTCCGTCCAGATACTTCACACACGACTTCAAATCCTTGATGAACGCTTCGGCCATATCGTGGCTGAAACCGTTACGCACCACAATGCGCTGCACGGTCACCTGCGTCAGATCCACCGGCATCGGATAAGCCGGCACCAGCCATCCCTTCATGCGCAGCCGATCCTGCAGATCGTACAGATTCCACTTGCGATCCGGCTTGTCGTTGAGCATCCATGCGAACACCGGAATGTCGGAACCGTCGTTCCACAGCGTAAAATCATCCATCTGCTCGATCTCGCCCGACAGATATTTCGCCACATCATGCGAAGTCTGCTGCACCCTTCGATACCCGTCGAATCCCAAACGCAGGAACATGTAGTACTGCAGCAGTACCTGTGCGCCCGGACGGGAGAAGTTCAGTGCGAAAGTCGGCATTTCGCCGCCGAGATAACTCACCTTGAAAATAAGGCTTTCCGGCAGGTCAGCGGTTTCGCGCCATACGACCCATCCCAAACCGGGGTAGACCAGACCGTACTTGTGACCGGAGGTGCTGATGGAGTAAACGCGCTTGACGCGGAAGTCCCATGCGAGGTCCGGCTGGATGAATGGTGCGATCATACCTCCCGAAGCGCCGTCCACATGGATGCGCACATCAAGTCCGGTGCGCTCCTCGATGCGGTCCAGTGCTTCGCTGATCTGTTCGACCGGCTCATACATACCCGTATAGGTCACGCCCATGATGGCCACCACGCCGATGGTGTTCTCATCGACATACTTGTCGAGATCATGGCCGTCGAGCACTTTGTGGTCCTCGGAAATCGGCACATAGCGTGGTTCCACGTCGAAATAGTTGCAGAACTTCTCCCAGCACACCTGCACGGCGCTGCTCATCACCAGATTCGGACGATCGGTCGGCAGGTCGGCCTTTTCGCGGGCTTCCTTCCAACGGCGCTTCAACGCGAGTCCGCCCAGCATGCAAGCTTCCGACGAGCCGATGGTGGAGGTTCCGATGGCATTCATTGGATCGGGCGCATGCCATAGATCGGCGAGCATGTGCCAGCAGCGCGATTCGACTTCGGCGGTTTTCGGGTACTCGTCTTTGTCGATCATGTTCTTGTCGGCCGCCTCCATGTACAGGCGGTTCGCATGATCGTCCATCCACGTGCTCACAAAAGTTGCAAGATTGAGTCGCGCGTTGCCATCCAGCATGGCCTCGTCATGCACCACTTGGTAGGCGGTTTCCGGCAGACTACCCTTCTGTGGAATGGTAAATTTCGAGAACGCCTGGGCTTCCTTCGGACGGGCGAACAGCGGATTGATTTCCACGCTGTCAGGAACAACGCGGTCGTCGGCATTGCCGCAGGTGTTGTCGCAGCAATGCGAATTGTTGTTTTCAGTGGTGGAATGTGTTTCTGACATTGCAGTTCCTTTCGTTGATTTGGAACGTTTATTGCGTTCCGGGATTCAAAAATGAAAGTCGATTCTGGATTTTTGCTGGGAAATAGTCACATTTGCGCTATATGAAAATTCGTACGACAACCGCTTCGCACGGAGGTATCCGCGCGCGGTTTCGTAATGAACACCGTCATTCGAACTCGCATGGTTGTGTTCTCACAAAGAGGAATGCGCACGTTGGTTTGTTGCACATTCTTACACGCTGAAGGTGGGTATCGGCTACGATGGGCAGGTATGAACGAATCGACGATGAATCTTTCCTGGCTGGATGACGCGAAGCAGGACATCGAACAATGGTCGGCATCGATGCCGAATGACGCCGACAACCAGCCGATCGACTGGCGATGGGTGTCTTCCCTTGACCTGCGTAACGGCATTGGTGCCGCCACAAGACAGCACGTTGATTTGTTGGCAATGCTGCGGTCCTCGTCGCCGCAACTTTCCGCCCCGCAGCTGCACGCCCTGTTGAAAGATGATCTTGCGATTCGAGATCGGCTCGAACCGACCATCGCGCAGTGCAACAGCACGTTCATGATGGATTACGACCGACTTATCGCTTCCTATCGGCTGCCGCGCGCGCTTGCTTACGCGAACCGTCGGTTGTGCGACGAAATCGCTGTTCTGCGACAGATTGGCGTGGCGATGGGATTGTGGACGGTCACCGAGGAACGACGTGAGCGCGTGACGGTTCCGGTGCTGCTGCCCGGTTCGGCTTTGGCTTCCGGGGGAGTGGCGTTGGATGATATTCAGGATCGAACCGCTGACATCGTTAACGGCCGCGCCGCCCGTCGTGCCGCAGAGAAAAGTCAGAAGCGAGCCAGTGACTATGCCATGTCGCGTGCGAACCTGAGTGGAGTAACCAGTCCGGGCGGCTCCACGTTGTTTGATTACGGTTCGGAAACGAAATCCGCTGAAGCGGCGCAGTTGCGTCGGATGGCTGAATACCGCAAATCGGATTGGCGTGACGCTTATCTTCCTGGACGCGATGTGGACAATGTCATGGGAATCGACATCGAAACCACCGGTACTGACCCGGCGCGTGTGTACATCATCGACGTCGGCTTTGAATATATGAACATGATTTCCCCTCGCCCTGCTGCCGCACCTACTGGATACCAATACGAGCAGAGTTATTACGAAACGGGCGATGCGTATGGTCAGTCGCGTCTGTCGTTCGGCGTTCCTGCCGCGAACGCGACGCTCGGTAATCCGCTGATTCTCGATTTGACCGGTATCGATGTACGTGATCGTGCGTCCGGCTTCCGCCTGTTCGATGAGTGGCCGGAGGCTCAAATCGGTTTGCTGCAGCGATTGGAGCAGCAACCGTACGTAGCGCACAACGCTCGTTTCGAACATAGCTTCTTCATGTTGAATGTGGCTGGATATGCGGAAAGCTACCGTGCGGGCAAGATTACGATTATCGACACGTTGCCGATGAGCCGCCGTTGGGATGAAGGGTCAATTCCGGACGGCGAGCATCCGTACGGCAATAACACGTTGGACGCATACGCCAAGCGGCAGGGCGCGCTCGATGAAAGCAAGTCGGAGCGCCACCTCGGTTTGGAAGATACGCATATCATGCTGGTTGCCATGAAACATCACTTGGGTGTATTGCATGGCGAAGGCCGCGGTCCGTGGGGTGCGAATGGCAAGTCTGGCATCGGTGGCAAGCATTGCGGGCGCCGCTGGTAGCATTTGCGATTCGTGTCGCAGTTTCCTGGTTCTTCTTCCCGTGACCGTCCCGTTTTGGCTTTCCCTTCCGGCTTTTGTTACCCGTAACGCCGTTTTGCGGTTACAAAATGCGGATGCGATTGCGGATTTGCGGGGATGGAATGGGCGATTGCGGGGATGGTTTCGGTGGTTGCGGGGTTGGTCGGGCCTGGTTTGTCAAGTTTCGACACGCCGATGGAACGTTGGATTTCCAACGGTTCACGCGTT
>OAUW01000965.1_pt1 | contig 11057 bp, 10 predicted proteins | sample 1495241 | NCBI WGS metagenome assembly OAUW01 (sample SAMEA2580063, study PRJEB22360) | human gut metagenome | biome: human gut; feature: human-associated habitat; material: faeces | place: Denmark | collected 2008/2010
GCTGAAGAAATAGTGCAGGATTTGATTGCCGAAGGATTCAATTTCCGTTTTGATGGCAGTAGATGCGCCATTGCCAATCGTCACCATCGTAATGACGGCAGCCACACCGATCACAACCCCCAAGACGGTCAGGAGACTGCGTAGCGGATTGCGCCAGATCTGACGAATAGCCAGAAGAAATGCATTCCAAATCACATTGATTCTCCCTTGAAGTCAAGCTTGGCTCCATGGTCATCGTCCACCAGTTTGCCGTCCTTAAAGAGAATGTGTCGCCTTGCGAAGGCCGCCATATCAGGTTCGTGCGTAACGAGAGCGATCGTGATGTCCTCTTCTTCATTGAGATCTCTGAGGAGCTTCATAATCTCGATGCTGCGCGAACTGTCAAGACTGCCCGTCGGTTCGTCAGCAAGCAGCAGCTTCGGCTTGATGACAATCGCTCGGGCGATTGCTACGCGCTGCTGTTGACCGCCGGAGAGTTCTGCCGGCGTATGGTGTGCCCACTCAAGGAGCCCAACGCGTTCGAGCGCTGCAGCCGCTAAACGTTGACGATCGGCACGCTTCAATCCTCGGTAAAGCAGCGGCAGTTCAACGTTTTCCATTGCCGTTGTGCGCGGCAGGAGATTGAATCCTTGAAAAACAAAACCAATCCACCGACGGCGCAGTAGTGCTCGTTCATCATTTGTCAGGTTCTCAACATGCACGCCGTCAAAGAGGTACTCGCCCCACGATGGACGATCAAGTGCGCCAACGATATTCATCGCTGTCGACTTGCCCGAGCCGGACGGCCCCATAATGGCGACAAATTCGCCTTGCTGAATCTGCAGATCAATGTGATGCAAGGCGACAAAGGCCGCTTCACCGGTACCGTATCGCTTGCCGATGCCGCGAAATTCAATGAGCGGTGTTTCACTCATGACGGTCTCCTCAAGACTTAGCGCGCTGCTGATCGACAACTACCTGATCGCCATCTTTGAGGTCACCAGAAATCACTTCTGTGCGCGTACCGTCAGTAAGACCGGTCTTGATGCTGACCGGAACAGCATCTCCATTTCGCAAGATGTACACCGTTCGTTCACGGACACTCTGTGAAGCGGAAATATCTTCCTTAACACGTTTTGAGCTGCCGTTATGCGGTCCTCTTGGCATAAACATGGTGGCCGCGCTTCCAGAAAAATCCTGTACGGCAGAAGTGCGTGGCGTAAAACGCAACGCTGAATTCGGCACGAGCAGCACGTTTCGACGCTCCGCGGTCGTCACGGTTGCAGAAGCCGTCATCCCTGGGCGCAGCAACAGGTCGGCATTATCAACATTGAGATAAGTCGTATATGTCACAACGTTTTCCGTCGTTGTCGCTCCGTATGCCACCTTTGTCAGCGTTGCCGGGAAACGTTTATCCGGATAGGCACTAACCGTAAAGTAGGCTTTCTGTCCAGATTGAATGCTTCCAATGTCGGCCTCGTCCACATTTACCTTGAGTTCAAGTTCACGCAGATCAGTCGCTAGCGACAGCAGCTCCACAGCTTGCAAACTGGCGGCTACAGCGTAACCCGGTTCAACCGAACGAGCGAGAACCACACCGTCAATAGGCGACTTAATGTTGGCCTTTGAACGATCCGTCTCCGCTGTCTCGAGCGCCGCTTGTGCATCCGCAATAGTAGCTTTAGCAACCTCTACAGCGGCCTTAGCCGTAGCTACTGCAGCCTCCTGAGCATCCAGATCCGTTCGAGACGGCATCTTGCCGCCTGAAAGTTTATTGAGCTCCTTGAGGCGCTTATCCTTCACCTGAGCTTCCTTAAGCGTTGCTTTGCTCTCCGCGAGCTTAGCTTCAGCGCTTGCTAATGAAGCACGAGCGCTTGCCACTTTGGAATCAAGATTGCGGGTATCGAGTTCAATGAGCACTTGGTCGGTTTTGATCTCATCATTGACGTCAACATTGACTTTACGAACAATGCCGGACAGTTCAGAGCCAAGCGTTACAGTGCGAATTGGATTAAGCGTACCGTCTGCTGAAACGGTTACATCCAGATTGCCTGTCTTAGCGGTCTGTGTCACATAGTTCGCTTTAGGTCCCTGTTGCTGTCCAAGCCACCAATACCATCCACCGCCAGCCGCGAGAGCCAAAACGACAGCCGCCGGCACTGCGCGCACATACCAGGGGCGCTTTCTTTCGCCAAGCAGCTCTGCAACCGCAGCCTTGCTGTTTTCATTTTTCTTTGCGTCAGTCATCGCAATTCCTTTACTTATTTGCCCGCAGCGGTCGGCGCAGCAGATTTACCAACACTTTGATTGACAGCCCAATCTCCACCGAGCGCGCGATAAAGCGTGATGTAGCTGTTAGCTCGGTCTGCACGATTGTTCAATTCGCTTTCACGTGCAGAAAGGAGCGATCGCTGTGTTGAGAGGAGCATCGTGTATTCGCCAATACCTGCTCCATATTCATCACGAGCAAGCTTTTCTGCCGTACGGGCATGAGATACAGCTCGCTCAAGGTCGCCCTTTCGATATTCAGCACTGCGGATGGCCGTTAGGGCATTGTCTGTTTCCTCCAATGCCGACAACAGTGTTGAACGGTAAGACGCCACTGCACTCTGAAGATTCGCCATCGCCGTTTCCTCTCCGGCGATGAGGTTTCCCCAATTGAGAATCGGCATTGCCAGTGCTGCAGCCAAACCGGCGACCCCAGTTCCAGATGCCCCTAAAGCACTCACTGCCGTTGCTGTCGTACCGATATTTCCAGAAAGCGAAAGCGTAGGGAAAAAATCGCTTTTGGCACTTTTTAAATTTTTTACCGCAGCTTCTGCTGTTGCTTTAGCGGCTCGTACATCGGGACGCTGTTCAATCAGTTCAGCAGGCATCGACACCGCGCCCCCCATCGGCGGCACCGGAATGATGCCCGTCGGTTCCAGTCCCAACTCATCAACGGGGCAACCCGTAAGACGCATCAGTGCGTTCCTATACTGAATGATGTTTTTTTCAAGCGTTGGAATTTGTGCGCGGGAAGACGCCACCTGCATCAGAGCATCTTCAGCCTCTGAAACTGCCATTGAGCGGTTTCGGCGGTTTCTAGATAGGTTTCCAATGACGCCTTTGTTACGGCAAGACTGGCCTCAGCTGCACGCAGATTGACGTAAGCCTCAGCTGTTGCCGCCGCGGTTGCTGCGCGGACATCCTCAAGCGTATAGGCCGAAGCCATGGCCTTGAGAGTTGCCGCATCAGCTTGCCAAAATTCGCTTCCGGCCAGATTGAGCGAGAGGCCGCCACTCACTTCTGCCGAAAAACTATTTCGCCCCGTACCGTCGGCATGATTGCGGCTGCGCCGTAGGCCAGAGTGCTGCATTGGCAGAAGTTACGCTCGCATTAGCGGCACGAAGATTAGCTGCCGCAGTCTCTATATCCGGATTCGCTGCAAGTGCTTTGGTGATTAACTCCACGAGCACCGGATCCTCCCAGCGAGCCCAAAAATCCTGCCAAGCAGCAATATGGCCTGCCGGAAGCGTTGAAGCCGTCCATTGCTGAGGTGCAGCATCGGAGAGTAATCGGGAATAATCCGGAGACTGAACTGCACAACCTGTACTCGTAAGAATGACCGCACAGGTCAGCGGAATAAACCGCAGTTTTGTTTTCATTTAATTGAAATCTCCGTGCTTATGGGATGTTGACGGAACATCTTTTGCTGTTGTCCGCATTTTTGCGGACGGCAGCCTAGCGAATACTGAGGAGATGGGGTCGTTCTGTGTTAAGAAACGTCAAGAATCTACAAACTCCTGTTTTTGAATTTCGACACTCTTTCACCGATACCATCGTGCTTGACTGCGCTTTTGTTAAGATTACGGATGATATTGTTCTATATCATTTAATTTCCGATGCTTAAGAACCCCCGCCGCCTTCTCATCATTGATGACGATGTCGACTTCGTCACTTTGCTCGTTGACTACTTCACGCTTGAAGGTTTCGATACTGTCCCTGCGCACAACGGCCCTGAAGGGCTTGCTCATCTTGCGCGCGAACCATTCGATCTGGTCGTTCTCGACGTAATGATGCCTGGCATGAGCGGCGTGGAAGTACTCAAAAAGATGCGAGAGAAGTCGCATATTCCAGTCTTAATGCTTACCGCCCGCGGCGACCCGGTCGATCGCATTGTAGGGTTGGAGCTCGGAGCGGACGATTATGTGCAAAAACCCTGTCCGCCACGAGAGCTAGTCGCGCGCATCAACGCCATCCTGCGCCGTTCCGCCACCGCCTGGGCGGCTGCCGCCCCGGTTATTGTTGGCCCTGTCACAATCGATCCTGCACAGCGTTCTGTGAACTCCGCTGCAGGTCCAATTGCCCTGACAGGAACGGAATTTTCGCTCTTTGAACTACTTGCTCGACATGCTGGCACACCTGTTCCTAAGGAAGAGATCTACCCCAAAGTACTTGGTCGTCCAATGGGGCCTTATGATCGTGCAATCGATGTTCATGTATCCGCCATTCGCCATAAAGTTTCTGCCGTTATTGGAAAAAAGATTGCCATTGAATCTATTCGGGGCGTTGGCTACCAACTCGTCATACATCCTGACGCTTGAAAATTAAACGCTCTTATCCAAACAAAAAACGACATTCCGCATTTTGCTGGTAATGTCGTTTTTTGTTATACAAGATCAGAATCGTTTGCGCAAACATTTGTATACAAACAAATGAACAACTCTGCCTGCGTCTGTGAGGCCCGCATAAAACTGTAGCCGCACAATTTATTAGTATCGCTCAGTGCTGATCCTCTGGCGATTATTTGTTCACCTTGCGCGATCCAAGTCAATACTGTCTGGGCTTTCCAAAGGTCTGTTGAGCGTACGGCGCACAATGTTTTCTGTCTTTCGACAAAACAACAGCATAAGAAAAAAGGGGTTCAGCATGAGCAACTATGCCACCGAGAATCTTCGTACTCTAGCCCTGGTCGGGCACGGTTCCTGCGGGAAGACCACTCTCATTGAGGCCATGCTCTACCGCGCCGGCATGATCCCCGAAATGGGCAGCATTCAACGCGGCACAACAATGTGTGATAACGATCTTCTGGAAAAAGAAGTCGGACATTCAATCCGTCTTGCCGTCGCGCACATTGACACGGCGATGACCGATCTCACGCCGGTTCGCATTCATATTCTCGACACCCCGGGGTATCCGGACTACCTTGGTCAGGACATGTCTGCGCTTGACGCCGTCAAATCCGTCTGCGCTGTCATCGATCCTACGAAAGGACCGGAGCTCCTAACGCGCCGCCTCATGGCTATGGCCAAAGAGCGCGGACTGTGCCGCATGATCGTCATCAATCACATGGACGATCCAGAGGCTGATCTTGAAAAATGTTTGCGTGAACTTCAGGAAACCTGGGGACCGGGGGTGCTGCCTATTAATCTCCCGACACGCAACCGTACGCATGTTATTGACTGTTTTGACCGCGAAGACGGCGACAGCGACATCATGACGGTTGATGATGTGCACCGTGCTTTCATTGAACGCGTCGTTGAGGAAGACGATGAAATGCTCGAGCGTTATCTGGAGGAAGGCAGCATTGACCCGCGCGCCCTCCACCCGCTCGTCACCAAGGCATTGCGTGAAGGACACGTCATTCCTGTCTGCTTCTGCTCCGCGAAGAAACTGATCGGTATTCGTGATTTCATGAAAGTAATCATTCGCCATCTGCCGAGTCCTGCAGAGGCAAATGATGCGCTGTTCATCAAACGCGATGGCACGCCATTCAAAACCTACCCAGATAAGAATTTGCCGCTCATTGCTCAGGTCTTCAAAATCGTCAACGACCCCTTCATTGGCAAAATCGGCATCTTCCGTGTGCATCAAGGCACACTCAAGAAGGACGATGTAATTTACGTCGACGACAATAAGCGTGCTATCAAAGCGCCGCGGCCACTCATTCTCCAGGGCAAGCACACACAGGAAACTGATTTCCTCAGCCCCGGCGACATTGGTGCCATTGCCAAAGTCGATGAAGTCAATTACGGCTCCGTCATCCATGGTGATCCGCTCGACAGCGGCGTACGCATGCGTCCCATCAACTTCCCACGCCCCATGTACGGCCTAGCGATTCGTCCAGCGCGCCGCGGCGATGAAAGCCGCATGAACGAAGTGCTCACCAAGATGCAGTCCGAAGATCCAACGATGAGCGTGGAACATGACCCCGTGCTCAATGAAACGGTAATCCGCGGATTAACTGACATGCATGTTCGCTCCATCCTGAACCGTATGCGCACGAACTTTAAGCTCGAAGTCGAAACCTCGGTTCCGTCGATTCCGTACCGGGAAACGATCAGTGCACCTGCCGAAGGTCACGCCCGTCATAAAAAACAAACGGGCGGTGCAGGTCAGTTCGGTGAAGTGTATCTGCGCGTTGAACCGTTGCCTCGCGGCAAGGGGTTTGAGTTTGTTGATCAGGTCAAGGGCGGCGTCATTCCCTACAACCTCATCCCTGCCGTTGAAAAAGGCGTGCGTGAGGTACTTTCGCAAGGTTTTGTGGCAGGCTACCCCATCGAAGACGTCCGTGTCGTGGTTTATGACGGCAAGAGCCACCCGGTCGACTCTAAAGAAGTTGCCTTCGTGGCCGCTGGCCGTAAGGCCTTCCTTGACGCACTGAGCAAAGCCTCACCTCAGGTTCTGGAACCCATCGTTGCTGTGGAGGTCAGTGCACCTGAGTCTTATATGGGTGACATTGCTGGAGACCTCGCTAGCCGCCGTGGACAGGTAACCAACACCGAAGGTCTCCCTGGAGGAGAAATTCAGGTCATGGCGCTCGTTCCATTAGCAGAGCTTGAAAACTACGCTACGCGTTTGCATGCACTCACGCAGGGCACCGGCGCATGGAGTATGGAACTAGCAAGCTATCAGCCGGTTCCGGCAGCCAAACAGGCCGAACTTGCAAGCCACTATCAGCGCAAAGAAGAGGAATGATGGTCTAGACGCTCTAAGAGCACTTGAACCTGAATTCCACCAGAGGCCGTCTTCGTGAAGACGGCCTCTTTCTATCCGGTCAAGTACAGTTGCCATTTCTGTACATCCTACGGCATGCCTTGACGGCCTCTCCTTTCTATAATGCGCCGTCACGAAACTAAATTTGCTCTCACCTCAAAAGAAGAGCCCCAAAAAAATGCCGATCTACGCCTACAAATGCACTAACTGCGGATTTGAAAAAGACTATCTGCAGAAGATGAGCGACAAGCCGATCACGAAATGCCCTAAGTGCGGCCAGGATACGATGAAGAAAGAGCTTTCAGCGCCTGGATTCGAATTGAAGGGTACTGGTTGGGCGGCCACAGATTTTAACGGCGGCCCGAAGGCCGTCCCTGCCGCTCATGTTCACGGCGACAAATAGTTCATCCGTATGCCGACCTATTGAATGCCACAAAGACCGCGCCGCCCTCATCGGGCTGCGCGGTTTTTCCTTTCTCGCAATTCATTGATATTGACGACGCTATGTTCAAGAAATTCTTTTCTGCCGGCCTTTTGGTGTGGGTGCCGCTTGCCATCACGTTCTGGGCACTCGAATCGATCATCCGTTGGTCAGATTCACTCGTGCAGCTCCTGCCGCCGGAGTTTCGGCCCGATGCGCTGATTGGCTTTCACATTCCGGGAATTGGTCTTGTGCTTGCTATCGCACTGATTCTGGTCACCGGCATTTTTGCCGCTAATGTGATCGGGCGCTGGGTTGTAGCCCGTTGGGAAAAACTTCTAGAAAAAATCCCTTTAGTTCGTCCCATCTATTCGGGCGTTAAGCAGATCATGGAAACCGTGCTCTCTAACCGTACAGAGAGCTTCAAGGAAGTCGTCCTCATTGAGTTCCCCAAAAAGGACTGTTGGACATACGGCTTCATCGTCTCAACACCCGGACGCGCTGCAGCAGCCGAAACTGGTTATGACGATGTGGTTACCGTATTTGTACCCACCGCACCAAACCCGACCTCGGGCTACGTGCTCATGGCACCGCGTTCACAACTTAAGCGTTCGCGTGTATCAATCGAAGATGCCTTTAAGTTCCACGTGTCGTTGGGTGTCATGTCACCCAAATCGCTCGAGGCTCAGTCTGCCGTCTTTCAGGTGCAGAAGGGCTCCGACCGTCCGGCGATCTAACAATGCAGCCAAAAAGGTGTCAACGCCATTTTGAGTGAAATCCTCATAACACCTTGATCCAAATTCGCGTCACGCAGCGTTCATCGCCCTCCAAAACAGTTCTGCACGCCATCGGCCCCGTTTGTAGCGCCCGATGGCGCTAAACTTGTGACCTAAAAGCGTGCACCGCTCTGGGATGTTCTGACTTTGTCTTCAGTGACACCATGAATTTGCGTGCAGGCAGAACGATTTTTGGGTTGCCGACATCCCCAAAAGGGATGCCGAGCGCCGACTTTTTGTTGTTTTACTGCGTCGGCAGCTTTTGCAGCCTTGACGCATCAGGGAGCTTTTATGCGAACCGTGTACTCTGGCTTGGTCGACGAGTCCTTCATCGGCCAGACTGTGACCCTCTACGGTTGGGCCCACCGTCGCCGCGACCACGGCGGCGTGATCTTCATTGACCTCCGCGATCGCGAAGGTCTTGTTCAGGTCGTTTGCGATCCGGACCGCCCCGAGGTCTTTTCTACGGCCGACCACTGCCGCAATGAGTACTGTCTCAAGGTAGTGGGTGTTGTCCGTGCTCGCCCAGAAGGCACTAAGAACCCCTCCCTGATTTCGGGCGGTGTCGAAGTGCTCTGCCACGAACTTGAAATTCTCAATCCGTCTGCTACGCCTCCGTTCCATCTCGACGACGAGAATCTCTCAGAAACGACGCGCCTTACCTATCGCGTGCTTGACCTTCGTCGCCCGGTCATGCAGAAGAACCTGCGCACCCGCTACCGCACTGCGATGGCTTTCCGCAAGTTTCTGGATGCCAATGGCTTCATTGACGTTGAAACGCCGGCCTTGACGCGCTCCACGCCTGAAGGTGCCCGCGACTATCTCGTGCCGTCCCGTGTTCAGGAAGGGTGCTTCTTTGCCTTGCCGCAGTCACCGCAGCTCTTCAAGCAGTTGCTGATGGTTGCTGGGTTCGACCGTTATTACCAGATCGTCAAGTGTTTCCGCGACGAAGATCTTCGTGCCGACCGTCAGCCGGAATTCACTCAGGTGGATATTGAAACGTCCTTCCTCAACATGGACGAAATCCGCGGCCTGATGGAAGAACTCATCCGTACGGTCTTCAAAGAGGTCCTTGACGTCGACTTCGTCAATCCGTTCCCGGTGATGCTGTGGGACGACGCAATGGCCAAGTATGGTTCGGACAAGCCCGATCTGCGCATCAGCCTGCGTCTGCATGAAGTCACCGACATTGTTGAAAACTCCGCTTTCAAGGTGTTCTCTGGCGTTAAGTCGCTCCATAACGGCAAGGTTGTGGCGATGTGCGTGCCGGGTGCAGCCCAGTTGCCGCGCTCGGAAATCGACAGCTACACCGAGTTCGTCAAAATTTACGGTGCCAAGGGACTCGCCTACATCAAGGTCAATGAGCTTGCCCGCGGCCGCGAAGGGCTGCAGTCCCCGATCGTCAAGAACCTCTCTGACGAAGAGCTCAACGGGATCCTCACGCGCGTCGGCGCTAAGGACGGCGACATCGTCTTCTTTGGGGCCGACAAAGCTAAGGTTGTCTGGGACAGTCTGGGCGCCCTGCGTCTGAAGATTGGCCATTCCGACTTTGGTGTCAAAACCGGCTTGTTCACCCCGGGGTGGAAACCCCTCTGGGTCATCAACTTCCCGATGTTCGAATACTCGGAAGAAGATCAGCGCTGGGTGGCCTGCCACCATCCGTTCACCTGCCCGCTCGACGGCGACGAAGACAAGCTCCTCACGGATCCCGAACACTGCTATGCCAAGGCTTATGACTGCGTGCTGAACGGCTGGGAAATCGGTGGCGGCTCCATCCGTATCCACCGCGAAGATGTTCAGGAAAAGGTTTTTGCCGCACTGAAGATCGGTCCGGAAGAAGCTCGTCAGAAGTTTGGCTTCCTGCTCGACGCTCTCAAGTTCGGTGCGCCTCCTCACGGCGGTCTTGCTTTCGGCCTTGACCGCATTGTTGCCATGATGGTTGATGCGCCGTCGATCCGCGATGTGATCGCCTTCCCGAAGACGCAGCGTGCCCAGTGCCTGCTCACACAGGCCCCGTCGCCCGTTGATGAAAAGCAGCTTCGTGAACTGCACATCAAACTGCGCCGCGAAGTGAAGAAAGAAGAACCGGCTGCGTAAGCACCATCTTCGCCGGGGGCGGGGTACTCTCTCAGAACACTCCCGCCTCCATGAAGCCCCGCTTCAACCGCGGGGCTTTTCTATTTGCAAACATCTCTCAATCGCCATGCAAAGTCTCTGGATGCTCGCTGCAGCCTTTCTCTTTTCCCTGATGGCTGCGTGCACAAAATGGTGTTCCGACTACTTTTCCACTTTTGAGCTTGTTTTCTACCGCTCGCTCTTCGGCATGGTGTCGTTAGGACTTTGGGTACTCTGGCAGAAGAAAGACCTGCGCACGCACCTCTGGTTCTCGCATATCAAGCGGAGCTGCTTTGGTACGCTCGGGCTGACAATCTGGTTCTATACACTCGCCGTTTTGCCGCTCGGCACATCAATGACACTCAACTACACCAGTCCGCTCTACATGGCGCTCTTTGCTTCCGTGGCCGCCATTCGCATGGGACGGTCGCTTAACTTTGGCCTGCTAGCTGCCATTGTGGCGGGTTTCATAGGTGTCATTCTGGCGCTTAAACCTGAGTTGCATTCCGGTCAGGAATTTGCAGCGCTGATTGGTCTCTCAGCTGGTTTTTTCTCAGCGCTCGCCTACTCTCAAGTCAAAGAGCTCTCCCGTGTGGGGGAACCTGAATGGCGTATCGTTTTCTATTTCACGCTTTTTGGCACAGTCACAGGATTAATCGGTCATATCGCTACGGAAGGAATGCTTCATCCCGTACGCCTCAACGACCTCCCCGGACTGCTCGGCATCGGCATTACCGCCACGCTCGCGCAGCTTTCACTTACCCGTGCCTGGGGTGCCGGCAACGTGC
>OAUW01000970.1_pt1 | contig 10957 bp, 9 predicted proteins | sample 1495241 | NCBI WGS metagenome assembly OAUW01 (sample SAMEA2580063, study PRJEB22360) | human gut metagenome | biome: human gut; feature: human-associated habitat; material: faeces | place: Denmark | collected 2008/2010
TTCTATTGCTATATTTTCCTGTTTTTCTTATCCATTCAAATATGCTTTTGTTTGGTTCATGATTATCTACTGCCTCGCTTCACTTAATCAACGGGAGGTTGCTCTACGAACAATACGTTTCAATAAGCCATTCTTATTGGTTATACTTTTTATACTCTGTTTATTTCTGATTAAGAATATCATTTTCGAGCGTACATGGAAACGAATTTCGTTGGTTGCAGAAAAGAACAATGGTTTGCTGGATAATGAATTATCTGTATTTACCAAGCTATATGATGAGTGGAATGGCAATCCCTATTTCTTGTACAATTATGCATCAGAATTGAAAAATGTGGAATTGTACAAACAAAGCGTCAACATATTCTTGCATTGCGAATCTTATATCAATACGTATGACCTGCAAATGCAATTGGCGGATAATTACTATCAAATGGAATGTTGGGAAGAAGCTGAAAGACGATATAAGCTGGCACAATGTATGTGTCCCAGCCGTTTTCTTCCATTACAAGGACTTTTGAGAATCTATGTAAAATCTGATAACTGTATACTTGCCGAACGGGTAGCTTTAGAAATAATCAATAAACGGATAAAGATACCATCTTACACTGTTTCTATCATACAGGAAGAGGCCAGAAACTATTTGCGCAAAAAGAATATTTAATTATAAACTAACAATAAAACAAAATGAAAGCTATATTCATCTTTCTTTTTCTTGTTTTGCTTTTCAGTTGCCAAAGTTCTGAAGAAAAACAGTTGGAAAAGGTGCTGACACTGTCGGGAAATAATCGTTCGGAACTCGAAAAAGTGCTGGAGCATTATAAAGAAAACGAAGCCGACAGTTTGAAACTTAGAGCTGCCAAATTTTTGATAATGAATATGCCTGGGCACCAGTTGTATATAGGGAAAGATATTGAAGAATATTATGTCGAAGCTGAAAAGATTATCTTCTCCGACAGAAAGATTGATGAACAGGTGAATGAATTAAATAATTTGTTGTTAGAGTTTCCATCAGATGATTTTGAGTTTAAGGAAGATTACTCTGTCATAAAAGCCAGCTATCTGATACAGAGTATAGACGCGGCTTTTGACGATTGGCAACAAGGTCGTTGGGCAAGAGGCATTACATTTGAAGAATTTTGTGAATATATGCTTCCTTATAAGTGCGTAGAGTTTCAGGCTTTTGATGATTGGCGCAATGTGTTGAAACCGATAGCTAATGACACATTAGGCGATTTTTCTTATAATGACATTTGGAATAAAACACCCTATCATGCGGCAGAAGCTATTAATATTAAATTACGTGATACTGTTATTGTCGATTTGAAAAAGCCTCTGAAGTGGCATGCGTTATATAAGATTCCGTTTTGGTGCAATATTCCTTCCAATTCTTGTGAGACAAGGACAAACACAGCTTTAGCTATCATGCGCAGTAAGGGGTTTGCGGTTTCGTATGATTTCGTTTTGCAGTGGCCTACAAAAGCACATGCACATTCGTGGCTAAGTATTTTGATAGATCACGATCGCCGAATGGTATGTGAAGGAGGACATGAACCTTTTTTAGCTGCCTTACGACCGGGGGAGTGTAAGGGAAAAGTATATCGAAGAACATATTCTCCCAATTCGGCCTTAGTCCGGCTGAATAAAGAAGCTGGTAGTGTTCCGTCAACGTTGCGCAATGTGTTTATAAAAGACGTTACGGATGAATATGCAACGACCATTGATCCTGTTTTTCCTGTACTTTCCGGGAGAAGAGAACGCAAAGAAAAATATGCATATCTGGCAGTATTTGACAATGCGAAATGGATTCCTGTTTGCTTTTCGGAAATAAAAGATGGTAAGCAGATTACCTTTGATAAAATAGAGAAGGGAGCTGTCTATCTGCCGATATATTATATAAATGGAAGGGTTCGTCCATTCAATTATCCTGCTTTGTTGAATGAAAAAGGTGAACTGGAGTTCTTGAATCCCGATAACACATCCAAAAGAAGTATTAGTTTAAAACGGAAATATCCTTTAACGCGCAAAGCGTTCACCACAGCACTCCGTTTAAAACACAGCATGTTTCAAGCAGCACACAAGGAGGATTTCAGCGATGCCGTCACAGTACATACGTTCAAAGAATATAGCGTATCGGGTAGTATAAATGTGAGCGATACTACAAAGTATCGTTATTGGCGTTATATCTGTCCAAAGCCCTACCGCTGTAATATTGCAGAATTGATGTTCTTGGATAAAGACAATAAAAAACTGACAGGAACCATTATAGGTTCTGAAGAACGAAGCAAAAATCCGCATTATAGCCGTTCTGCTGCTTTTGATTTAGATCCGTTGACATTTTTCGCATCTAAAACTTTAAGAGATGGTTGGGTAGGATTGGATTTGGGCAAACCGGAATCTGTTGGAAGAATAGGCTATATGACACGTAATGATGACAACAATGTTCGTATTGGAGATACTTACGAGCTTTTTTATTGGGATATGGATTGGGTGTCGTTGGGCAAACAAATAGCTGACGATTTTAGTCTAACCTTTCACCATGTACCACAAAATGCTTTACTTTTATTGAGAGATCTTACTAGGGGGACGGATGAACGAATTTTCTTGTATAAAGATGTTAAGCAGATATGGTATTGATTCATCGGCAAAATGCCATCCGTGAATTTATCGACGGCGAGGCGCACGTCAAGGGATTCCTGTTGGTTTACTTAGGGTTGACGCAGGGCTACATCCTTCTTCCCGAATACGAATCTTCCAAAGGTTATGCGGACTTCTACATGATGCCCGATCTGGTGCGCCAGCCGGACATAGTCTACAGCTATATCGTGGAGGTGAAGTATGCCCGCCGTGACACCTCCGATGCCGACATCGCCTTGCTGAAACGTGATGCGGCAGAACAGTTGCGCCGCTATGCCGACGATGGGAAGGTGGCCCGCACGAAAGGGAATACCCGGCTTGGATTGATTACGCTGGTGTTCAAGGGATGGGAATTGGTGGCACTGGAGAAGCTGGCGTCCAGAGCGGATTGCGAAAATGAATCAGAAGCCTAAATATGGTATCCGATTTTTTTTAATATTTATGCTTGAACATTTGGACGGGCGTCTGCGCAGGCTTCTTATCATAAGGGGAATATGACGCATGTGTAACCTTTAGGTCTTCGCTTGCCTGTTAATCTTTATTTGTGCTAAAAGTTTCGCAGGTTTCATCGTTGTGAAACTTTATTTCTATCGTGATGGAACTTTATTTTCATTGCGATGGAACTTTTTTTTCATCGTTATGAAACTTTTATTCAATTCCTATGAAATATTTTCGCAAGTATCTTTCCCGTCACAATCTGTGGCTTACCAGTCATAATCTTCAATGTATTCGTCGAAGTTAATCTTTGTCTTGATGCCGTGTTCCAGGAAAACGTCTGCGATTTGTTTCTGTTCCGATGGATGAAGTCGACGTTGTTTGTTGCGAATACGGTAGTACATACTTTTCCCCATTAAAGATTTAAGGCTATTTTGTATGGCCATAGCTTTTTTGTGCGGAACGTCGTCTAATATATGGCTGATGCCAAGTGCAAAGGTCGTGAGAGTGTATGCACTGAAATAGGAACATTCCTTTTCATTCCCCGCTACATGGTTGATGTTGATCGCTTCGTAGTGAGGAACATTTAGGGGCACAATCATCGCAGCCTGAAAACGGAGGCATTTGTTGCGGCGCGGACATTTGGTATGGTTGCAAAACAGATACATTTTAGGTATATCATCGTATGTAAGTGGCTTCTTCATTATTTTTATCATATTCAACTTTTATATCAGACGAATTTGATACAAATATAAGGATTTATCTTGAAATACAGAATTTGCTCCACTTGTTCTCATTTTTTTCATAACCTTTGTAACCAATCATTGAAATATTTCCTAAAGTTTTATATGAAATATAAATTATTATACCTCTTCGCTTTGTTGAACTGTTTCCTTTCGGAAGCGTATGCCGGCATCGAACTTCGTTCCAAACAAATGAGAACCAGTGACGGACTGACCGGCAATTCGGTGCGATGTATGTTTCAGGATAGCAACGAATATGATTGAATACTGGATTGAAATAGTAGACATGATATTAGCCAATTATAGTTGTCTGTTAATAATTATAACTTTAAAATTGGCGTATAGAGCCGACATGATGTAGTGTTAAACTGTATATTTTATGTGTGGTTACAGTTTAATTCGTTTCCCCACCGTTTTGATTTGCCACGATTGTAATTTAATGCAAATCATTAGTTGGTATATGGAAAAAATGACATATATATGGACAATAATCCTCATTTCGAAATAGTCTGCTATGTTTTTTGTATTCGTTATTCCTTTTGGTTAGTTTTGCTTGTATAAATCTTAAAAAAACTATGAAAAGATGTATCTTTGTAACCAGCAATCAAAATAACCCCAAGCACTATATGAAATATAAATTATTATGCCTCTTCGTTTTATTAAGTTTTTCTTTATCGGATTTGTATGCTGATATTGAACTTAGTTCCAAACAAATGAGAACCAGTGATGGGCTACCTAGTAATTCTGTACGATGCATGTTTCAGGACAGTAAAGGGTTCTTATGGTTGGGTACTTTAGACGGATTGACCCGTTATGATGGAAATACTTTTCTTACTTATCAGTTGGAAAGTGGAAAACACGATCAGATTTCTTTAGCAGATAACAGAATAAAACATGTGGCAGAGGATAAGAACGGTTTTTTGTGGATAAAGACTGTACCGGAATTATTCAGCTGTTATGACCTACAGAAAGCTTGTTTTGTAGATTTTACCGGTACCGGAAGTGATGGAGAGAACTATTCGGAAATATTTATGTCCTCTAATGGAGATGTGTGGCTTTGGCATAGAAGGAACGGTGTACGTCAAATTGTTTGTGAGGACGATCGGACTATGACCTCTGTGAAGTTTAGAACGAAATTTGGAAACCTGCCCGATGACCGGATTAAATTTATAAATGAAGATTCTAGTGGCAGGATCTGGATTGGTACCATGCAGGGACTTGCGTCTGTTTATAAAGGGAAAGTTGAATTTATCGATAGGAAATTGAATTTTTCTTCTTCTTTCCCTCATGGAGAGGATATGTATTTTCTGACAAAGAGTGGAGATGTGTATCGCTGTGTAAATGGATCGAAAAAAATAGACTGTTTAGCGTCACTGTCTGCTATTGCCGGTAATACATCTGTCAGTACACATTCATTGATAAAAGATAAATGGGTTATATTTACTTCCAGCGAAGGGGTATATGAATTTGATTTTCAGAACTTTCAAATAACTCCTTGCCGGGAACTGAAAATAAATAATGGAAAAGTGATTCATGACAATTATGGAGATTGTTGGGCTTACAATAACACAGGACGAATTTATTATATAAACTCGAAGAGCGGAGAAATAAAGGATTTTCAACTGATCCCTGAAGAGAAGATGAAATATATAGATTATGAACGCTATCATGTGGTGCGTGATGACCGGGGGATTGTATGGATTTCAACTTATGGAAACGGACTTTTCACCTACGATATTCAGGAGGACCGGTTGGAACACTTTGTTTCCGAAGGGAAGAATGCAGGACCTATAGGGTCAGATTTCTTGTTATGTTTGATGAAAGACAGGACAGGAGGAATATGGGTAAGCTCCGAATATTCCGGTTTGTCTCATATTTCCATTTCAAATAAAGGCATTACACATGTCTATCCAGAATCACCGGATGTTTTTGACCGTTCGAATACAATCCGGTTGCTGACTAAAATGTCGAATGGAGATATATGGGTAGGAACGCGAAGAGGTGGATTGTATAATTATGATTCTCATCTGAAAACTAAGATAGATAATCATTATTTGCCCTATAATATTTATGCGATTTCAGAAGATAGTCAGGAGAATATATGGATAGGAACCCGGGGAGACGGACTAAAAATAGGAGATACGTGGTATAAAACGGATCCGTCTAATCCTTTTGCCTTATCTCATTCTAATATTTATTCCATTCTTCGTGATAAGAAAGATCGTATGTGGGTGGGAACATTTGGAGGAGGACTGGATCTGGCAGAATCAACGGAAAAAGGACAATACAAGTTCCGTCGTTTCTTTCAAGGAAAGAAGTATGGCTTACGGATAGTCAGAGTAATGGCAGAAGATGAGAAAGGGATGATATGGATGGGCACAAGTGAAGGTATCTGTATTTTCCAACCTGACTCATTGATTGCTAATGAAGATAACTATCATTTGTTCAGCTACACCGATGGTAATTTTTGCAGCAATGAGATTCGTTGCCTGTTTCGTGATAGCAAAGGGCGCATGTGGGTAGGTACTTCGGGTGCCGGGCTGAATCTATGCGAACTGGCAGACGACTGTCAGTCTTTGAAATATACACATTATGGAATAGCGGAAGGGCTGGTTAATAATATGGTGCAATCTATTTTGGAAGATCATTCGGGACAATTATGGATTGCTACGGAGTATGGAATTTCAAGGTTCAATCCCAACAGCCATTCTTTCGAGAATTATTTCTTCTCATCTTATACATTAGGAAATGTATATAGCGAGAATAGTGCGTGTATGGGTGCAGACGGTAAACTGATTTTTGGAACAAACTACGGATTGACGATTATTGACCCGAAGAAGATTCCAACAGAGAGATTGCTTTCTCCTATTGTTATCACAGGATTGTCCGTTAATGGAATTCAGGTGAAGCCTAATATGCCGGGTTCTCCTTTGCAAGAATCTTTAGCCTATTCGGATAAAATTACATTGAAATATTTCCAGAATTCTTTTATGCTTGATTTTCTACTCTCGATTATTCGGATAATGGACAAATCAAGTATATGTATTGGCTGGAAAACTATGACAAGGGATGGAATGTTCCGTCTTCGTTAAGTTTTGCTACTTATAAATATCTGGAGCCGGGCACTTACGTTTTCCATGTGAAATATTGTGATGGTGCCGGTATTTGGAATGATACCGAAACAACCTTGGAAATTGTTATCGTGCCTCCGTTTTGGAAAACAAATTGGGCTATGCTCGGATATTTCATCCTGATGTTGATAGCTTTGTACTTTACATATCGTATCATTTTAAATTTCAATAGGTTGCGCAACCGCATCAATGTTGAAAAACAACTGACAGAGTATAAACTGGTATTTTTCACAAATATCTCTCATGAATTCCGTACTCCGCTTACATTGATCCAAGGAGCATTGGAGAAAATGTACCGGACGGATGATATTCCACAAGCCTTATTGCATCCGTTGAAAGTCATGGATAAAAGTACACAACGTATGTTGAGGCTGATTAATCAGTTGCTGGAGTTCAGAAAAATGCAGAACAACAAGTTGGCTCTTTCTCTGCAGGAAACTGATGTAGTTGCTTTCCTGTACGAAATATATTTAAGTTTCAGTGACGTAGCAGAACAGAAGAATATGGATTTCCGCTTTTTGCCGTCTGTACCATCCTATAAAATGTTTATTGATAAAGGTAATTTGGATAAGGTGGTGTATAACTTACTTTCAAATGCTTTTAAGTATACTCCTTCGGGTGGGACAATTCTGTTTTCTGTGAATGTGGATGAGGTGAAGAAGTGTTTATACATTCAGGTAGCGGATACCGGAGTAGGTATTCCTAAAGAAAAGCAGGGAGAATTGTTTAAACGTTTCATGCAAAGTAGTTTCTCTGGGGATAGCATTGGAGTAGGGCTGCATTTGAGCCATGAATTGGTGCAGGTGCATAAGGGAACGATTGAATATAAAGATAATGAAGGGGGAGGTTCTGTATTTACGGTATGTATTCCGACTGATAAAACTGTTTATTCGGAAAAAGACTTCCTGATTCCCGGCAATGTCTTGCTGGAAGAAGCGAATATGCAGACTCATCATTTGCAGGAACTTTCAGAGGAATGTCAGGAACATGAAAAGACAGTAACTGCATCAAAAAAGCATAAAATATTAGTTATCGAAGATGATAATGATATTCGTGGATTCTTGCAGGAGGAGCTTAGTGCTTATTTTGAAGTAGAAGTGGCTGCGGATGGAATATCCGGATTTGAAAAGGCATGCAACTATGACGCAGACTTGATTATCTGCGATGTATTGATGCCCGGGATGACCGGTTTCGAAGTGACAAAGAAACTGAAAACTGAATTTGCGACAAGTCATATTCCTATTATTCTGCTGACTGCCTTGACTTCACCGGATAAGCACCTGGAAGGACTTGAAGCGGGAGCGGATGTTTATGTTGCGAAGCCATTTAGTTTCAAACTTTTGCTTGCGCAAGTGTTCCGGCTGATAGAGCAATGCGAAAAGTTGCGGAAGAAATTTTCCAGTGAACCGGGGGTAGTACGTCCTGCTTTATGTAACACGGACCGGGATAAGGAGTTTGCGGATCAGTTGGTGGCTGTGGTGGAAAAGATTTATTCTCAATACAACATTTCTATTGATGAATTTGCGCAGATGATGGGGATGGGACGAACTGTATTTTATAAGAAATTACGGGGCGTGACCGGATATTCACCGAATGAATATTTGCGTGTTGTACGAATGAAGAAGGCTGCCGAACTGTTTTTGACTGAAAGGAATCTGACTGTTGCGGAAGTTTCTTATAAAGTGGGTATTAACGATCCTCTTTATTTCAGTAAATGTTTTAAAGCGCAGTTTGGAGTATCTCCTTCGGCTTACCAGAAAGGGGAGAGAAGTAAAACGTAGTATATACTTACCTTGAATCCGGTTTGTGAAGGATAGACCGGATTCAAGATAAGTATGTTTATCAGTTACATATTGAGGTCTAACTTATAGATTTCACTTCCGGCAAGAAGGAAACATCCTGTTCCGAAATCCTCAAAATCAGGAACTTTGTCGTATGTGACAGGTTGACTGTCTTTCGGCTCTTTGCCGGTTCCCTGTACATAACCAAGAAAACCATTCGGGTGAACTGCATCCTTCACCATAGCATTCCATGCTTTTATGATTACAGGCAGATAGGTCTTTTTATCCAATAGACCGTTGCGTACACCCCAAGCCATACCATATACGAAAAGAGCTGTGCCGGAAGTCTCTTTGCCTCCAAAGTTTGACGGATCGTGGAGGCTGACATTCCAAAAGCCATCTTCACGCTGGCATTGTTTCAGTGCTTTGCTCATGGTTAGAAAATCATTGATGTAATCTTGGCGATGTTTTTCATCGGATGGAATTTCATTCATTACCCGTACTAAAGCGGCATATACCCATCCGTTACCGCGGCTCCAATAACAGTTTTTACCATTCGGCTCTTTGTATGGAGGGTCGAAATTATGGTCTCTCCACCACAAACCTTCTTTGACATTGAACATTCCGTTCTCTCCGTGTTTATTACGGGTATATTCGTACATATCCCACATCTTGTCGAAGTACTTCTGTTCGCCTGTAAGTTTCCCCATTTTGGCAAATATAGGCATCCCCATCTGGATAGCATCTATCCACCACCAGTCGTTTACTTGTGGAGTGTTGACCAGCATATCCATATTGGCTTTCGTTTTCCGTATTTTCTCAGGATCGGGGCAAATGTTGTATAAATCGAGATAGATTTGGCTGGCGCAGTAATTATCTGCATTACGGGTGGTTGTTCCCCGGTGGAAGCCCCACTGGTGGTAATCCGCCCATTCTTTGGCATAGAGATAATATTCGTCTGCGGGATAGATGGAGTGGAGTGCCATTAAGCCTTCGTAATATACACTTCGTGTCCAGATATTACTGGGCCGAACTACTTTTTTCACAAAAGAAGGAGTGCGATAATCAGCATATTTTTTCATGAAATAGTCGTTCACCTGAAGGGTTACTTTGAGAATTTCTTTTTTATCGGGAGCTGTTTGTGCTTTTATATTCCCGTAACTCAATATTACTCCTGCAAAAAATAGTATAAGATGCTTTTTCATTTTATAATAAATTAGATTACTATTGTTCTTGGATTGAGGCACACAAAGATGAGCCTTTCTTTACCTGTTGCAAAGAAAATGCATTGTAAGGAAAGTGATATTGAAATTTGTACGGAAAATATGTAATATTAGACTTTATTCTTTATTCATATTAGTCATGGATAAGAACCAAGTATGAATAATTAGCAAGAGCGATTTTTTTGTAAGTCATATTGTTGTATTGATATTTATTGTATATTTGTAGAAGAGTAAGGGGAGACGAATATGAAAAGTCATACAAATAAAATATTAGAGTCTATTAAGCAGGCATTGACAGAGCATTTACCAAAAGGTGGCAAGGCTTTGTTGTTTGGTTCTCAAGCTCGTGGGGATGCACGGATTGATTCTGATTGGGATATTTTGATTATCTTAGATAAAGAAAAATTGGAGCCTGAAGATTATGATAAGGTAAGCTTTCCCTTAACTATGTTGGGATGGGACTTGGGAGCGCGAATTAATCCGATTATGTATACGATGAAAGAATGGGCTGCAAGTTGTATTACGCCATTTTATAAAAATGTAGAGCAGGAAGGAATTGAATTAGTATGAAATTGACAGATGAAGAACGTAATTCTTTGGTGATATTACAGTTGGAGAAAGCTAAAGTATTTCTGAAACAAGCAGATGAGATGTTTGATATGAAGTATTGGGATATTGCTTCCAATAGATATTATTATGCCTGTTTTCATGCTGTTTAGGCTTTATTAATACAAAATGGATTATCATGTAAAACCCATGATGGGTTGATAGCTTGCTTTGGCTTGAATTTTATAAAAACAGGCAAAATTAGTGCACGTTTGGGAAGTTTTCTGGCGCGTATGGAACAATTGCGGCAAAAAGGGGATTATAATTGCATTTATTCAATATCGGAGGATGAAATCAGTACGATAAAAGCTCCGGCAAGAGAACTTATTGAGACTATTGAAGTTTTACTTGCCGAATCATAATTATTCTTATAAGGATATCATCATTAAAGGACCATTTTTTTT
>OAUW01000979.1_pt1 | contig 10842 bp, 8 predicted proteins | sample 1495241 | NCBI WGS metagenome assembly OAUW01 (sample SAMEA2580063, study PRJEB22360) | human gut metagenome | biome: human gut; feature: human-associated habitat; material: faeces | place: Denmark | collected 2008/2010
GGGAAATTCCTACACGTAAGGAGAACAGTGGAGAAGCAATCCTGCCGGATATTGGAAAGACAATCCTTGACAAGATTGCAGAGCGTAAGCTGGATAAAGAAGAAATCGACGGTGTGGGAATCGGGGTACCGGGACCTGTTAATGAGAGAGGGGAAGTGCCATGTGCGGTAAACCTTTTCTGGGGCTTTAAAGAAGTTACTAAGGAACTGACAGAACTGACAGGACTTCCGTCCAAAGCAGGAAACGATGCCAATGTAGCAGCACTTGGCGAAGCATGGAAAGGCGCAGCAGCAGGAGCTAAGAACGTTATTCTTGTAACTCTTGGAACAGGTGTCGGCGGTGGAATCATCGTTGATGGAAAGATTGTTGGCGGTGCTCATGGTGCAGGTGGAGAAATCGGTCATGCAGCAGTTGACCATGAAGAAAAGGAAGCCTGCAACTGTGGTAACTGTGGATGTCTGGAGCAGTATGCGTCTGCAACAGGTATCGTTCGCGTGGCACAGAGAACTCTGGCTGCTACAGATGAGCAGACTGTTCTTCGCAAATTTACAAAACTTTCAGCAAAGAATGTTCTGGATGCTTTTAAAGAGGGCGACAAAGTAGCCTGCGATGTTATGGCACAGGTAGGAGAAATGCTTGGCGGAACACTTGCCATGTTTGCATGTGTGACAGATCCGGAAGCCATCGTTATCGGCGGTGGTGTTTCCAAAGCCGGACAGCCATTGATCGACTGTATTCAGAAATACTATGAGAAATATGCTTTTACAGCATGCAAGAAAACACCGATCATTCTTGCAACTCTCGGAAATGACGCAGGTATTTACGGATCTGCGCGTATGGTTATTAAAGAAGTATAATATCTGAGAATCAATTTTGAAAATATATAAAAAATCCACAGTCCTGAGTTGACAGGACTGTGGATTTTTTGCAGTACAGGAACATCATTCGGAGGTGCTCCTGTACCGGTATTTTTGTATTAATAATAGTCGACCTGATAAGAGGAATCATCCTCGTTACCGTCACCGTTGTCATCGCTTCCGCCGGTATTATCAGTACCATCGTCACCGCTGTTACCGTTGTCATCAGTATTGTTACTGTCACCACTGTTGTCGGTATCTCCATTATCAGAGCTTTCGCTGTTATCAGTGTCAGTGGTGTTGTCAGTCTGATCAGAGGAATCTGTATCATAATTATAGTCATAATCATCACTGTCATAGAAATGCTGGTCACAGTATTCAGTAGGCATGGTACCTACGTCAAAGTATTCAGTGATCACCGGACAGCCGGCTCTTGGAAGAAGTCCGGTTTCCTCGCAGACACTTAACTTTTCTACACTTGCAGGCTTCTCGAATTCTTTGGAAGGAAGTCCCTCATGGATACGAGTCATAACCTTTTTCCATAAAGCTTTGTGGAAGTTACGCGCATAATCAGGTAATTTCTCATTGTTGTCGTAACCGGACCATACTGCGCATGTATAATATGGTGTATAACCCACAAACCACAAGTCGTTATAGGCTTCGGTGGTACCTGTTTTTCCGGCAACAGGCATATTGTCAAGCTGGCAGGCTGTACCTGTACCCTGTTTTACAACATCCTCCATTGCACTGGTGAGAAGAAAAGCAGTACTTTCTTTGATTACGGAACGTTCGGCAGCAGTATTCTCGATCAGGACGTTTCCGTTGTGATCCAGAATTTTTGTGTAATAAATTGGCTTGATATAATTTCCGTTATTTGCGATGGCTGCATAGGATGCACACAGTTCAACATTTGTGACACCGCGGGTGATGCCGCCAAGCGCAGTGGCAAGGTTTGCATCACTCCATACATTACCATTGGCATCTTTGTCAGCCTCTGTTCCATGAGCAAGGGTTGTAAAACCAAAGTTGTCCAGATATTTCAATCCAAGCTCAGGAGTTACTTTTTCCAGACACTTGACGGCTACAACGTTAATGGAATTCTGGATCGCAGTACGGATCGTGGTTGTTCCGTTGTAAGAACGGGTTGCGTTGTTTACAGGGGAACCATCCGGATATTCATAAGGTTCGTCTTCAAATGTTGTTGCAAGAGTCATGCCTTTTTCATTTAAAGCAGGTGCATAAGTGGACACGATCTTAAAGGTAGAACCAGGCTGTCTGGTAGTGTCCGTTGCTCGGTTCAGTGTAAGACTTGCCGTTTTCTCTCCACGACCACCGATCAGAGCTTTTACATAGCCGGTATGCTGGTCGATCACACTCATGGAAGACTGTGGCTGAGGTGCGAAATTGACACGCTCTGCAAGAACTTTACTTCCGTTGGCGAGTATGCTTGCCTTATATTTGTCTACATAAGTCTGTCCATCTTCCGGGGAATCGAACAGAAGATCGAAATCGGGATCCTCATTCTGAAAATAAAGCTGCAGCATTTCCTTACTGTAGTTTACCTGATTTCCATCAGGATCGGTAACCGTCAGGGCATAGTCAAGTTCATACTGGACAGTGTCCGGATAATTGGAAGGATCTGCATATTCCTCATCCAGGATATTCTGGATCTTGGAATCCTGTGTTGTATATACTTTAAGTCCGCCGCTGTAGAGAAGATTGGTTGCCTGTTTTTTGGTGTAACCTTTGATATTCATCAGGTCGTTGATGATCTGATCTGTCAGTTCATCTTCAAAATATGTGTAAACAGTATTCTCAGTGCTGGAGTTCTTTTCCTGAGCGGCCTGGATACGGGAATAAACATCATCTGCAAGAGCTTCATCATACTGATCCTGAGTAATATAGTTCTGATCCAGCATATGCTGGAGAACTTCCTTGCGTCTCTTCCTGTTGCTGTCAGGATTGATAATCGGGTTAAATTTCGTCGGGTTCTGTGTGATACCTGCCAGAGTTGCACATTCAGAAAGATTCAGATCCCATACATCCTTGTCAAAATACTGTCGTGCGGCAGCCTGTACACCGTAGGAACCGGCACCCAGGTTAATTGTGTTCAGGTAATTCTCAAGAATGGTGTCTTTATCAGTTTTTTTCTCAACCTGGACAGCAAGGTACTGTTCCTGGATTTTTCGCGTAAATCTTTCCAGCTGAGTAGATTCACTGGTCCAGTTGGTAAATACGTTATTCTTAAGAAGCTGCTGTGTGATCGTACTGGCACCTTCTGAGAAATCTCCGGTAGTGAGAGCTTTCATTCCGGCACGAAGAATACCTTTTACGTCAATACCGTTATGTTCATAGAAACGTTCATCCTCAATTGCGACAACTGCATGCTGCAGATCAACAGGTATCTGATCGAGAGTGACAGGCAGTCGGTTGGAATCCGGAGCAGCCAGTTTACGGATCTGATTCCCTGCATCATCGTAGAGAAAGGTTGCATAGCCTAGTGGCATAATATCAATATCATCAACATCAGGAGCAGTATCAATTACACCCCTGAATGACCCCACACCCAGACAGGTTACTGCGATGCAGAGTGCTATCAGTGATACGAACAGGACTCTGATGAAAGAAACTCTGGCGCGCTTTCCCATCATGGAAGAACGGGAAATCAGTGCCGTCCGTTTCTTTGCAGTCGACTTTTTACCGTAGTTCATGTTAAACCTCCTTTATAATCCGTTCTATTATATCAAATAAGAATAAGTAAATAAAGCAGAAAAATAAAAATTCACAATTGCTTTTGGATCTTTTTAATGGTTATTGTGTTTTTTTACAGGATTAGTATACACTGTGCTGGCACATTTTTGTAATTCATGGTACACTGAGTCAATAAGAGAACGGAAAGAGGAGTATGAGACATGCTTGAGAAATATAAGACAGTTTACGAGGGCGGGGAAGGCGAGATCGTGGAAAAGAAATCCAGATTTATTGCTACAGTGCGTCCTGTAAAGACCGAAGAGGAGGCACTGGCCTTTATAGAGGAAATGAAGAAGAAATATTGGGATGCCAGACATAACTGCTATGTATATTCGGTGGGAAAGAACAGGGAATATACCAGATGCAGTGACGATGGTGAGCCGTCAGGCACTGCGGGAAGACCAATGCTGGATGTAATCCTGGGGGAAGATATTTATAATGTGGCAGCAGTAGTTACCAGATATTTTGGAGGGATACTTCTTGGAACAGGAGGTCTTGTCAGAGCATATTCCAGGAGTCTGCAGGAAGGTCTTGCCGCCAGCACAGTGATTGAGAAAACCTACGGAATTTCTATGGAAGTAGTTACGGATTATACCGGGATAGGCAAGATCCAGTATATTGCCGGAGAACAGAAATTACCGATCCTTGATTCTGAATACACTGACAGGGTAGTTCTGCATTTGCTGGTTCCGGCGGATCAGATTGCATTTGTAGAAAAAGCAATCACCGAGGGAACAAATGGAAGAGCGAAGATGAAGAAAGAGAAAGATCTTTACTATTCAGTGATTGACGGTGAAGTGAAAGTATTTACGGACTGATAAAATATGCCCCATGCAGCCTGAAAACTGCATGGGGCATAAACAGTCAGCGAATCAGCATTTCTCCGGTTCCGGATAATCAACACCGAAAGTTTCTACTGTCATGGATTTGATTTTCTGCTCGTCAAGCGGACGGTCGCTGTAATCGGTATCTTCTTCTGCAATACGGTTTACAACATCCATTCCTTCAGTGATCTTGCCGAATGCAGCATAAGCACCGTCAAGATGCGGAGCATCTTTGTGCATGATAAAGAACTGGCTTCCTGCTGAGTTTGGATGCATGGCGCGTGCCATGGAAAGAACACCTGCAGTATGTTTCAGATCATTTTTAAATCTGTTCTGAGTGAATTCACCCTTAATGCTGTATCCCGGACCGCCCATACCTGTTCCGTCCGGGCATCCTCCCTGGATCATGAAACCGTTGATCACACGATGGAAAATAAGTCCGTCATAGAAGCCTTTTTTTACAAGACTGATAAAGTTATTAACTGTATTCGGTGCAATCTCAGGATATAATTCTGCTTTCATCACATCGCCATTATCCATGGTAATTGTAACTATCGGATTTGCCATAGTTTCAAGTCTCCTTTTCAAAAAGTATTGTATTTCGCTGTTCGCTCTATTATAATATGCAAAGAACAATTCTGCAAGAAAAAGGTGGAAAAGATGATTATAGAGACAAAAACACCACAGGAAACATTTGAGGTGGGAAAGAAGATCGGAGAGAATGCGAAACCGGGTCAGATTTATACTCTGACAGGTGATCTTGGAGTTGGAAAAACCGTATTTACCCAGGGAGTTGCGGCAGGGCTTGGAATCACAGAGCCTATCTGCAGCCCGACATTCACGATCATTCAGGAATACGAAAGCGGACGTCTTCCTTTATATCATTTTGATGTTTACCGTATCGGTGACATTGAGGAAATGGAAGAAATCGGATATGACGATTATTTCTTCGGACAGGGAATCTGTCTGATCGAATGGGCTGATCTGATTGAAGAAATCCTTCCGGAAAAGCTGATCAAAGTAACCATAGAGAAAGATCTGGAGAAAGGCTTTGATTATAGAAGGATTACAGTGATTGGTCCGGAGAACAGTTAGGAGGTAGAAATGAAAATTTTAGCTTTGGACAGCTCAGGAATTGTTGCATCTGTAGCAGTTGTGGAAGATGATACATTACTGGCTGAGTATACTGTAAATTATAAGAAAACACATTCTCAGACTTTGCTTCCGATGTTAGATGAGATTGTGAAGATGACGGAACTGGAACTGGAATCCGTAGATGCTATTGCAGTGGCAGCGGGACCGGGATCCTTTACAGGACTCCGTATCGGCTCGGCAACAGCCAAAGGCCTGGGACTTGCCCTGAAGAAACCATTGGTAGCAGTACCGACAGTAGATGCACTGGCATATAATCTTTATGATGCACAGGGATTGATCTGTCCGATCATGGATGCCAGAAGAAAGCAGGTATATACAGGAATTTACAGATTTGAAGAGCATCAGCTTATGACTTTGAAAGAACAGTGGGCAGCACCGATCGAGGAACTGCTGGAAGAACTGAATCAGAGAGGAGAGATGGTTACATTTTTGGGAGACGGTGTACCTGTATTTCGTGAACTGATCGCAGAGAAACTGCAGGTTCCGTATTCTTTTGCACCGGCTCATGTAAATAAACAGAGAGCAGCGGCAGTGGCAGGTCGTGGCAGGAGTTATTATGGCATCATTGGCAGTATTTATTATAAAGAAGGACGCACAGAGACTGCTATGGAACATATCCCGGAATATCTCCGCGTTTCCCAGGCAGAGCGTGAGCGTGCAGAGAGAGAAAAAGAGCAGAAACCGGAAGGTACAAAAATATGATCCTGCGGGAAATGCTTGTGGATGACCTGGATCAGGTAATGGAGATTGAGCAGGATCTTTTTCATGTGCCATGGACAAAAGAAGGTTTTTTTACTTTTCTGACCAGGGATGATGCCATGTTTCTGGTGGTGGAAGAGAAAGAAAAGATTCTGGGTTACTGCGGTCTTCTTATGGTTCTGGATGAGGGAGATATTACCAATGTGGCTGTGCGCAGGGACAGACAAAAAGAAGGAATTGGCGCTTTTCTGATGCAGAGCCTGATCCGCCTTGCAGCAGAGAGGGAGGTTACGACAATCCATCTGGAAGTACGTGTGGGAAATGAGACTGCAATCCGTCTCTATGAACGTATGGGATTTACCGGAGATGGAATACGTAAGGCATATTACAGTGATCCTGTGGAGGATGCGCTGCTTATGACCAGACATCCCGAATGAAAAAGAAATGAAAGCAGAAAAAATCAGCAGCCGGACCATACACCTTTTAAGGGAATTGCCGGAAGCTGGAAAATAGAGGGAATATATGTTAGATGTATGTTTAGTTGGAACCGGTGGAATGATGCCTCTGCCGCGCAGATGGTTGACTGCGCTTATGACAAGATATAACGGGAGCAGTCTGCTCATTGACTGTGGTGAAGGTACTCAGGTAGCAATTAAGGAGAAGGGGTGGAGCTTTAAACCTATTGATGTGATTTGTTTTACTCATTATCATGGAGATCATATCAGCGGGCTTCCGGGACTTCTTCTTACTATGGGAAATGCAGACCGCACAGAACCATTGACTCTGGTAGGTCCCAAAGGTCTGGAGAGAGTGGTCAATGCACTTCGCGTCATTGCACCGGAGCTTCCGTTTGAAATTAAATTTATTGAGATTACACAGCCGGAGCAGGTCATTGAATTAAATGGCTATCGTATTACGGCTTTTAAAGTGAACCATAATGTACTCTGTTATGGCTATACCCTTGAGATTCTCCGCCAGGGAAAATTCTCGGCTGAGAGGGCGAAAGAGCAGGATATTCCACTGAAATACTGGAATCCGCTCCAGAAAGGGCAGACCATCGAAGCAGACGGTATTACCTATACACCGGAGATGGTACTTGGACCTGCGAGAAAAGGAATCAGGCTTACTTATACAACAGATACCAGACCAACAGAATCTATCCTGCGAAATGCAAAGGAATCGGATCTGTTTATCTGTGAAGGAATGTACGGAGAAGATGACAAAGCAGACAAAGCACGCGGATACAAGCATATGACTTTCCGCGAGGCGGCGGTTTTGGCCCGTGATGCCCGGGTAAAGGAGATGTGGCTGACACATTACAGTCCGTCTCTGGTCAGACCGGATGAGTTTATGGATAAAGTTCGTGAAATTTTTCCAAATGCATATCCGGGAAAAGACGGAAAGAGTCTGGAATTGAATTTTGAGGAATAATATGTCACTGAAACTGATTATGAACAAGTAGTAAAACGGATGACTTATCCGTCGGATATATGAGGAACAGAAAATGAAAGATACATTAATTCTTGCAATTGAGAGTTCCTGTGATGAGACTGCAGCTTCTGTTGTCAAAAACGGAAGAACTATTCTGTCAAATGTGATCTCTTCACAGATCGCTCTTCATACTTTATACGGTGGGGTAGTTCCGGAAATTGCTTCCCGTAAACATATTGAAAAGATTAACCAGGTAATTGAACAGGCACTGGCAGATGCAGATGTAACTCTTGATGATCTGGATGCAATTGGTGTCACTTATGGTCCGGGACTTGTAGGTGCACTTCTTGTGGGCGTTGCTGAGGCGAAGGCAATTGCTTATGCAAAGAAGCTTCCACTGGTAGGAGTCCACCATATTGAGGGCCATGTATCAGCAAATTATATTGAACATCCGGATCTTGAACCTCCATTTTTATGTCTGATCGTGTCAGGAGGACATACACACCTTGTGATCGTTAAGGATTATGGAGAATTTGAAATCCTGGGACGTACCCGTGATGATGCTGCAGGCGAAGCTTTTGACAAAGTTGCAAGAGCTATCGGACTGGGATATCCGGGAGGACCAAAGGTAGACAAGCTCTCTAAAGAGGGAAATCCCAATGCAATTGAGTTTCCAAAAGCTAAAATTGGAGATTGTCCGTACGATTTCAGCTTTAGTGGTGTAAAATCAGCAGTGTTGAATTATATTAATCATGCGCAGATGACCGGAGAAGAGATAAACAGAGCAGATCTGGCAGCATCTTTCCAGAAAGCGGTAGTTGATGTGCTGGTGGAGCATACAATGCTTGCAGCCAAAGATTATGGGATGACTAAGATTGCAATTGCAGGCGGAGTGGCTTCGAATGGAACGTTAAGAGCGGCAATGGAAGAAGCATGTAAGAAAAATAATTACAGTTTTTATCGGCCGTCACCGATCTTCTGTACAGACAATGCAGCAATGATTGGAGTAGCTGCTTATTATGAATATATTAAAGGTACACGTCATGGCTGGGATCTGAATGCTGTGCCGAATCTTAAACTGGGAGAGCGTTGAGATGTCAGAAAGAAATACGGCCATTGTTCTGGCAGCAGGGCAGGGAAAAAGAATGCACAGTAAAGTACAGAAGCAGTTCCTGGAGATACAGGGATACCCGGTTTTGTATTATTCCCTGCGCTGTTTTCAGGAAAGTCCGCTGATTCAGGATATTATTCTTGTGACAGGAGAGGAATCTATCTCCTACTGTAAAGAAGAAATCGTGCAAAAATATGGATTTACAAAGGTATCGGCAGTAATCCCGGGAGGAAAAGAACGCTATGATTCTGTCTATGCAGGTCTTTGTGAATGCAGAGACTGTGAATATGTATTGATCCATGACGGTGCAAGACCTTTTGTGACAGAAGAAATTCTTAAACGTGGTCTGCAGAAAGTGAAGGAAACAGGTGCATGTGTGATTGGTATGCCTTCTAAAGATACAGTCAAACTTTCTGATGAAGAGGGATATGTAAAAGAAACTCCAAACAGAAAGTGTGTGTGGACAATTCAGACCCCGCAGATTTTTTCGTATTCACTGATACGTGAGGCTCATGACAGCATTCGTCAGAAAGATATGAGCAAAATTACAGATGATGCCATGGTAGTAGAGCAGGAGACAGGGGCAAAGGTTGCTCTGGCAGAGGGATCTTATCAGAATATTAAGATCACAACACCGGAGGATCTTGATATCGCGGAAGCATTTTTGAAACATTAAAGAATGTTTTGTGATTGAAAAATGCCGTATTTTAGCGGGTTTTATGGGAAATCTGGGAAGATAAAAATAAAAATTGAAAAAAATGTAAAAAAGTTGTTGACAGATGCGGGTATTGATGCTAGAATATCACTTGCGTCGGCGGTGAGAACACAACGAACGCAGTCAACAACATATGGAGAGATATCGAAGTGGTCATAACGAGGCGGTCTTGAAAACCGTTTGTCCGCAAGGGCGCGTGGGTTCGAATCCCACTCTCTCCGCTTGCCAAGTTACTTAAAAAGTTTTGAAAAAAGTACTTGACAAACAAATGAAAAGTGCGATATAATGCACAAGGTTCTTCGGTGAAAACGAAGAGAACTAAATAAAGACACGAGAGTGTGAAGAAAGTCGTTTCTGTGAAACGACGAATCTAGGGCAATTTGGAGAAGTACCCAAGCTGGCCGAAGGGGCTCCCCTGGAAAGGGAGTAGGTCGTTAATAGCGGCGCGAGGGTTCAAATCCCTCCTTCTCCGTTCTTTCTTGAGAAAAGAAAGTAAAAAAAAGTTCTTGACAAAGCGAAAGAGTTATGATAAACTCGAAAAGCTGTTGAAAAGAACAAATGTTGAAGAAGTTTGAAAAAACTTATTAAAAAAGTTCTTGACAAACAGAAAACAACATGTTAAAATAGCAAAGCTGTCGCAAGACAGACAACCTTGATAACTAAACAGTGAAACACATACGATTCTCGAAAATTCTTTACATTTTTAAGAACGGTTTGAAAAACCAAAAACAGTAAAACGAGAGATAGCTAGTTGTTATCTTGAGTGAATCAAACATTTTATCAGAGAGTTTGATCCTGGCTCAGGATGAACGCTGGCGGCGTGCTTAACACATGCAAGTCGAACGGGAAATATTTCATTGAGACTTCGGTGGATTTGATCTATTTCTAGTGGCGGACGGGTGAGTAACGCGTGGGTAACCTGCCTTATACAGGGGGATAACAGTCAGAAATGGCTGCTAATACCGCATAAGCGCACAGAGCTGCATGGCTCAGTGTGAAAAACTCCGGTGGTATAAGATGGACCCGCGTTGGATTAGCTGGTTGGTGGGGTAACGGCCCACCAAGGCGACGATCCATAGCCGGCCTGAGAGGGTGAACGGCCACATTGGGACTGAGACACGGCCCAGACTCCTACGGGAGGCAGCAGTGGGGAATATTGCACAATGGGGGAAACCCTGATGCAGCGACGCCGCGTGAAGGAAGAAGTATCTCGGTATGTAAACTTCTATCAGCAGGGAAGATAGTGACGGTACCTGACTAAGAAGCCCCGGCTAACTACGTGCCAGCAGCCGCGGTAAT
>OAUW01000981.1_pt1 | contig 10820 bp, 9 predicted proteins | sample 1495241 | NCBI WGS metagenome assembly OAUW01 (sample SAMEA2580063, study PRJEB22360) | human gut metagenome | biome: human gut; feature: human-associated habitat; material: faeces | place: Denmark | collected 2008/2010
TCGCAGGCCTTGCGGGGTTTTTCGGATGCACGGTAGCCGATGGTGATGGCGGAGCCGATTCTCAGGCCGATGGCGTCGGCGATGTCGCGTCCGACCAGCACCTTGCCGTCGGTCGGCCACGAGCCGTCGACCACCCAGTGATGGTTGAGGTTCTTGACCTGCGCCGCATTCACGCCGGCCATCACGTACGGCGAGGCGTTGACGCGCACGTTCTCGTAGCGGTAGGTGGCGTATTTCGCGGAACCCTTGGCCTTGACCATTTCAGTGGTGTGCTGCACCATCGCCTTGTCGATGCCGGCCTTGCCGTCAGCATTGGTCGATTCGGTGGGCGTGACAATCAGGTTCGCGCCGTACGCACGCATCTCCTCGTTCATCTGCTGCGGCACAGCGAGGCAGATCATCGCCAGACAGAACAGTGTGGCTGCGCCGACCAGCGACGCCACCACAGCCATCACCGCGCGCGAACGCCGACGGAACACGGCGCTGAACAGCATTCTGAAGAACATACCGGTGTTGGTCATCGGTTCCCTCCTTCCACACCTACGTAGATAAACTCAGCGACCATGGAGCACCTCCGCGGGCTTGAGATTCAGAATCGAACGAATCGATGAGGCGGACGCCAGCAGCACGGTGACAGCCAGCAGCACGAACACCAGCACGAACACCATCGGCCGCATCGTAATGCCGGAACCGAACACCACCCGGCCTATCAGCTGGGCCACGCCGGAACCGAGCAGCGCGCCCACAATCGCGCCCAGCAGCGAGATTGCCGCCGTTTCGGCCAGCATCAGGCGGGATACCGCGGCATCGGTGGCACCGAGCGCCTTGAGCAACGCCAGCTCGCCCGACCGTTCGCCGATCGAGGCGACCATCAGGTTGGCCACGGCCACGGCTGCGGCGATCAGGCTCAGCACGGTCATCAGAATCATCACGGCCTGCGTCTTTTGCAGCACATTGCCCTGCAACGCGGCCACCTGACGCACCTGCTTGGCCACCGCGCCCGGAATCACCTCTTCGATCTGATAGGCGATTGAGCTCGGGTAGGCGGTGCAGTACCAGGTCTCCCATTCCTCCTGGCTCAGCGCGGCCGGGTTCGCGGCGGCCTTACGGGCCAGGTCGTTCTCCGGCGTGGTCAGGGCCTTGACCTCGATTTTGTCGACCGAATCGGGCAGGTCGGCGAGTACCTGGGCCGTGGAGGAGGCGATGTAGAGCGAGCCGTTGTCCTCGTCGCCGGAATCGTAGACACCGGTGAGCTTGATTTTCTGCTCGTTCTTCTTGCCTGAGGCGGTGGTTTTGTTGAGGGTGATGGTGTCGCCGGTGGTCACGCCGAGTTCGGAGGCCAGCGTCTTGCCGATCACGCCCTGGTCGGAATCGTCTTTGGGCCACTTGCCGTCCAGCTGCCACCACGAGCGCATGCCTTCCACGCCCACGACGGTAGTCTCGCCGGTGGAGATCTTGAGGTTCTTGTTGAACCACGTGCCGACGACCGGCACGTTGGTACCGTTCACCGTGGCGTGGATGTTGAGCTGCGGCGCGAAGCTGGTGATGTTGAACGACCAGAAGATCGTCTTGATCTTGGCCGCGTCCGACTCCTTCAGAAAAGCGGTCGGGTCGCTGGTGGACGTCGCGCCGCCCGACTCGGTGTTGTACAGGTCGGAAACGACCGCATCCGCCTTGGGCTGCACGGTGATGTTCGAACCGTAGGTAGACAGCTCGGCGTTGAGCTTGTCGCCCACGTCGAACACGACGCCCAGCATCGATACGGACACGGTCGCCGACAGGCATACGGTCAGCGCGATAAGCAGGCGCCGGCGCAGCTGTCGGGTGAACGAGCGAGTAATCATGCGCAGAAAGAACATGATTCTTGTCTCCTGCCTGACTCACCGGAAGTGGGCGCTCAGCGCGTCCAGATCCGTAGTTTGAATGGTGATCTTGCCGTGGCCGGTCTTGTACGGGAATGGTATCGGGTTGCAGCCACCCTTGAAGCCGATGGTCGCCAGGTTGATGGCCACCTCGCACTTCTTGCAGATGATCTTGCCGTCCTTCTCGTAGTAGCCAGCGTCGCCGCAGTTCTCGCAGGCGTCCAGGCCGATGCCGTACGCGCCACCGTTCTTTCGGATGATGATGAAGCGCATGACGGTGCCGTCCTTGGCCTTGTATTCGAAGCGGTGCAGGTGGCCGTCCTCGACCTGGCTGAAGGGGATGGTGGCCACGCCGTCCTTGAGCGAGTAGGCTTCCGGCGGCGAAAGGGTGATGGTCTGATGGGTCGCGGCAACGCCCACGGTCAGGGTTGCTGTGACGCCGATGGCTGCGATAAGGCTCCACACGGCAGCGGCGATGGCGTGGCGGCGGAATACCTTATGCCGGCGCAACGTGGCCTCGTTGGCTCCCGGCACATCATGGGTTTTCATACGGAAACCGGCCACGATGGAGGCCACGGCGGGAATCAGGAACACCAGCGCCTGCGCCATAATCATCGTGGAGTTCTGGTTGATGGACCAAGCCAGCGCCACGAACATCGTATGGTTCATCGGGAAGCCTCGCGCCTGCAGAATCTGGGCAAGACCAGTGAAGTGTTGAATCAGCAGAATCACCATCATGGCCGCGACGGCCACGGTGAACGCCCAGCGCACGGCAGTGGTGCGCATCGTGCGGAAGATGGCGGCCACAATAATGGACATGGCCACGCCAAGCAGGAAACCAAGAGCGCGCAGCAGCATGGCCGAAGTGAATGCGGTCTCCCCTGGTTCCACCCAGATGGTGAGCTGCAGAATCACGTCCGGCAGCGCGTAGAACAGGGTGAGTGCGATGTCGATGGCGGCCACGGCGTTAGCGATGTGCATGAACACCTTGTGCTGCTGCCAATTGGTGGTGATGCGGCGTGCGAACACCACCACGACGATGGTCAGGATGTCGGCAATGATCGCGCACCACAACACCGGGTAGTTGACGAACGTGCGCTGATTGATCACGGCCGAGGCGCGCAGGCCGGCGAATACGATGGCGGCGATCAGACCGACGATCAGGCCGATGAGACGCCAATGCGAGCTTATCGGCTTATCTCGCCCCTCGCCGACCGTGAGCATCACGCTCAGGCTCATCACCAGCAATGCGGGGGCCAAAGTGCCCGGCATCACTGCCACGAATTGTTCAAGCATTCGCGTCCTTTCTCTGTTCACCTTAGGCTCCCCTCTCTGAGGGGAGCTGTCCGCGAAGCGGACTGAGGGGAGTTTTAGACCGTCCTAAGAATTATCTCCCTAAAGCGGCGTAAAGCCCCCTCTGACGAGGGGGCTTTCTGCTTAGTCAATCACCACTGGCGAGGAGTGTAATCCCAGTTGTCGAAGGTGACCTCGATCGGCTCGGTCCAGAAGTGGCCCTTGACGCCGGTCTCCGGGTCAACGTGCAGCATCCAACCCTTGGAGGCCGGGGATTCGATGGAGAGCTTCAGCTGGTAGGTGCCAGCCTTGTCGAGCTTGACGTTGGCGCCGTAGTGCGGGCCATCGGAAGCGTTCATCTGCATGAAGGTACCGGAGGTGGCGGTGCCGCCCTCGACTTCCTTGCCGGTGGACTTATCGATGATGGTGTAGTTCACGGTCAGATCCGGCACGAAGTCGCCCTTGCCGTAGCCGAGCTCGGTGCCCTTCTGGTTGGCATGGATGTCGGCCTCGAGGTGGAAGGAAGCGTCAGCAGCCTTCAGGCCCATGGAAGACGGCTCCATATCGATCGGCTGGAAGTACACAGCGCCCACGGTCAGCGGGCCGGCGTCCTGATCCTGCTCTTCAGCAGTACCGGACGGGCCAACCGGAACCTCTTCGAAACCGGCGCCGGAATCGGAGGAAGAATCGGAGGAAGAGGAGTCGGAAGACTGGGAGGAGGAGTCAGCCTTAGTGTCGGATGCGGAGTTGGTGGAACCGCAGGCAGCCATGGACACGGTCATGGAACCGGCGAGCAGCAGGCCGAGCAGAGCGGCCAGTTTCTTGTTCTTCATCATTGTTATTCCTTTTCTCTATCTCTGGTGAATTAGGATTCACGCTTAGATAATTGCAATTATTCAGTTATGAGATAAGTGCGGCGTGGGCTGGAGGAATTGGCATCGATCCGAGGCCGTGCCGCAAGTCTGTCAGTTGTCTGCAGTTATGGGAGGAAACGGACGAGCTAGACGGGCTACGCCTTCACGGCCGGGACCTCGGCAGTAGCCTGCGCCTTCAGCTTGCGCTGCTTGATGAAGCCGACCACGAACAGCGCGATAACCGCAACGGCTGCGATGGCCTGCGCCACTAGGCATTCGACGTACGGGTAGAGGCCAAGCCAATCGTTCGTCGGCACACCGTTCAGGTAGAAGGCGGGCAGCAAGTCGCCCTCGATCAGCGAGTGGACGCCGCCGCCGGCGAACACCACCACCAGCACAGACATCAGAATCGAAGTGACCAGGAAGAACGGACCAATCGGAATCTTCACGGAGGTGAAGCGGAAGAGCAGGAAGATGCCGACAAGCACCACCGCGGCGGTCAGACCACCGATCCACATACCGCGAGTATCGCGGCTCATCGTGTAGATGGACTCGTAGAAGATCACGGTTTCAGCGCCTTCACGGAACACGGCGAGGAAGCTCAGCATAGCCAGCGAGACCACGGTTTTCAACGTCACGTTGTCGGCACTTGCGGCGGCTTCGGCATCAGCCACAGCAGCCTCGGTCTTCTTGCGAATGTAACGGTTCCACGCTTCCACGCTGGACTTGTTCAGCATCCAGTTACTCGTCCACAGCAGCATGCCCATGGCGATCAGTGCGCAGGTGCCTTCCATGATCTCCTGAATCGGGCCGGAGCCGCCGAAGGCGAACACGAAGATCACAGCCACCAAGCCGGCGCCGAGCAGACCGACGAGCACACCCAAGTAAATCCACTTGACGAAGCGCTTGTTATCGGACTTGACCAAGTAGGCGACGATGGCTGCAACCACCAGCAGAGCTTCAAGACCCTCACGGATAAGCACGAGGAACGCCTGGCCGGAGGAGCTGGTGACCAGCTTGGTGAAACCGTCTTCCTTATCGGCGGCACCACCGTCAAGAATGCCGGCGTCCTTGATCAGCATGGCCTTGAGGTCGTCGATCAGCTTCTTGGTGTCTTTCAGGGATGCGCCGGCGTTCATGGACTTGCGGCACATCTTGAACTGGTATTCCACCTGCGAGACGCGGTTGCCGCTGATGGCGTTCATCACGTTCTTTTCGAAGCCGAGCTTCTCGTAATACTGGTAGTACGCGTTGTTCACGAGCGTGGCGCCCTTGGCACCATCACCCTTTTCGTAAGCTTTGTATGCATTGTCGAGAATCGGGGTCATTTCGTTGGCCACGTCGGTCCATGAACGATTGCCCTTGCCTGGGTTCTTCTTTTTCTTGGCGTCGAGCTCCTTGCGCTCTTTGGCCAGCTGCGCCTGCAGCGCTTCGGCGTACGCCTTCGGCTTGGCGAGATCGGCGTTGGTGTCGAGCTGCTGGGCCGTGGCGTCAAGATCGGCGGTCAACGCATCAATCTGCTGAGTCAGTTGATCGTCGTTGCCAGGCGTGTAGGAAAGATTCTGAACGCTTTGGAATGCCTGCTGTTGGGCAAGCTGCTTGTCCGCGCCAATGGTGTCGTGCACGACCGCGGTGAAGTTGGAGGCCACGTAAATCTTGTTGTACGCGCCCATGAAATCGGAGGTGGCGCCAGCGGTGTTGCCATCCTTGTACGTCTTAAGACCGCTGTTCAGCTGCTTGTCCATCGCCTTGGAGACTTCGGCCCAGGTGGCGTAGTCAACGCTGGACGAGCTTGATGAACTGGACGAGCTGGTGCTGCTGTCGGCGAAGGCCATCGGAGCCGTGACTGCAGGAGCCACAGTGGCGATGACCATGGCGAACAGAAATACAATCGCAGCCAGAACTCGCAGCTGCCTCACGCTGGTGTGTCCAACGGACCGAAGAGCAGCCTGGGCGCGACGAACCATGCCTATCCCTCTCTCTGCGCGGCTAAGTAATCAAAAACCAACTACTCAATATAAAGAAAAACTTTTTTGAGGAACAGTCTTGATTTTTTAGGATTTAAGAGGTATTAAGCACTGTTTTTCGATCAATTATTACCGCAGATTGTCTCAATATTCGATATTGTCCCGCTCACAGATGGGAGACTTCCCGAATTATGAACTCCCCGCGACTGGCCACTCCCCATCCCTCATATTGCATGACCAACTGTTTCACCAAGGTTCATAGCCTAAAATCACTATGTTGCATCACGGCAAGAGGCTGGCAATAATTCACGCGATGGCATGCGCATGTTCATTCTGGTTTGCCTCGGGTTTGCTGACTTGCCTTGAGTCGCTTTGATTTGCACTGGTTCATCCCCCGGTGAGATCACCTGTTGCACACGCCGTACGAACGACCTGCACATCAGCGCAGGCACTCATTGGTGGTCCTTGTCCACAAAGCGACACGCCGCAGCCGGCACTGAATGTGCATTTATCCGAAAGCTGTGGTAGCTTATTCGAGTTGCCTACGGAGCTTACTTCTAGCAAGCACTGCAGTGCATGGAGGATTCGCCTAGTGGTCTATGGCGCACGCTTGGAAAGCGTGTTGGTGTAACAGCCTCACGAGTTCGAATCTCGTATCCTCCGCCCTCGCCGGAACCCTTATTTTTTCTAGGGCTTCCGGCTTTTTTGTACCCTCTTGTTTTCCCCTCTGGTTCCTTTAGCGTTCCGGTTCCCCGTATCCGGCGATCACGTACCGTCAGGCGGCGGTCGCGCTGGACGTGTCCTACACCACCGTATGGCGCACGTTCCGGGCGATGCAGGAAGCCAAACTGATCGAACGCACCGGCTCGGACCGGCGCGGCACATGGCGAATCCCCACCCCACCGCAGCTATCCCATGAATGACGCGAAGCCCCATCACGACACGCCGCGGACGCGGCAACCGAGACGACACGGCGAGCGCGCGATAGTCCGAAAACCCAAGCGGCAGCAGGCCTGAGTCGCCATGAAGGTTGGGATCTTGCCCACACGCACAAGCACCCCGAAATCGTTTTGATTTCGGGGTGCTGCTTATTCGGCGAGCGCTTTCCACATATCTTCCCGCATATACGCGCTTACCAACGCACGGAAATACGCTCGTTGACGTGCGCATTCTCCGGTGCCGCCGTCGCTTCGTCCACGATCGCAATCGCATAATCGGCGTAGCTAATGGCGCTTTCACCGGCCTCGTTCGCGGTGAACTCCTCACCGGCCAGCACATACTTGCCGGTGCGCGGCCCGTCGGCCTGGAAGTCGGCGGCCGGAGAGACATAGGTCCAACGCACGTCGCTACGTTCGCGCAGCTCGGCGAGAGAATCCCCCATCGCGGTGGCGAGCGGGAGGAACGCCTCCGGGAAGCCATCGGTTTGGCTCAGCTGCACGGTATGCTCCGGGTTGACGTACAGGCTACCGGCACCTCCAACCACGATCAGTCGCGCGTCAGCACTGGAGAGGACGTCCGCGAGATGCTTCAACGACGTGGAGTGCTGCGGGAAGGTTTCCGGCGTCCATGCGCCGAATGCGTCGACGACCACATCGAATCCGGCGAGATCTGCTGCGGTCAGGTCGAACAGATCCTTGATGATGGCGTGCTGGGCGACGGTTTTGTTCTCCCCGCGCACAACAGCGGTCACGTCAAGTCCGCGATCAACGGCCTCCCTGACAATGAGCTGGCCGGACTTGCCGTTGGCTGCGATAACTGCGATGTTCTGGGTCATGATGGGCTCCTATGTAGTAATCCATTGCGCTTGCTACACGCTGTGCCTAATTGATTTCAACGGCGGAACCTGGTGCTTCCGCCGTTGAAACAGTACGATATTGGAGTACTTACTTTTTGGGAAGAAGGTACTTTAAAGTGCTATAGTCACCTAAAAGGAACTATTGCATGATTCCAACGATTACACGAGGTGATGCTATGATCGATGTCAACACGCTCCCGGCGTGTCCCGTGGAGACGACGCTCACACTGATTTCCGACAAATGGAAAATTCTCATCGTGCGCGACCTGCTGACCGGTACCAAGCGCTTCAGTGAACTACGTCGCTCAATCGGGCACATCTCGCAGAAGGTGCTCACCTCGAACCTGCGACAGATGGAAGCCGACGGACTTGTGCATCGCGAGGTTTACCCCGAAGTGCCGCCGCGCGTCGAATACTCTCTGACCGACACTGGCCATAGCCTCAAAACCGTCATCGACGCTCTATGGAACTGGGGCGAAGACTACAAGGCCAAGCTCGCCGCTTGATACGCCGCTCAATGCGGTTAAGCGCAATCGAGAACCCCGCATAAGAGTGGGACGCAACTGCGATATGGCTCAATTTGCAGTTGCGTCCCACAGCCCTCCCAGCACCTCATCACAAGAATGGCGGAATTCCAACAATCCACACTGTCCCGCAACTGCAAAAAGGTCGATTTTGCGCTTGCGGGACGCAACAACGTGGGACGCAAATGCAAATCAAGCCGCATTGCAGTTGCGTCCCACTACTGAGACCGCAATGACGCTTGAATGCGTCACCGGATTGACAACAAACCTCGCCATCGCTATCCGAGCCATCCATCGACGGCTCGCACGGTGGCATCAACATCGTTCTGCGCGACGGCACCGCGCAATTCCATGCCATCGAGAACAGTTGCGCCGACTACAACCCGACGAATCGACGCCACGGTATCGGCCAGACCACTGCCCTCATGCGTGCAGAATGGAGCAATGGTTTTACCGCTCCAATCGCGGCTTTCCAGGAATGTGTAAACGGGCATCGGCATATCCGACCGCCAAATTGGGTAGCCGAGGTAAATAGTCTCAGCCGAGTCAAGCATCGCCGCAGGATTATCCGCCCCATCGCCGGCGACCAGCGTGAACGCCGGCCGAGCTCCCGCAGAACGCTCTTGCGTAGCCTGCGCCACGGCTTCGTCATACACATTCGGATAGGGTTCGACTGGCACAATCTCGACGGTCGGCGCCCCAATTCGCGAGGCAATCACCTGCGCGACTTTGGCTGTATTACCGACTTCGATCTCACCGACTGAGTAATTCTCTCCAGTACGAGAGAAGTACACCACTACCGCGTTATTGCTGAGCATTATCGTTGTTCTTTCGCTGAAATCATTGGATAGCAGCGGGCGAAAGCTACTCAAAGCTACCCTGTGATTCTTCATTCACCGTCGCGCCCGCATCTGTTGCCTCAACAGTAAAGTCAGCCAAACAGTATTACAAATGCAAAAGTAGAACATGAATACATGCAATATCGGATATAAAATAAGCGGGGAGGCACACATGGAACTACGAATCCTACGTAACTTCATTGCCGTGGTCGAGGAGGAAGGCGTGAGCGCTGCGGCAGATGCGCTGCGCATCAGTCAGCCAGCGCTCTCCCGGCAAATCAAAGATTTGGAAGACGAGGTCGGCGCAACATTGTCCGTTCGCGGCAACCGGTCCCGCTCGCTCGAACTTACTGAGAAGGGCCGCTTGATGTACCGCCGAGCGCAGGAGATCGTCGAGCTCGCCGATCGCACGCAAAAAGAGATGACCGCCGACGAAGACATCGCCGGCGATGTACATATCGCGGCGGCACAAAGCGCAGCGATGCGCATCGTGGCACGAGCCATGACACGACTGCGGCACAAGCATCCGCAAGTCCGCGTGCGGCTGCACGACGACTATGGGCAGAATATCATTGAACGGCTTGACAATGGCCTGGCCGACTTCGGTGTGCTTGTGCAACCCACCGACATGAGCCGTTATGATTTCCTGCCACTGCCAACAGGAGATCCGATGGGCCTGCTCATGAGGTACGACCACCCGCTCGCCACGCGCGAATCCATTCATCCCAAGGATCTCGCGGATGTGCCGGTCATCGTCCCCCAAGGCGTGCTCAATCGCCGTGATCTTTCCGGCTGGTACAAATCAGGCAACAAAGAACTCAATATTGTCGGCACGATGAACCTGTTGTATAACGCCAGCTGCTTCGTGCAGGAAGGCTACGGTTGTGCGATCTGCCTGCAAGGTCTCGTGGATACGTCGTGGGAGTCGGGGCTTGTGTTCCAGCCGCTCGACCCGCCCATGCAAACCCATCTGGCCATCGCTTGGAAGAAGAGCCAGCCGCCAACTCCGGCAGCCGACGCATTTCTTACCGAACTCCGCTCCGTCATCGCCGACATCAATCGAGACAACAAGGAGTCTGTGCCGTCACCTCGAAACGGCGCACAACGATGAGTTACGCTTCGCCTCACATACTTGCGCGCGAGAATCGCAAAGGCGAGTCGGACTTGCGCGATACGCAAAGCCATGCCATGATATTCAGATTGCCATAACGCAGCATGCCCCGATAGCTCAGTGGTAGAGCACTTCCTTGGTAAGGAAGAGGTCGTGAGTCCAATTCTGAACTGCGCCCCGATTGTTGGACGTGGTTTATTAAGGGTACCTGATTAGGCTGTGGGGGACATGTTCCGGAATTCCTCCGGGGTGTGTCCCTCCAGTCGTATCTGGCGGCGTTTGGTGTTCCAGTGGATGATGTACGCGTCCAGTTCGTTCTTGAACTGTTCGTATGAGGCGAACTCGCGTCCGGCATAGAACTCGTCCTTGAGGTGGCCGAACACCTGCTCGGTCGCGGCGTTGTCGATGCAGTTGCCCTTCCTGCTCATGGACTGGCGGATGTTCAGTCCCGCGAGCCGGTCGCGCCACCACCGGTGCCGGTACTGCCAGCCCATGTCCGAGTTAAACCGATGTCGGTTTAATTCCGATTAAGCCGGGTTTGTTGTTAAGCCGGGGAACGGTTCGGGGTCTTGGTG
>OAUW01000983.1_pt1 | contig 10819 bp, 11 predicted proteins | sample 1495241 | NCBI WGS metagenome assembly OAUW01 (sample SAMEA2580063, study PRJEB22360) | human gut metagenome | biome: human gut; feature: human-associated habitat; material: faeces | place: Denmark | collected 2008/2010
GTGAAGTTGAGTGATAAGGTTGATACTGGAAATGGTATCTACCAAATTCATGGCAGAGAGCTTAAAGACCATAATTGGCATAGAGGTGGATATGGTGAGCTTACAGTACAAGAAGGATTGGCAACTAGTTCCAATATTGCCATTTATAAGACAATGGAGAAAGCATTTGCTAATAATCCCCAATCGTACTTTGATTTATTAGCTAATATGAGCTATGGTAAGCCAGATAGTATCACAGGAATAGCCAATCTAAAGCCTGCACACTTTGTAACTCCTAAAGATAACAATTGGGCTAAGAGTGATTTTGCATGGTCAAGTATTGGATATAATCAACAAATATCACCTATCCAAATACTAACCTTTTATAATGCTATTGCTAATAATGGGAAGATGATACAGCCTCAACTATTTAAGGATAGTGTAGTAGTTATTAATCCACAAATAGCAAGTAGGGCTAGTATTGATAGTTTGAAGAAAGCTCTAGTATTTAATGTTACTGACGGATTAGGTCAACCTGCCAAGTCTGATAAGGTACTAGTTGCAGGTATGCAGGGAACTAGTTCATTATCTACTAATGAGGATAGTACTAAGGATATGTATGCGGTAGAGTTCTGTGGTTACTTTCCTACTGATAATCCCAAGTATAGTATCATTGTATCTATTAATAAGGCTGGATTACCTGCAAGTGGTGAACTAATGGCAGGTGATGTATTTAAGAAGATAGTTGGATTACTATTTCCTTATTGAATCATACTCATGCTGTTAATATAATATTCAACCTTTCTTAGTCATATATCTATATATAATACCCCTATGCCGGAAAGGTTGAATATTTATAAATGGCAAACGAGACATGCGTAAGAAGTTCATCAAATCAAGTCGTCCAACCTATAAGAAGCGAATTAAGAAAGCTCAACAAGGAATGAGATTTGTTAGTTATAATCCAGTAAGTAATCCTACAATAGATTACACTGATATTACTAATCCTATTAATCCATTCAGTGAATATAACTTTAATACAGTTTACGATAAGCCGGAAGCATTAGTAGTACCAGTAAGAGATACTAATGAACCTGATGTAGTAGCTAATAATCCTATAGCAGAGCCAGTAATTAATAAGCCAGTAGCTAGTAAATCTGTTACTGATAAACCTGTTACTAAAACTGCCAACTCAACTTGGAAGAGTCCATATACTAACAGAAAGCAATGGTCTACAGAACTTATTAATGCCTATAAGAAGGCAGGTATTACTAATGATAATGCAATTAGAATGTTATTAGCACAAGACGCATTAGAATCTAGTTGGGGTAAATCTGCACAAGGTAAGTACAACTTTGGCAATTTAACTACTGGTAGTTCATGGAAAGGTGATTATGTAACTGGTAATGATAAGAATGCTAAAGGTGAAGCTATTAAGCAGAAGTTTAGGTCTTATAATTCTATGGATGAGTATGCAGCAGATAAGGTACAATTCCTAAAGAGACTATATGACTTTGATGAGAATGATGATATTAATAAGTTTGTAGCTAAGCTTACAGGTTCTAATAAAGGTAAGAGAAGATATGCAGAAGCTAAGGAGTATGCCAATTCATTAAGAGGCGTGTATAATAGTTTCAAAGCAGGTGGTATTATTAAATATCAAGAACCTGCACAACCTATTAATAGGTCTGCGATAAGAACAGATGAAGATAAGAATGTTCCAAAACGAAATAGAGCTATTTATAGTACATTTGACGCAACTTGGAACACTCCACCGTGGTATGTAGCAACTGCCAAAGCAGCTAGGGCGGCTTACAAACAAGTAGCTAATCCAGACGAAATGGATTATATAGTGACAGATTCGGTTGCAGATGCAGGTTGGAGGAAGAGATTAGGGTTATCTTATGATAGTAAATTCCTTCCTTCTAATGAAGACGGTAGTGTTAGATTGCCTTCTGACATAGAAGCGGAGATACCTGTTGATACAACTCTACTAAAGGACAGAATAGCAAGGGAGACTAAAATTGCTGAATCTAAGAATATAATGGGTAAAGATTGGCAGCTAGTTACTGGGCTCATAAACTTAGATAAACAGAACTTAGATTCTTTAAGAAAGACCTATAATACTGGTGAACCAACTGTTCTTAACGAATATAGTCATAACAGCAGGAATTTGATTAAGAATGGGAGACTTATTAATGGAGCTCATGAATACAATACACCATTAAATATTCTAAAGAATTATACTGTACAGTATGACTCTAAGAACAGAACGATGAATTATCGTGATATATATGACTTTAATGGCTATGAGTGGGCTATACCAGGGAAGAAATTTAATATTAGAGGAAGTATTAATTTAGATAAGAAATGAAAGTAATTAGAGTGGTATTGTGGTTATTAATAGTAATAGAATGTATTATACAAGCAATACAGTCTTATTGGTGGTATAAATATAAAGGCATTACATATCATCTACTAGTTAAGAATAGTATATTGCCATGTATAGAACGTATCTTATTAATCAGCGTAGCTATAATACTACTCTACTTATTTACAAAATGGATAATTGGTAAATGTTATAAACGGAATGAATGATGAGTAAGAAACGATTAAATCTGCATGAACAGGGATATAAAGCAGGAGACCCTATGTGGGTATCTTGGGATAAAAGGTGGGACGGACCGATGAGACGAGAATTAATGTGGGAAGGTGTATATCAAGAAGAAAGACTAGTAACCACTATTGGCTTCTTTAGGTATGACAATAGAGAGTTCTTGGCTTTAGATAGAACTAAGAGACCAAATGGGTGTGAAGATATTATCTATATTCCAACACCATTAGTAAAGGAGTACGGTAAATTTCATGCGGAATAGTATTCAACCTTTATAAGATATATATTTGTATATAATACCCTAGTATCAGAAAGGTTGAATGTTCGTATAAGAAGATATGCAGAAGCTACTAATTATGCTAAAGTACTTACTGGAGTATATAATGGTATTCCTAAAGGCGAGAATGGTATGATTATTAAGTATCAGAATCCTCCACATGGTATAGCTAGAAGAGATGCTATACAGGATTACAGACCTGAAATTCCATTTAGTCCTATTAAGCAGCCAGTTAAACCTTATATGCCAACTCAACAGCCAATACTATCTCCTGATAATAGAACTGGTTGGGAGAAAGAGGTATCTAGACAAATCAAAGCTGATAGAGCTAAGAATGATAATCTTTATGGTAATCAGCATACTTGGAACTGGTCTGCACCATTTACCAATGCTAGAATTACTAAAGATAATGCTAGTGCTATGTTTGATTTTGATAAGTCAGCAGCTATGAGTACATTTGCAATTGGACAGGGAATTGCTAGTCCTGTTACTACTGCAACATCTATAGCAGGTTCGTTAGTTGGAGCTGGTATAGGTAATAAGGTAGCAGGAGAGAAAGGTGCTCTAGTCGGTGGATTTGTTGGTGGGCTATTAGGAGATAGGACTCTTAATGCTGTTAGACATGCTAAGAATACCAACAAGAATATAGGAGTGGTATCAGAGTATTATAAGAATCCTGACAATCCATTGTTATCAGAAGTAGACTGGAGAGGTTGGAGTAAAGGAGGAGAGATTAGCAAGGAGCATTTAGCAGAATATGCAGCTATAGAAAGAGCAGCTAAAGCTAACGATACGTGGCTTAAAACTAGGGACGGAGAGCCTTGGAAGGGTGATAAACGTACATGGATTCAATTAATGAGTAAAGACGGTGAGAAGTTCAGACATGGAGAGTTTCCTTCTAACAGAGACATTTGGTATAACGGTGTGCCTGATGACGGAACAATGCTTCGTGATTACCCAACTTACACTGGTGATACATGGCTAGCTGATAGATATGAAGCTGCATTACCATACTCTAAAACTATGAAGGGTCAGGTATTTCATATAGGAGTGCCCAAAGGAACTAGAATAAAAGGGTTTGATGCACATGGTGACAAGTTCTCTGAAGTAAGACTGCCAGACGGAACTAGAATGAAGACAGATAGGATTGTTGATGAAGTTAAAGCCACAGGTAAATACGATGCTACATATATAAAGGATGTAGATGAAACTTGGGGATTTAAACCAAATGATGACTTGATATTACATTCTGGAACGCCAAGGAAGTCTCTTATTGGTAATAACGGTGATTTTGATTTATCAAATCCCAGTATTTATAAAACATTAATGCCATTCTTAATAGGAGGAACAACTTATGGATTTAATGGAAGAAATGTGGACAAGCAGACCACAAAGAAGAATGACTAAACTGTCTGATTTATCAGACGGAATTATAGCAAGAATAAAGTTTTATAATGCCAATAAGGAATATACAGTGGATAGCTTTAAGTTAATGTTTGAAGATTATAAAAAATCTATTTATTGTTGCCAAGACTTTATAAAACTATGCCAAATCATTAACGATTATGACTACATAGTAAACTATATTAATCAATCTCATTTTAAGAATGAATTAGATATATTTACTCCAGAATTTGATAAGAAGCGTACTCACCACATAACATCTCATAAATCAGACAAAGACACGTTACAAGTGAGAGTAATTTCTAATGAAGGAGTTATTAAGAGCTATGATATGTCTGCGATAGGAATTACATTTGAGAAGATGTATCACATTATAGATAAGGAACGTAATGATTATCGAAGTGGTCAACTATAATTGGCACTCCGGTAACTATATCTAAAATGAATAAATATGATAACAGCGGAGTACAAGAGAGACGCAATTAACTCGGTATTGGATGACTATGGATTATCAAGAGAAGAGTTTTGGAAAGACCCTAAAGCATTTATTGATAATTTAGAAGATAAGGATGCAAAGCTTACACTAGAAATCTTTATGGAGGTATTATAACTAATAATAATTAAATGAATTAATATGGATAATAAATGGACTAAAGTGCAGGAACATCCCGTTTTAGAATGTGGAGTAATGACTAAAGAAGACGGGCAAGTAAAAGTTACAGCATTATTTAAATGTACCAACAGTACTATAATGGTGTACAATAAAGAAGATAATTATGTCTTTATGAGAACAGAAGGAGGGATGAACTGGCATCCTATCCATTCTGTCCCAATGGAAATAATTCAACAATTATGTTGAATGTTCTTCTCGAAGTTGTTGCCTTCTAATATATCAACTTCATCAGCTTTGAGTTGCTCATAATCAGCATAGTATATAACGCCTATGTAATTTGATGCTTCTATAATATCTTTGTCATCACGTTCGTGGTCTTCTAGCCTTTGAGGAATATTGGTATCTTTACCACAATAAATTAATCTAGTAGTAGTTTCATCCTTATAGAAGTAAACATAAAGCATACCAAACTCCTCTACTGGTTTAAAAGTAGCAGGTAATGTAAATACAGAGAAATTATACTCTTTAAGTGATTTACCAAATAATCGGAGTGGAATTGTTACTAATGGCATAATCTTATAAATTTAATGGTTAAACATATCACAAATATACAGATTATTATTAATATAGCAAGTAGATAATTAATCTTAACATGATGTATTAGTCTTGTATGATTAACATCAAATCTAAATATAATAATGAGTAAAATAGTAACACAAGACAAACTGAATGAATTGACTGGAATGTCAATAGATTACGGGAAGGGGGGACTGCCCGACTTATAAGGAGATACTTTTACATTATTAGTTCTGCGATTATATAATAAAATAAGCCCAACTTAGCTTTCGCTAGGCTGGGTTTTATTAATTATAAAGTATGAGTATTTAATGTGTGCAATTTTACCAAATATAATATTGATAATCTTAATAGATAGAATGACTTGTTTTATTATTCCTGTAAACCTTTCGTATTAGTGTAGTTGTCTATCTAGGATAATCGTTATAAATTCTTACACGTAAATATTCTATAATAATAAAGAAGTTGTATATTTGTGCTTAGCATTTCAAATTATGGTTTCCATTAACTTAATGCTATAATTGATAATTAATAAATATAAAGAATAGACCATGAGGTGGGAGTTAGTATTAGAAGACCGACAAAGAAGAGCTCTTACAAGATTGTATAAATGGAGATTTGGATAAAATAGCAAGAGCAGATGTCTCACTTGTAAATAATGTGAAGAGTTTAATATGTGCTATAGAACACCATAAATATGATGTATTACGGTTGTTATTAAATAAAGGTGCTGACCCCAATTCTAGTTTACACTGGCAACATGACCGTAACCATAAGTTTTATATAGATACAACTCCATTGATAGAGGCAATTAAAATAAGTGATTTAGAATCTATTAAAATATTACTCGATAATGGTGCGGATGTTAATCTTTGTAAGGAAGTAAGGATTGATTATAGAAGGTCAAACTTTGATTGGGAGAGAATTAGGTGGAAAGTACCTTCTGACGATTTATTAATAAAAACAAGAGAGAAGAGAACAGATAATGAGAATCTGTATATTTGGCAATATTATAGGGGAGAGTTAACCAATGTAGCTCCTATACAAATCGCATATAATAATCATGATGATAACATTGTTGATTATTTGTTATCTAGAGGGGCTAAGATGAAGGTTAATATGGGACATCTTGAAATCTTCCCGTTCCCCTTTACTACTTTAGATGAAATGTTGAGACGCTGTAAATTGTATTTCATCAAAGAAGTTGGACTATGTGAAGAGCGATATTTGGCTTTACGTACCCAAGTTAGGGAGTTTGAGAGTACTAAAGAATTATTAAAGGGTTATGAAGTACGAAATGCTGTGCCACATCCGATTAAAATTGTCTCAACAGCAGTACTTCTTCTAGATAATTCTCTTGAATTTAAATCTCAACACATGGCATTATACTCACTATTTATTTTAGAATATTGGAATGAAACAATAAACTCGAAGACCCATATTGCAGCTTATGCAAAGGTTGATGATATTGGATGTTTGATATGTCACCTTGTAAGGGAAGCAGAATATTCGGAATATACGAGGCAATCAATAGGTTTACAATAAGGAAGCTATTTGGGCAATAATCTAGTTGTATTCTATTTGAAAGTTGAATGTTTCTTATATAGCCATAATCAATACTACCTTTTATTGCAGAATATATTTATATAATACCCCTATCTATGAAAGGTTGAATAGTTGCATTATAAGTATAATTCACTACCTTTGCAGCGTGGGTAAATCCTACAAAGGAGATTATTAATTTATTGGATAACTAATCTTGTTCTACATAGTTGATGTAAACCAATATGTAAACCGGAGTATAGTTAGTGTAGGAGAGATTTATAAAGCTTTTATTGTAATGTGTTGATTATTAGAGATATATTACAATCGTATTCGACCGGCGAAGTCACCGGCAAGAAGGACTTAAAATCCTTTGGCCATTGCGGCTGTGCGGGTTCAAGTCCCGCTTCGAGTACGAGTATTCTTTATAAGGCTTTATGAATCATTGATTCATGAAGCCTTTTTTGTTTTTATGGGTGTATAATATACATTTTATTTATTTTCTGGAAAGCTCTATATGATAGCTGCTTGGAAGAAATAAACCAAAAAAGAGTTATAATATTTTTTTATTGTGTTATTAATCTTTTATTTTGCTTTTAGATTATAGTTTGATGTTTAATATTATATTAAATCATTCCTTTGACCTAAATATATGTAATATTTGATTTAACCGCTAACACTGAAAAATACTAGAGAGATGGAGAATAATGACAGGCAGATTGAATTAAAGTTTCAGAGGTTTTTCACTGTAAATTTTCCAAAGGTAAAGAACTTTGCTCAAATGCTGCTAAAATCGGAAGCGGATGCAGAAGATGTGGCTCAAGATGTTTTCTGTAAGCTCTGGTTGCAGCCTAAGTTGTGGCTGGATAATGATAAAGAACTAGACAATTATATTTTTATAATGACTAGAAATATAGTTCTGAATATCTTTAAACATCAACAGGTAGAACAGGAATATCAGTCGGAAGTTATAGAGAAGACTCTTCTTTATGAATTAACAGAAAAGGAAGAGATCTTGAATAACGTATATTATAAGGAGATGTTGATGATTATTCAACTCACCCTGGAGAAAATGCCGAAGCGTCGGAGGTTGATATTCGAACTTAGTCGTTTCAGGGGATTAAGTCATAAAGAAATAGCTGATAAACTCGATGTTTCTATCCGAACAATAGAGCATCAGGTTTATTTGGCATTGATCGAATTAAAGAAGGTACTCCTCTTTTTTATTTTTTTTCTCTAATATTTTTAAGTAGTATGTATGTAGTAGTTGTATTTAGTGTATAAAGCCCAAAAAAGAAAGAAAAAGATTCATGAAAAATTATATTCAACAACTCGTAGAATTATTCGGCCATAATAGCTATTCAGCCGGAACACAGAAGAAAGTGCAACAGTGGTTGGCTGATGAGGAGCATGTTGATGAAAAGAGTGAGGCTCTTCGTGAGCTATGGAAACAAGCCGGAGAGCAGAAAGTGCCTGATGGCATGCAACAATCAATACAACGAATGCGGCAGAATCTGGGAATGCAGTCTATCACTTCACGTAGAAATTACCAGTTGCTTATATGGAGAGCTGCAGCTATTTTCTTGTTAGCAGTCTCATCCGTTTCTATTTATTTGATGTTGGAAAAGGAACGGCCGGAAAAAGATTTAGTTGAATGCTATATACCGACAGCGGAAATTCGTGAACTTACATTACCGGATGGTACATATGTCATGCTGAATTCGAAGAGTATACTACTATATCCGGAAAAATTTACAGGAGAGACTAGAAGCGTATATTTGATTGGTGAGGCCAACTTTAAAGTGAAACCGGATAAGAAGCATCCTTTCATTGTAAAGGCCAATGATTATCAAGTTACTGCTTTAGGTACTGAATTTAATGTAAATGCTTATCCGGAAAATAGCGAACTGATGGCTACTTTGCTGGAAGGTAGTGTGAAAGTTGAATTCAATAACTTGCTGTCCAATATTATTTTAAAGCCTAATGAACAGTTGGTATATGACAAACATACGAAAGCGCACAATCTGCGGATGCCTGAGATAGATGATGTGACGGCATGGCAACGTGGGGAATTGGTTTTTAGTAATATGTATCTGGAGGATATTTTTACAAGTCTTGAACGCAAATTTCCTTATGCTTTTGTATATAGCCTTCATAGCTTGAAAAAGAATACATATAGTTTCCGCTTCTCCAAACAGGCGAATCTGGAGGAAGTTATGAAGATTATATCGCAAGTTGTAGGAAATGTAAACTATGTTATCAAGGGAAATAAGTGCTATGTAACTAGTAAAGAATAAATATATTGTAGAACCTTTTAAATTTAATACGTAATGCAAAAAAATACCCGGAAGGAATGGCCGTTCCTCCCGGATATGAAATCAATCTCTTTTAATATTAGCGTAATATTGACGCTATTCTGAATGATCCTAGAATAATAACCAATTAACTAATACTAAAGATGCTACAAATCTACGAAAAAATAGCAGAAAAAATAGCTCATAAGCGGGTCTTTCTCACTTTTTTAAGTCTTATTCTTATACAGACTTTCGCTTTGGCTCAAAATGATAGTAAAATAACTATCCAGCAGAAGAACATCACTGTCATTGATGCCTTAAAAACTGTGGAAAAACAGTCCAAAAAGTCTATAAATTATAGTGATTCCGAATTAAAAGGAAAAGTAATAGCCCAGTTAAACTTGCAGAATGCATCCCTCGAGACCGCACTTGATACCATCTTAAAAGGGACGGGCTTTTCATTCCAGATTCAAGGTAACTACATCATAATAGCTGAAAAGAAGCCTGTAGTTGCACAAACCCTTAAAAATATCAAAGGAAAGGTTACTGATGAAAGCGGTGAACCGTTGATTGGAGTAAATATATCTGTGGATGGTAGTTCTACAGGTACGATTACCGATTTCGATGGTAACTTTACGATCAAGGCGGCAGAGAAATCTATTCTCAAAGTATCTTATATCGGATATGCTGCACAGATAATTCCTGTTTCCAAGAAAGATTTCTATCCGGTTGTAATGAAGCAGGATACAGAAGTGCTCGATGAAGTTGTTGTGACGGCATTGGGTATCAAACGTGCAGAAAAGGCGTTGTCTTACAATGTACAACAAGTCAAGGGAGATGCTCTGACTACAGTAAAAGATGCTAACTTCGTAAACTCGCTGAACGGTAAGATAGCCGGAGTGAGTATTAACAAAAGTGCTAGTGGAGTTGGTGGTGCGACACGTGTTGTAATGCGTGGTGCAAAATCTATTGAAGGTGATAACAATGCTTTGTATGTGGTGGACGGTATTCCTTTGTTCAATACCAATATGGGAAATACCGACAGTGGTATTATGGGTGAAGGTAAGGCCGGAACAGAAGGAATCGCCGACTTCAATCCCGAAGATATTGAAAGTCTTTCTGTTTTGAGTGGTCCTTCGGCTGCTGCGTTGTATGGTAGTAGTGCCGCTAACGGTGTAATTTTGATTACCACTAAAAAAGGAAAAGAAGGAAAACTTTCAGTGCAGTTCTCTTCTTCTTCAGAGTTCAGCAAAGCTTATATGACTCCTGAGTTTCAAAATACGTATGGTAACAAAAAAGATATGTATGAAAGCTGGGGTGAGAAACTGTTGACTCCTACAAGTTATGATCCCAAGAAGGATTTCTTTAATACCGGAACAAACTTTATTAATTCGGTTACGTTGACCACCGGTACGAAATCGAATCAGACTTTTGCTTCTGTTTCTTCTACCAATTCCAAAGGTATTGTGCCTAATAATGAATATGATCGTTTGAATTTCACAATCCGTAATACGGCAACT
>OAUW01000986.1_pt1 | contig 10721 bp, 8 predicted proteins | sample 1495241 | NCBI WGS metagenome assembly OAUW01 (sample SAMEA2580063, study PRJEB22360) | human gut metagenome | biome: human gut; feature: human-associated habitat; material: faeces | place: Denmark | collected 2008/2010
TTTTTCTTTTTTCTTTTTCGTTTTTTCTAAATCTTCAATAGGTAATTTCATTTTAATAATTCCCATTTGTACAACTGCTTCTTCGTTACCTACAAGTTCAAGCACTTCACCTTTTTGACCGTAAGATAGAACTTTCACTTCATCTCCAGCATGAATCGTATCATACTTTTTCTTTTGAACATGTTGCTTAATTGATTTTGCCTCATATTGATCATCAAGTTGTTTCTTTTTATCAATTAATTCATGTTCCTTTACTTCAGCGCCCTTATGATCTCTTAGATTTCTAAGTTCTTTAAGAATTTCGTCCGCTTCTTTAGTCGCAGATTTCACACGCTTATTGGCTTTTTCTTTAGCTTCCTCCATCAAAGATTTCTCATAATTTTGATACTGTTGATATTGTTTAGACAAGGCATCGTGAGTTTCCTGTGCTTCTCTCACAAGTCTATCTAATTCTATTCGTTGTTGGTCAACACGTTTTGAATTGTGTTCTAATGATTCAATCATGGCATTGATTTCTTGCTCGTCTGTCCCTATCATTGTCTTAGCTTTATTAATGATGTTGAGACTTAGACCAAGTTTTTTTGAAATATCGAAGGCATTAGATCGCCCTGGAACACCCATTAATAATTTATAAGTCGGACTCAGAGTATCAACGTCAAATTCAACACTTGCATTCATGACACCTTCACGATTATAACTATAAGCTTTTAATTCAGGGTAATGTGTTGTCGCCATAACTAAAGATCCTAAACGACGTACATAATCTAAGATACTCATTGCGAGTGCCGCACCTTCACTTGGATCTGTACCTGCGCCTAGTTCATCAAATAAAATTAGACTATTTTGATCTGCATCCTGTAATATTTCCACTATATTTTTCATGTGAGATGAAAACGTTGATAATGATTGTTCTATAGATTGTTCATCTCCAATATCACAATACACATTTTCAAAGATACTTAATTGGCTTCCATCCAGTGTAGGAATTAACAATCCTGACTGTGCCATGACAATTATCAAACCTAGCGTTTTTAAAGTGACAGTCTTACCACCCGTGTTTGGTCCAGTAATAATGACAGTTTCTACATCGTCAATAAATTCAATTGTATTTGCTACAACAGTATCTTTGTCTAATAAAGGGTGAAATGCATTGGGTAAATATATCGTTCGATCCTCTTTAAATGTAGGTTTTGTTCCTTTTATAGTGCGCGCATAACGAGCTTTAGCAATTAAAAAATCGATTTGACCCATGACCGATTCAGCAACGAGTAATGCATCAGATTCCGCCGAAACTAATCCCGTCAATTCAGTCAATATACGTTCACGTTCAACTGCTTCATCATTACGCAAACGACTAATTTGATTATTCATCTCTACAACAGAATTCGGTTCAATATATAGTGTTTGTCCTGATGCCGATTGGTCATGAACAATACCATTGAAATCTTGTCTATATTCAGCTTTCACCGGAATAACATTGCGATCATTTCTTACTGTTACAATTGCATCAGATAGTTTTTTTTGATTCCCTTGATTTTTCACTATTCTATCTAAATTTTGACGAATCCGTTGATTTGTTCTTGAAATTTTACTTCTAATACTTTGTAAAGTATAACTCGCATGGTCAAATAAATCGTGTGCATCACATTTTTCATTAATTTCTTTAAATAAATCTGTAAGTATCGGTAGATGATTCATTTTATCATGCAGTATAGGATACTTAACCTCTTCATCTTCCTCTAGCATTTGATTGTAAAATGTTTTAAATTGATTTTGCACTTGAACTAGGCGTTTAATTCTGTTTAATTCTCCCACATTTAAAACGCCTCCTATGCTAGCCCTATGAACAAGTGGAGACACTTTTGCTAGACCACTTAAGCTTGGTAATCGATGCTTGTTATAGATTTGTGAAATTTCATCTGTTTCATTCATTTGAAATTCTACTGTATCGAAATTACTAGCGGGAGCCATCTCTTGTACTTTTTCACGACCTAAATCACTTATAGTTTCATCAGCCACAAATGATTTAATCTTTTCAAATTCCAAGACATCTAATGTTTTTTGTCTCATGCAATCCCTCTATTTCTTATATTTATTCGTTTCAACAAATGAGCGAAAGGCTTCCTTCGTCATTGTATTAATGACCCTCTCTTTATTGACAAATCCTTTTTGTGCAGTAGCAACACCATATTTCATGAAATCAAGATGATTTGTATGATGAGCATCCGTATTAATTGTCAACTTAACCTTTGGATATTTACGAACGATTTCTGCATTTAAATCTAAACGATACGGATTTGCGTTAATCTCTAAAATTGTATTTGTTTCTTCGGCTAAATTCATTAACTTTTCAATATTAGCTTTATAACCTTTTCTACGTCCAATAATACGACCGGTTGGATGAGCAATGTGACGCACATATGGATTTCTACATGCTGTTTCTAAACGTTTCATGATTTCGTCTTCAGATTGATTAAAGTTTTGATGAATAGCTGCGATAACATAATCAAGCTGTGCCAAAACTTCATCATCGTAATCTAATGTTCCATCAGGTAAAATGTCCATTTCCGTTCCTGAATATATGTCTATTTCTTTATATTCTTCATTTAATTGCTTTATTTCTTCATTTTGTCTTAGCAGACGGTCGACTTGTAATCCATGAGCTACTTTTAAACTTTGTGAGTGATCTGTAATGACCATAAATTCATAACCTTTTTCAATATTTGCCTCAATCATTTCTTTAATCGAAAAGGCACCATCACTATATGTTGTGTGCATATGCAAATCTCCATTGATATCATCTAATTGAATGATTTGACTCAGATCTTTATCAAACTCACTACCATCTTCACGCATGGCAGGCGCAATCCAATCTACACCAAAATGATGATAGATCGCTTCTTCACTTTGTAATTGTAATAGCTTACCATCTTGTTGTTCGATACCATACTCACTAACCTTTTCGTCGCGTGCTTTTGCTAATTGTCTTATTCTAATATTATGATCCTTCGAACCGGTGAAGTGTTGTAAGGTATGGTAAAAGGCAGCAGGTTCTATCAATCTAAAATCAACGCCAATCGTCTCATCATCATAAGCTAATTCCAGAGAAATTTTAGTATCCCCAACAGCAACATCTTTGACTTTATTTGGAATACGAAGTAATTGTTGTTGAACTTTTTTAGGCTCCGATGTACTAATAATGAAATCTAAATCTTTACTCATTTCCTTATATCTTCGAAAACTACCAGCAGTTGAATATTGTTCAACTCCTTCTAACTGTTCAATAAATTTTACAATTTCTTGGTTGAGTCCTCTCATTAGCTCTATAGGATAACGATCTTTTTTAGCACCTATCGACTTCACTGCTTCTAAAATGTTTTGCTCTGTCTTTTTTGCAAAACCTTTTAAAGCACTAACCTTACCTTCTTCACAGGCTTTTTGAAGTGTTTCTTTATCTGTAATTTGAAGTTCATGATATAGTTTTGCTATTTTTTTACTGCCTAATCCTTGTATTTTCAAAAGTGTCACTAACCCTTCAGGCACTTCATCTTGAAGTGCTTGAAGGGTCGATGATTGACCTTGTGTTTTAAATTCATTAATAACTTCTCCTACGCCTTTTCCAATGCCTTTAAGTTCTGTTACATCATCAATCTCTTCTAATGTACGCTCATCAACCTCTAAACTTTGTGCGGCTTTTCTATACGCTGAAATTTTAAATGTATTTTCTCCTTTTAGCTCCATATATATAGCTATTTTTTCTAATAATTGAATTACATCTTTTTTTGTCATCAATATCACTCCATAAAAAGAAGACCAGGACATAACATTAACGTTCGAACTTGTCCTGACCTCATGTCATTACTTTATAAATTTAAAATAAATTGTGATAAATAAGGAATTTGTTCAATCACAACTCGACTTAATAGCGATTGAGATAATTGGTACTGTATAAATGAATGTAGCGATAATAAATAAAGTCCAATTTGTAAATATATAAAAACCGCTATGATACTCAAAACGACACTCGATATCCGACTTACTAAATGTATCTTTTTATACGTTATTATATTATCAAATGTAACAACAACTAGATACAAAATAAGCTTACACATACCAAATATTATAATAAATGCTATCACTTTTTCAAATCTGTATTGCAAATGATCATAAGGTATAGTATAGACCATATCAAACGCCACCGTTTTCGGAAATGGCACAAATACAACTAAACGTTGCGCAATCGATTGATAATGTTGTGACGCAATATATAAAGATACAATTGAAGAAGCAAAGTGCAATATCGATAACCAAATACCTCTACGAAACCCTATCACTATAAAGTAACAAATAATAAGAAGAACAACTATATCAATGAGCATTTATTCATCTCTTTGTTTTAATTGATTTATTTCTTGTTGTAATCGTCTGTTCTCTTCTTCTAATATAACTTTCTCATGCATAATATTCACAGATGTTAAAATCGCTTTTCGAGTTGTATCTAAACCTGCTGATTTTTGACCTAATTCTTGCATTTTTTCATCAACAAGATGTGCTACATAACGAATATGTTCAGGGCTATCTTCGCCAATGATTGTGAAATGTTGATCATTAATCGTAACATTTATTCTATTTTTAAATTCACCCATACTAATTTCTCCTGACCTTGGATTAAAATGATTTTAACTTAAGCAATTTTTTCAAATTCCAATTTATTAAATTGTAGTATTTTACATATTTTTACTTATCATCAAATATTATACATGAGTGTAAATACCGATGTAAACGTCTGTTATTAAAAGATAATACAGATGACATATTCAACAAAATCATTTAAGACTATATTCAATATTAAAATTTGATAAAATATAAAAGAGTACAAAAAAAGAGAGGATTCAATTAATGGGAAATGTCGTATACAAACTCACGTCAAAAGAAATTCAATCATTGATGGCTCAAACTACTTTTGAGACGACGAAGTTACCTCAAGGTATGAAAGCTCGTACGAGATATCAAAATACTGTTATCAATATCTATAGTTCTGGCAAAGTAATGTTTCAAGGTAAGAATGCTGATCAACTTGCGAGTCAATTGCTACCAGATAAACAATCAACAACTGGCAAACATACATCATCAAATACAACTAGTATTCAATATAATCGTTTTCATTGTATTGGAAGCGATGAAGCAGGCAGTGGCGACTATTTTGGTCCATTGACTGTATGTGCAGCTTATGTGAGCCAATCACATATCAAAATCTTAAAAGAACTTGGTGTAGATGATTCAAAAAAACTAAGCGATACTAAAATCGTCGATCTTGCAGAACAGCTCATTACCTTTATCCCGCATTCTTTATTAACATTAGATAATGTTAAGTATAACGAACGACAAAGTATAGGATGGTCTCAAGTTAAAATGAAAGCTGTCTTACATAATGAAGCTATCAAAAATGTGCTTCAAAAAATTGAGCAAGATCAACTGGATTATATTGTTATTGATCAATTTGCAAAGCGAGAAGTTTATCAACATTATGCATTATCAGCATTACCTTTTCCTGACAAAACAAAATTTGAAACAAAAGGTGAATCTAAATCACTAGCAATCGCGGCAGCAAGCATTATTTCTCGTTATGCATTTGTTAAACACATGGACCACATCTCTAAAAAACTCCATATGGAAATACCAAAAGGAGCAAGTAACAAAGTAGATTTAATTGCCGCTAAAGTCATTCAAAAATATGATATTCAACAACTTGATACTATTTCAAAAAAACATTTTAAAAACAGAGATAAGGCAATTCATCTAATGAATCAAAAATACAATAAATAAAAGGACTTACGCACTAGTATTTATTACTAATGCGTAAGTCCTTTATGATAATTATCTAATAATTGCACCATGCTTTTTAAGTGCTTCTAAAATTTTATCATGCACAGCATTTACACGTTCATCGGTAAGTGTGTTTTCTGTATCTAGATAACTAAGTCTAATTGCAATAGATTTTTTCCCTTTTTCTAAATGTTCACCCTCGTATACGTCAAATACGAGTGTATCATTTAAAATATCTTCACCATTCTCATGAATAATGGATAACAATTCAGATGAAGTAACTTCATGATTAACTTCTAATGCAATATCACGTGTTACACCTGGAAATCTAGGTATAGGCTCATAATTAATATATCCCACAGAAACTTCCATCATTGCATCATAATTAAGTTCAAATACATACGTACGCTTTAAATCATTGTTTGCAGCTAACGTAGGGTGTAGCTCACCTATGAAGCCAATATCTTTACCATTAAGTGACACAATTGCTGTTCTTCCTGGATGTAACCCATCTATTTGACCAGCTCTAAAATCGAATTGAAGATTAAGCTTTTCAGCAATACGTTCAACAACACCCTTAGTTAAATAGAAATCAACGGACTCTTTCTTACCTTGCCAAGTATTATTAACAAAATCTCCAGTTAATATACCACTCAAATATTCTACTTCATCTGGTAACTCACCTTCACCGTTACCAAAGAAGACACGTCCGATTTCATATAACTTAACGTTTGTATTTTTACGAGCAACATTGTATGATACTGCATCAATTAAATGCGGTAATAAACTTTGACGTAATGTGGAATGTGCTTCACTCATAGGCATAAGTAATTCAATTGTAGGACGATTTTGTAGTGCAAAATCGGTAGCATGATTTTTTGATACCAATGAATAAGTAATAGCTTGGTTTAGCCCAGCGCCCTCAAGCGTTTCTTTAACAGTACGCGTTTTAAACTGTCGATCTGTTAGTTCTCCACTTGTAACATCTTTAAATACAGGTAGCGTTGATGGTATGTCATCGTATCCATATATACGTGCTACTTCTTCTATTAAGTCTTCTTTAATAGAAATGTCTTTACGTCTTGATGGAACATTCACGATAATTTCACCATTTTTATTTTCAGTGTCAAATCCTAATTGCTCAAAAATATCAATGATTTCTTCATCAGTTAAATTAAAACCAATTGTACGGTTAACTTTGTCAGCAGTGATTTCTATTGGGGTCACAAATGATCCTAAATCTCCATGCGAAACTCGGTCTTTTAAAACTGTTCCTGAAGCATATCTTTCAAGTAAATAACAAGCTCTATCTACAGCTTCATCGACAAATTCAGTTGCAATCCCCTTTTCAAATCGACTCGATGATTCGCTTCTTAAATTTAAACGGCGTGATGTATGTCGAATAGATACAGGATCAAAGATAGCCCCTTCTACTACAACATGTCTTGTTTGTTCAGTGACTTCAGAGAAATCTCCTCCCATAACACCTCCTAATGCAATAGGGTCTTTGCCATTTGTAATGACAATATCAGTATCTAACAATCGACGTTCTTCACCATCTAAAGTTCTCATTGTCTCATCTTTTTTAGCTTGTCTAACTTCTATAGATTGCGAACCAATTTGTTCTTGATCAAACATGTGTAGAGGTTGGCCATATTCTAAAAGTACATAATTGGAAATATCTACCACATTATTAATTGGACGTATTCCCGCTTTAATTAATCGGAACTGCATCCATACTGGAGAAGGACCAATAGTCACGTCATGAACAACACGTGCACTATAGTAAGGTACTTTATCTTCATTTTTAACTTCTATTGTTAGTTCATCTTTAGCAGATTCTTGACTTTCATTGCTTGTTAACTGAGGTTTATTCATTTTAGTTTGATATAAAGCTGCGACTTCATACGCAGTACCTACCATGCTTAATGCATCAGCACGATTAGGTGTTAAATCAAATTCCATCACTTGGTCATTAAGATATAGTGCTTCTAACGCATCTGTTCCAGGTTTAACTGCTTCTGGAAATACATATATACCTGACTCATAATTTTTAGGAGTTACATGACTTGAAATACCTATTTCTTGTAATGAGCAAATCATACCTTCAGAGCGTTCGCCACGTAATTTGGCACGTTTAATTTTAATTCCACCAGGTAAACGACCACCAACTTTAGCAACAATCACGTGTTGCCCTTCATCTACATTTGGTGCACCACAAACAATTTGAACTGGTTCTTCTTCACCTAAGTCTACTTGACAAATATTTAATTTATCAGCATCTGGATGTGGCGTCTTCGACAAGACATGTCCAACTACTAATTTTTTAATATCTTTTGTATAGTCAATAATATCATCGACTTCAATTCCAGTTCTTGTAATTCTCTCTGCTAACGCTTGAACTGACTGGTCAACATTCACATAATCTTTTAGCCATTCATTTGAAATTAACATTATTGTTCACCTCTATCTTCTACAGCTTTAAATTGATCTAAGAAACGGACATCATTGGTATAAAAGTGACGAATATCTTCAATACCATACTTTAACATTGCAATTCGATCTGGTCCCATACCAAATGCGAAGCCAGAATATTCCTTAGAATCGAATCCGGCCATTTCTAATACATTCGGGTGAACCATGCCCGCTCCTAAAATTTCAATCCAACCTGTATGTTTACAAACATTACAACCCTGTCCTTTACATTTGAAACATGATACATCTACTTCAACTGATGGTTCAGTAAACGGGAAATAACTTGGGCGTAAACGAATCTCACGATCTGCACCGAATAATTTTTTTGCAACTAACTCTAAAGTCCCTTTTAAATCGCTCATTTTAATATCTTTATCAACTACTAAACCTTCAATTTGTGTAAATTGGTGGCTATGTGTTGCATCATCTGAGTCACGTCGATAAACTTTACCGGGACAAATAATTTTGACTGGTCCTTGTCCTTTACGTTTTTCCATAGTACGTGCTTGTACTGGTGAAGTATGTGTACGCATTAAAATTTCTTCTGTGATATAAAAGCTATCTTGCATATCACGTGCTGGATGCGATTTAGGTAAGTTTAAAGCTTCAAAATTATAGTAATCTTGTTCAACTTCATAACCATCAACAATTTCATAACCTAACCCTAAGAACAAGTCTTCAATCTCTTCAACTGTACGTGTTAAAGGATGTTTTGATCCAATTTCAATATGACGACTTGGCAATGTGACATCAATTGTTTCTTCAGAAAGCTGTTGATTTAATTTCTCTTCTTTGATTAGCTTTTGTCTTTCATCTAATTCACTTTGAATAGTTTGTCTTAATTCATTTACCTTTTGACCATACGCAGGTTTGTCTTCATTAGGCAAATCTTTCATATTTTTCATTAAGCCGCTAACAGAACCTTTTTTACCTAAATATTTTACTTTTACTTCTTGTAACGCTTGCGCATCTTTTGCTTCATTTATATCCACTAAAGCTTGTTGCTTCAACTCAGACATTAAATCATTTTGAGTCATGACTGAATTCCTCCTTATATAGTCCCTTCAATTATTTACAAATCAATACCGCCACTTGTTAATAACAAAAAAGCTTTCATCCCCTGTTCAAAAGGGACGAAAGCTTTCCGTGGTACCACCCAAATTTATGCATGCGCATACACTTGTAAATCTATTGATAACGGAATGACTATTCCGACTTAAATTTCTTTAAGTTACCAAAAAGATGAAAAAATTATTACAAGTTGGAATGACTTTCAGTCTCGATCATTCTCCCTTTTCAACTTTCTAAATAATTTATGTCTTTTTATAGGTTATTATTAATATGTTAAAGCGATAGTAATTTTGAAATTTCATTCATTATTATAGTCGATGATAACATCAAAGGTCAACCTTTCAGCTGATACATTAAGATACTTCCAGCAATAGCAACATTTAAACTTTCGGCTTTGCCATAAATAGGAATAGTGAGATTTTGCGTTGTTTCTTTTAGTAAATCTGAGTTAACACCTTCTCCTTCATTACCTAATATAAGCGCAAAATTGGCTTGTGCTTCAATATCATTGAAGCTCACTGCGTTTTCAAGTGCCGTACCATACACTGGACCATTAAATTGATGAATATAATTGTTGATGTCATCAAAAATGACTGGTATATGAAAAATGCTTCCTTGACTAGCACGGATCACCTTATCTTGAAAAGGGTCAGCCGTCCCCTTCTCCATAACTATCAAATCTAATCCAGCAGCATCAGCTGTCCTAATTAAAGTTCCTAGATTACCAGGATCTTGAATACGGTCAATTAATAATACTTGTTTGGCTAGTGTCTTATCATAGGTTGGTTTTTTTATAATGGCAAAGAAACCTTGAGGTGTAACAGTTCCAGAAAGTGCTTCAGCAACTTTTAGATTAATTTGATACACTTCTTTCGCATAATCAATTATTGAAGATGACATTCTATCGGTATCAACGATAAACAATTGTATTACTTCAATTTGACTTTGATAAGCTTCTTCTATGAGATGAATCCCCTCTACTAAAGCAAGACCCGTTTTATCCCTCTCACGTTTCTTTTTTAATTTATTCGCATTTTTTATTTTACTATTTTGAGCAGAAGTAATTTGTTCCATTAAAATATGTCTCCATCTTCAAAAGTTTATAATTCCATTGTAAGTGAATATGTATCATTTTCAAAGTCAATAATGATGTATTCTTTAAAATTGATATATCCTTTGAAAAACAATCAAATTTGTATTTCTTTTATTTCAGCGATTTTAATTTTAAAACGTATGATTATTGTTTTGAAAACAGAAAAAATATTCAATAATTATTTTATATAGTTGTTCGAAGTTAGAAAAATATGTTAATATATTGACATCGAATACAAACTCAGATAGATTTATTT
>OAUW01000997.1_pt1 | contig 10589 bp, 7 predicted proteins | sample 1495241 | NCBI WGS metagenome assembly OAUW01 (sample SAMEA2580063, study PRJEB22360) | human gut metagenome | biome: human gut; feature: human-associated habitat; material: faeces | place: Denmark | collected 2008/2010
GAGACTCAAACTTGAATCCCGTATTTTCCATTTACACAAAATATTTTATAGTGCCTACTTTCGCGGGATTTCCGCCTACAACACAATATGAAGGTACATCTTTTGTCACAACCGCATTGGCACCAATAATACTACTTTTCCCAATTCTTATTCCAGGCATTATACAAACCATTTCGCCGATCCAAACATTGTCTTCAATGACAACGGTCCCTTTGGATACTAAGGGGCGTTTATTAGGAGCAATATCTAATAAAACTCTATCGGATGTTCCATGTGAATTGTCTGTAATAAATACTTTTCGGCCCATTAGTACATTGTTACCTATTTGTATTTTACTTATACAAGTAATATGTCCGTCATCTCCAAGATGACTATTTGCGCCGATTGTCAATATCGGAGTAAATCGCTGATCTTGATATGAGTCATAAACTTCAATTATACATCGTTCACCAATACATACATTGTTATCTAAGGAAATATATTTTGCACCTTTTAAGAAATACATTTTACCTATGTAAACATCTTTACCAACTTTGCCAAATTCATATTGAATCCAATGTGAATAAACACTACGCCAATATGTAACAATCTTGTTGCATATAGAGTAATTTATTATACAATGAAACAAACGAATCATGCTTAATACAATTTTTTTAGCCATAGTTTTTGTCAATAATTTCTGTATAATATTTATATATTTTTTTGCTTTGCTGCTCTTTATCATACAATTCACATACAACTTTCTGTGCTTTTTGAGCTACGTTCATATACGACTCGTATGTTAAATTTTGAGCTTTAAACAAGAGGTCTGTTAAATTTTGAAGATTTATATAACGAAATGCAATTTCAGATTTTGTATTTTCCTTACCATTATCCATTTGCTCTTTAGTTCCACCAGTATTTTTCCCTATTACAATCGTGCCATTAAACATGGCTTCTGCTGTTATGAATCCAAAACCTTCATTTCGACTGGGAACGACAAAGACCGCTGCATTATACATCAATTCATAAACTTTGTTTTGTTTACATTGACCTAAAAATAGAACCCTGTTTTTTACAGATTCTGTCAATATGTCCAAGCACTCATTCTTATACTCATCACTTCCTTTGCCTGCTACACAAAGATTGAATTTTCCACCGTTTAATGCATATTCATTGTATGCATATAAAAGCTCTTTTATTCCTTTTGCGTCTTCTAATCTGCCAACAAACAAAATATAAGCATCTTTTTTTTTATTAATAGGTTTAATGTTATATTTATTTATTACTCCGTCATAAATTACCTTGTCCTTATTCGGATTCAATTCAAAATGTTCAAAAATATTTTTTGTTATACTAATGCAATGATTATTTTGGTCATGTATTCTTTTAAGATAAATATTCATAGACGGAAACGGATGCATATCAAAATCCTCTTTCTGATATTCGCGAATATGCCAGACGTGTGGAATACCATATTTTTTTGCTGCTAGATAACCTATATGTATAGGGCCAACATTGGTATGTATGATATCAGGCTTAAATATTTCTATACAAGAACAGAACTTTTTATACGCAAAATGTTTTTCCAATATCAGTTTTATAAGCGAATATGGATACTTAATATAGGATTTCCATGAATAAATATGTGGATAGATTTCAAGAGGATTTCCAATGACAATAAAAGGAATATTCATTTGTTTAAGTTTGGCAGAAAATGTTCCGATTGCAGGACAAGTTACTAACGGCTCAATACCGTTTGCTGCTGAATATTCTAACATATTAATTAATGCAACGGAAGCTCCTCCCAGTCCTATAGAATTAGTTACATATAATACTTTCATTTGCATTATTTTTATAGTAAATTATCTTTCAAAAAGCCAATAGATTTTTTTTTCTTTACACTAAGTTTTGTATCTACCATATTCCAATCAATAGGATACTCTATACTTTGTTCTATCGTCATATTACCATTAAAAATTTTTTCATGAAGCCCTAATGATTCCAACAATGAAATAACACGGCTGTTCCCTCTAGAGTGAATTCCTTTCAAAGGGAAATAAATAAAATTAGTATGCAGTATCAAACAAAAAGCTACGCCATGAAACGAAGTCGTAGCAACAAATTCTGCATTTTGTATATATCCAAGCCATTGCAGAATAGTAGCATATGCGTATTGAGTATTTGAACAGATCTCCCTGCCTATAAAATATCCGCTGGATATTGTTGAAATTGACGCAAATCCATGTTTATTAGCATATTTCAGTAATTCGTTCCAGCACAATTCTTTTTCAGAAGTCACATTTATTGAATAAGTGTAGAAATATTTCTTATCAATAGAAGGCCTTTCAATAACCTGTGAATATTCTTTTATAGAAAGAAGTAAAGTGGGGTCTAAAACGTCTATTGCTTGAATACCTACTTTTGCACAAATATCTATTCCTGTTTTTTCTCTTACTGAAACAGCATCAAACCTAACTAACATATTATGTAAGCGTGAATTTAATTCAGATGGATAAATATCCCGACCAAAGCTAGCAGCATAAGCTATTCGTTTAGTCTCATTCTTTCCAAAATTTAAATAAAAAGCCTGGTTTTCGTCATTGTCTAAAAGCATACTCCAGACTTGGTCACTACCGCATAAATAGCAGTCTGCTTCGGGAGGATTATTTTGAATATCTGATAATCCGTGATACACAATCCCATTTGTTAAAATATGCATTTCACGAAATTCTTCAAATTTTCGCTGTTTGTTTTTTAAGGAAAAGACTTTGGCTTCTTTAGCCTTTTGCCAATTCTTCAGCTTCCGAAAAATAGGATAAATCTGTATCAGTTTCCACAATTTCTCAGTCAAGGATGTTTTATTTACTTTATGTGAAGGAGTATATTTAATAAGAAATGGGGTATGTCCCATACTTATTAATTGTTTTTGTAATGCAAAACACTGTAATGCTTGACCATAATTATCATTGCTTTGCCAAAATGTAATTATACCTATTTTCATGATTCAAGAGCATTATTTCTACTTTTTCATAATCTTTCTCATCCGTTCCACATTTGCGCTTCCCAAAAAATCTTTAGCGAGATTTTTTATCGTTTGTCTTACTATCAATTTTGAATCCGTAATGCAATTCAAAATTTGTTCAAGTGCATTACTTTCATCTTCTGTTTCGGTAAAAACTTCAAAAAGTATGGGCTTTTCTGTTATTTCAGGAGCAAGGAAACGGTCGATTACAGCATTGAATTCCTGCTTATTACTGGCAGTAAGATATTCATAGCCAAGGTCTGTGGCATAGTCTTTAACCAAGCAATGTGATTTATTGCCATAATGCCCTGCGGCAGCCACAAACCGGTCGGCTTCTTCCCCTAAAAAATAGCAGGGGTGGTTGTAGTTGCGAAACTCGTTTCCCTTGCCGTTATTAATAAGGAGCAACCTTACATTGTTACCTACATGGCGGTTACCCACTACGTTCATGTCGTAGAAAAATGCCAAATCACCGAATATTCCGATAAACAGTTTCTCCGGATGGACAAAGGATGCTCCCATCATGGTTGATACACCACCGTCAATGCCGAAACCTCCTACATTGCATTTAGCCAGAATGCCATCGGGCAACTTGAAGAAGTTCCACGACCTCAGACTATGGTATATGCCTAAATGCAGTTCACATCCTGCCGGCAATTTGTTCACCATGTGTTGTGCCATCCATATATTACTGAATGGAAGTTCAGGAAGCTTGGCTTTCATGGCTTCCACTTCGCTCAACATGGCATCCCTGTATTCCGTATGGGAAGCGTTATCCGAAGCGTACCGTTCAAAGAATAATTCTTCCGGCATCATAAATACACGTCGTAAATTGCCAAAAGTATCCCGTAATGCACCATCAGGACTTACACGCCATGTATTTGTTGTTTTGACTTTAAAAGAATTGCCCGAGACTTCTCCGATATGAATACAAAGATTAGCTTGCGCTAAAGGAGATTGCCACAGCTGTTGTCCGCATACCAATTGGTAATGAACTTCGTATTTTCCTCTGTAACCACTGGTATGGTCGCAAAGAACTACAGCATCGTATGTCGCACAAAATTTATCTACAGCTTCAGTCAGACGCTCCGAGAAATTTGCATGTGCACCTATAAAAACAATAATTCTTCCATCTCTTGGAATATCGGGAAGTTTGTCTTCGAAAATCGTATGCCGATAGATAACGTGAACGGGAGAGATTTCCTTGACGCTGAAATCCCGACTGTATTTGGTATACATATTGATGTGTGCCGGACCTCTGCCGTTCAGGGAAAGGGCAAGCATGGCTTTGTTCGCTTCCACCTCGCAATAGCGCTCGTCTTCCTTGTCCTTTACCATCGGAATGGTGACACTCTCCACCGCTATGTCATTGGGAATGTTCCGGCGGTCTATCTGCTGGTCTATCAAATGACCCACCTTGTGATTTCCTCGGGTTGAAGTGATTGCCAATACAGGCAATTTCCTGTAATATGCTTCGGTAAGACCGGGCATGTAGTTGCGTGACGCCGTGGCACCCGTGCAGCTTAACACTACCGGTTCTTCGGTCTCGGCAGCCATGCCGCAAGCGAGATAGGCAGCACTGCGCTCATCAACTGATGACCAGATTTGAAACCACGGGTCATTCTCAATGCTTACGACAAAAGTCATATTTGTTGTACCTGGTGATGCTATCACATGGTGTATGCCGTGAGCCTTGAGCAAGGCAATGACTATCTGGACGTTGCGCTCGTCAGTGTATTTAAATTTTGACTCCATTATTTTATAAACGAATGAATTATTCTAATTTTTTCCATTAACAACAAAATAGCCACAGTAAATACCGTAATCAAGCATGAGTCAAATATGTTTATTATTTTTCCTGCCCCTCCAATAAGTATTGTCATTGGGTAGAGGATATAAGGATGCAAAAGATAGAAGAACAGAGTGTCGCGGCCATATCTCGACACCGCATTTTCATTCCAATCATGCTTGAAGTTAAAAATACATACTAACAGATAACATAATAGAAGAGAATAGCACAAATATGCTATCCTTATCACGAATACCTTCAAACTTCCATAAGGTTGGATTATACAGTCAAGCCAATGTGGGTTTAACGAAGCCAGACCCATCAATACGAAAAACGATGAAACAACAAGAATTTTTCGGTGTGGGGGGGGTAAATTGTTTATAATCAGCATATTGCAGTATATTGACTCCATAATAATGACCAATCATAAAATATGGCATGAAACTGAAAAATCTGTGAAGTCCCAGAATCCCGCTAATATTAGTGAAACCGACAGAAATACTTATAAAAATGGATATTACGACAATCCATTTGGGATTCCATTTTTGCGGGATAACCGATAAAAGTATTCTCCAATAGAACAGGCAAAGCAGATACCACAATGCAAAACAAGGATATAGCCATCGACCTAATGAAAATGTTCCCCCCCCCCCATAAAAACATGCCGTATGAGAATGTCAATGACTTGAAAGACAATAAACAATCTCAGTAGTCTCAATGACTTTTTGAATTGTGCCCTCAATGGTTGCCGTCTTGTAAAATACCCAGAAATCAAGACAAACAGCGGCATGTGGAAAGCATAGATACCTTTCATTGCATGCATTGTCAGTAAATCATAGTTGCTTGGCAGATGTAGATCAATGAATCCTGCAAGTAATGGAATATGTCCGAATATTACTGAAATAATCAGACACATCTTTAATGCATCTAATTTGTAATTTCTTATTTTCATTTCCATCGTGGATTTATCGTCTTACCGTTATTACACACAATCACCTGTCCTGAGATACAACTTGACACATCTGACAACAGGAAACATGCTGTCTCAGCTACTTCTTCAGGTAGATAGACACGTTCTGTCGCATTGCTGGCCAAAAACAAATTTCCGTCAGACTTAAAGCCTGTCATATCAGATGCCGTTATACCCGGTGCTACAGCATTCACTCGTATTCCGTCCTTGACAAACAGGCACGCAAGTCCTTGTACCATGCTGTTTACTGCCGCTTTCGTGAAGCCGTAAGGGCGTATGTCTACCGTTTCACCCGTTTCTGACGACACAAACAGCACATTGCCTTTCCTTATTTTCTGTACAAGCATTTTGGTAAAACTCTGTGTCAGGAAGAAACCTCCACGAAGATTGGTAGCTATCTGCGCATCAAAAGTTGCTGGGGTTACATCAAAGAACGTAGGCTCATGCAAGGATATTCCTGCGTTGTTCACCAGACAATCCACACCATCCAGCAGTGCATCAGCATCACTTATAAACCTGTCAAAAGCCGATGTGTCCTGCATATCAAGAACAAGATATTTACATCCTATGTTGTCAGCTGTCTCTTTCAGGATCTTTTCATTTCGTCCAGAAATAAGGACAGACGCGCCTTCAGAGACAAATTTCGCAGCCATCGCCGCGCCGAGACCTTTTCCGCCACCCGTTACAATTATCTTCTTTTCTGACAGTCTGGTGCCCGGCTGCAGATAAGATATGTCAGCTGTGACATTCTTTACAGGAACACCGCGCAAAATGAATCTTGCTCCTCGCTTAACATATTCTTTTAATGACATTTCTTGTTCTTGTTTATTTTTGTGATTGTTATGAGTTTATTTAGAATCTTTATCCGTTCTGTTTTTTCCAAACCTAATATGAATATTGCAGATGCAGTTGAAACGACACTGACAATACATGTGACGCACAATCTCAGAAAACCTTCATCAAGATTGCAGACGACCAGTAGCGGCAGTATGAAAGAGACGACGGATACGATTATTACCTTGAGAATGACATCTGACAGATACAGTCTTACAGGAAAATCCAACAGACCCTTGGAAATGTAAAGCCGGACAAAATTCAAGAGGAAATAAATCACAATATATATCACATACGTTGCCTGCGGCGGTGCGCCGAACTCAAATGCCATCCAAGTAAGCGGGAATACCAGACAGCCTACCGTCGTAATCCAGATCTGATACCTCCTGATGTTGCCTGTCGCAGATATGGCAGTCAGCATGGAGTTTCCCAGCAATGTCATCAGCGCCCCGAAGAAGCTCAGGCGCAGAAACACCGGCACATATTCAGGTACCGTCTTCAGCCAAAGCCGTAAAATATAATCCGCCTCACAGATAATCGGCACGACAAAGACAAGCAGCAGAAAATAGGAGAACCTTGCGCCTCGACAAACCAGCCTGTACATATAGTCCATCTCTCCGGCGGCATACGATTTGGTTATCTGCGGATTTACAGCCACAGTGAAGTTGTTTACAAACTGCATCACCGCATTCTGTACCTGTGTGGCAATTCCGCGGGCTGCATTGAAAGTTACGCCGAAGAAGATGTTTATCAGCATGTCCACACCCTGCACATTCAGCATATAAGCCCCGTTGCCGAAGAAACTCCAGCCGGCAAAGCTTGTCATCTCTTTTACCAACGGCCTGTCATAAACGAAACTGTAACGGCTCTCCTCAAAATGCCGCTTGCAGTATTGGCCGTAAGTCAGCCTTATCAGCAATGCCACAATAACAAGTAATACAGCATAGGTCGCCAGCTTATCGTATGGAGAAATAAGAAGCATGTAAACGACGGTAAGTTTTAGCACCGCCTCAAGAATGCTTATATAGGCGAAGGCCGACATCTTTTCATGCGCAATGATGCAGGCGTTGTAGGGAACGCTTATCAGGTTGATGACAAATGAAACCAATGAGCATTGCAATACCCAGTTTGCTGCGCCCATGCGCTCGGATGGTATGTTCATCTTTGTGTTGAGGAACCATACGCCGAACGTCTCTGCCAAAACAAGTATGACAAGTGAAATCCCTATCTGTATGTTCACGCTCGTTGTGAATATCCGTTTCAGCCTGTCAAAGTCACCGTGTCCAAGCTCGTATATAATAAAGCGGCTTATGGAAGAAGACAATGAACTGGATATAACAGAGAACATTATCACCACACCGCCTACCACATTATAAATACCATAGTCTGTTACGCCCAATGTGTTCAACACAACACGGCTCGTATAGAACGTGACCAGCATGATGAACAGGGTACGGACGTAGAGCAGCAGCGTGTTTTTGGCTATGCGTTTGTTGTTTGCTGAAGTATCAATCATAAGTTTCTAACAATACATTCGGATTCCAGAATTGAACCGGGCGTTTACAGCGAATTTTCGGAACTGTTCAAAATGACAAATTTATAAATGGGACTGGCGGATCACTCTTTATGGCAGCTTCACTGACACCTTGTTCCCGGATACCTTTGTTCCTGTAACATCACCTTGTTTGCTGATTTCTATATCAGAGTATTGCGGCTCAATCATCATTGTGCCGTCAATGGCAATGACACCCCACTGGCTGTAATTCTTTTCCACAGCGCAATATTTGCCTACTGGAGGTCTGACATTACGGTATATCGGAGGAATGGTGATACGCTCACCGACTTTCAGCCCCCATTTCATCCCTGAACGGAACGGAACAGCCTCGCCCGACTTCTCCAGAAGTAGCCGCCTCTTTTTCATTTTCTCGGATTCCGCCATATTCCGTATCTCCCTCGCACGCTTTGCCAGTCGCTCCATCGCGACCAAACATTTCTCTCCCTCCTCTGCCGGGAAGTAACATCCGATGTATTTTTTTTCCCCACAGTCTGTCACATGATAGTATTTCCCTCCGCTGTCCGTCACGATGATGCTTCCATCCGCCAACCATCGGCATATCCAATAGTAACTGTCATGATCACCACCGAGGAGACAGGCATATCCCCATGGAAAACCAGCCATATGCGGATCGTCAATATAGCATTGGACGGAAGCACTATAATCAAAAATCGCCACATAGAACTTGTGGTCATAAATATAGCCACCGCTCAGGTTCAGTTTGCTTGCATACAGTTTTTTTGTCCGGCTATAATACATGCGACCGACTTTCAACATCTCCACATCCCCGAAACGCTTCACCTCGGGTTTTTCCCTGTATGACCGCAGGTTGTAAAGATCTATATAATCAGACCTGCCGTTCGGTTTCTGCACGGTCAGGAAATTGTTTCTCATGAATTTCATGGACTGGCAATACCCTTCCTTCCTTATAATCTCACCACAGGCGTTTACCAGTCCGCATATCTTGTCCGAGAGCCTCACCGCTGCCATGTCATGCCGGATGTCGAAGACTGTGGCGAATACCGGGGCCGTAATCTTTTTTCTTCCCCGGCACAGCCCCCATAGCCTGCTGTTCCTGTCCTGCCATGCTCTAAGTTCCGGCCTCTTGCTGGGATTAGGAGTTTTTTGCAAAGCTATAACGGAAAGCAGCCTGTCATGGGAAACGATTACTTCCATACCGAAGTCCTGACATGAATCTTCCGCGGTGACAGTTTCTGAACTTGTTCCGTTCCCATGTCGGGCGGTCCGTATTCCCCTTCCAGCCATATCCCCACGGAACATCGCCTCCCAGTCCCATGCCATGGTGGGCAGACCGAACACACGGTAGAGTCCAACGTTGTCTATCAGCACGCATGTCTTCTTGCCGGCTGATTTTCTCAATCCGCGCCCGGCCTGTTGCAGATATTTGGCCAGCGAGAGTGTCGGACGCGCCATCTGCACGAACTCCACATCGGGGCAGTCAAATCCCTCACTGAAAACGTCCACATTTACCAGTACCTTTATTCTGCCTGTCTTGAAATCCTCCACCATCCGTCCGCGTTCAGCAGTCGGTGTGTGACTGTCTATGGCTGCGGCGTCCAGTCCTTTTCCGCTGTAATACGCCGCGATGTTCCGCGCATGGTCGATACTGACGGCATAGACGATCCCCTTCTTCCCGTCCGCATACTCCAGAACGCTCCGATACAACTGATCGATGCTTGTGTGACGGTTCAGTACGTCATTCATCTCCCTTATCTGGTAATCACCATCTGCACCGCGTTTCTCCAGCGAGTCTATCAACCGTTGCTCCCTGCTGTTTGCACGTATTGAAACATAATCAAATGACGACAGCCACCCTTTCCTTATAAACTCCGCCACACTCCATGAGCATACCAGCGAGTCGAAAAGGTCCGTGAACCCGGTGCGTCCCATCCGGCAGGGAGTAGCGGTAAGTCCGAGAAATTTTGCTTCCGGACACCAGTTCCACAGCATCCGGTAAGTCCTTGCCTGCGCATGATGCGCTTCGTCGATGATGACCAGTTCCGGTTTTTCCACCACATCATCGTAATGCCGTGTTAGCCATTGTATGGACATCACCCTGACGCACCCGTCAGTCAGACTTGTTCCATATTTTGCAACGGTCTTTTCTATCTGCTCCACAAGCTCCCTGCGGTGTGCGACGATCCAGACCGTCCTCTTTCCATCAGTGAGAAAACTGCTTACCACCGCCGCCAATACATGGGTCTTGCCGGTACCTGTAGGCATCTGCACCATCACGCTGCGGTGCGTCCGCCATTCCTCCGAGAGACGCTGTATAATATCTTCCTGATAGTCATGCAGACATACGGTTTTTGCCATATGGTTTTCGATTAAAGCTCCGGGAACAAGCGCTCTCGTTCCCGAAGCTCCCCCTGCACTTTTCACAAAGGACAAGGGTTCTGATCTAACATTAGTGCCG
>OAUW01001003.1_pt1 | contig 10509 bp, 8 predicted proteins | sample 1495241 | NCBI WGS metagenome assembly OAUW01 (sample SAMEA2580063, study PRJEB22360) | human gut metagenome | biome: human gut; feature: human-associated habitat; material: faeces | place: Denmark | collected 2008/2010
TCATGATTTCCGAGCAGGGCGTGGTCAAGGTCATGGACTTCGGCATCGCCCGCGCGATCGACGATTCCGCGGCCACGATGACGCAGTCGCAGGGCGTCGTCGGCACCGCGCAATACCTGTCTCCGGAGCAGGCGCGCGGCGAAAGCGTCGACATGCGTTCCGACCTGTATTCCGCCGGCTGCGTGCTGTACGAAATGCTCACCGGCCGGCCGCCGTTCACCGGCGATTCGGCGGGGGGGGGCTTCGGCCTGCACTCCCCCAAGCACGATCGTGCCGGGCCTGCCGAAGATGTGGGATTCGATCTGCGCGAAGGCGATGGCCAAGGATCGGCAGAACCGTTACGCCACCGCTTCCGAGTTCAAGAACGATCTGCTGACGTTCATGAACGGCGGTGTGCCGATGGCTGCCGCGTTCAACCCGTTGACCGACCTGACCAACATGAAGGCCCGCAAGCAGGCCGAAATGGATGCCGCCACCGTGCCCATGGCGCCGGCGACGGATGCGCCGACGCAGGCGTTCAACCCGGTCACCGGCCAGTTCGAGGCCGTGCCGAATCCGAATGGCGGAGTCGAAACGAAGACCCGTGCGGAACAGCGTGCCAAGGCCGCGCAGGAGCGTAAGAAGAAGCAGATCATCATCGCTTCCGTGGTCGGCAGCATCGTTGTTTTGCTGGCCGTCATCGGTATTTTCTTCGCGTTGAACGGGCATAAGAACACTGCGGATCTGGTGTCCGTGCCGGACTTCACCGACACGTCGAACATTTCCCAGGCGCGTGTGGAAGAACAGCTTAAGGCCCTTGGTCTGAAGCTTGACGCCCGTGACGATTCCACGTCCAGCCAACCGAAGGGCACCATCACCAAGCAGAACCCGAAGGGCGGTAAGAAGGTGGCGAAGGGCTCCACCGTCTCCATATGGTTCTCCACCGGCCCGCAGGCGGTCAGCGTGCCTGACGTGTCCGGCAAGACGCAGGAGGAAGCGAAGGGCATTCTTGAGGCGGCAGGCTTCAAGATCGGCAATGTCATGACCGTGGACAGTGCCTCCATCGAGAAAGACAAGGTGGTGAACACCAATCCGGCCGCGAATTCGAAGCAGACCAAGGGCACCATCATCACGCTGTACATTTCGTCCGGCATGACCAAGATTCCGGATGGTCTGGTAGGCCAGGCCAAGGATTCGGTCATCGCGCAGCTCAAGCAGGCTGGTCTGACGCAGATCACCATCGAAAGCGAGTATTCCGATTCGGTGCAGTCCGGTGCAGTCACCCGCATCGATCCGGGTTCCGGCAGCACCGTCGAGGCGGGAACGGCCGTGACCATCTGGGTGTCCACCGGCAAGCAGCAGGTGAGCGTGCCGTTTGTTGCCAACTCCACACTTGCCGAAGCAAAGAGCATTTTGGAGGCTGCCGGATTCCAGGTAAGTGTCAACGGGCCACAGGATGATGACGCGACCGTCGTGTCGATGTCGCCGAATGGCGGCAGCCAGGCCGACAGCGGATCGACCATCACGCTGACCACCAAGAAATCGTCCAGCGACACGAACAACACCGACACGAACAACAACGGCAACACCAACAACCAGCAAGGCAACTAACAAAATCAGGGGAGGGAGCGGCTCGAAGCCGCTCCCTCCCCTTTCTCTTTCCCTCAAAAAACAAAAGCAGCCGAAGGCAGCTCCATAAAGCCAAAGGAGCTTTGCTTCCCGCAGGTCCTGTTCACGACCGTAAGCTTGGCCGAACGGCCTTGAGTGTGTCGGGAACAGGACCTGCGGGAAGCAAAGCAGGACCTGCGGGAAGCAAAGCGGCGCCGCAAGCAAGCAACACTGCGAGCCAAACAGCAGCCATCACCCATCACTCATTCATCGCAAAAAATCGCAATTCAGCAAGCTCAAAAAAAAGAAAACTACTCGCTCACCTTAGGCTGCAATCCAATCGACTTCTCAACCGCGGAATCCTGCCCGCACACCTTCAGCCAGTTGGCCAGCAGACGGTAGCCGTCCTGGGTCATCACGGATTCCGGATGGAACTGCACCGCGTACATCGGCTTGCTGCGATGCTTGATGCCCTGCACGATGTGGTCGCCCTGCGTCCACGCGGTCACCACCAGATCGTCCGGCACGGACTCCGGTTCGACAGCCAGGGAATGGTACCGTGTGGCGACCATCGGGTTGGCGACGCCTTCGAAAATCTCATCGTCGATATGCTCCACCAAACTGGTCTTGCCATGCATGATGGTCGGCGCGTGGCTCACTGTGGCACCGAACACTTCGGCCAATGCCTGCATGCCGAGGCACACGCCGAACATCGGCTTGTTCTGCGCCGCGCACAGGCGAATCATGTCCTCACTAGCGCCGGATTCCGATGGAGCGCCAGGACCGGGGGAAATCAGCACACCGTCGTAGTCGTCGATCACGCCCGGGGTGGACGGGTCGATCGCATCGTTACGTACCACGGTCACTGTGGCACCAAGCGTCTTCACATAGCCGACAATCGTGTAAACGAACGAATCGTAGTTGTCCACGACCAGAATACGTGCGGAATCGGTCATCATGCTCCAATCAACGTTTGAACAGCAGTGTACGTGCGTTCCGTGCCGCAGCAACGTCCGCGTCTCACGCAGCGGCAGCCTTTAGATGGCCGTGTAGTTCGACATCTCCTGCAACATCGGAATAGTCGACGCGGCCCACGGGAACAGCCATTCGAAGCACGATGCGGCCGCTGCGAAAACCAGCAGCAGCACCAGCAGCAGACGGATCGGCAGCACGCCCGGCTGCAGTCGCACCAGGCTGCCGTACAGGCTGAAATCGGCCTTCTTTCGTCTTCCTGCGCGCACGTCGGCGAGATACGGCCATCGCCAGGCGACGGCGGCGGAAATAAATATGATCACGTATGCGGCGAGCGCGCCGAAGATCCACGGTTTCAGCGTATCGATCGACGACAGGAACGACGACTGTTCGTTGTTGACGAATTTGACTGTGCCGTTGGCGTTTTGGGAGGCCAGTTCCTGTGGGATGCCGTCGGAGACCTTCGCCCAGTAGGAGAATTCGGCGTAGCTGATCCAGCGGTGCGTCGGCGTGGAGTATTTCGGTTCGCAGGTGGTCATGGTCAGCATGCGTTTGGTCGGTGTTGCGCCGGGGTTTTCGGGGTTGGCCGCCACCACTTCGGTCTGTGTCGGCAGCACGATTTTGTAGCTGGTGTAGTGGTACACGTACCAGTAATCCTGCGTGCGGACGATGATCGGGTCGCCTTCCTGCAGTTTGTCGACGTCGCCGAGCGGCTGCCCGTAGCCGTTGCGGTGGCCGGCGAATGCGAAGTTGCCGACCTGGCCGGGCATCTGCGAATCCGTGTAGTGGCCGAGGCCGTGCTTGTTGAGCTGTGTCAGGTCCGTGCCTTCCACCAGGTTGCGCTGCCATTGGCTGCCGAATCGCGGTATGTAGATTTGGGCGATGAGTTCGCCTTCCGTGGCGCTTTGCGGCTGTACAGGCGGGTCACCCTGCTGTGCCTTCGCCACGGTGACGTTGCCGGACTTTCCTGGATCGGACCAGGATACGGATTGGCGGGTTTCGATCTGGTTATGCTCCGACTGCACGCCCGTCCACCACATCTGCCATGCGATGTACAGCGCGCAGATGGCGGCGGCGGTCAGCATGAGTTCGGCGAGGATGCCGAGTATCGTCCACAGCGCGCTTTTGGTGCGTCCGCCACGGCTTGCCACATGTTTCATCGATTGTTATTTCCCCTCTTGCGAGTCGCCGTTCTTGTCGTTTTCGAGCGCTTTCGCATACTGCAACGGCTGCTGCAACGCGTCGGTCGCGTCGAAATGCAGTTTCGTTTTCTCGTCGACCTGCCATCCCAGGCCGAACGCGCTCACGTACTGCTTGTAGATGGACACTTCCTCGGAATCGTCGAGCGCTTTTCTCATGCCCTCCACTGGTCCGATCGCCGAGATTTTGAACGGCGGCGAATACTTCTTGCCTTGCAGCAGCAGCACGTTGCCGGAGCAGCGCACGGCGGAGTTGAACAATACGCGCTGGTCCATGATCTGCATGGATTCGGCGCCTCCCGCCCACAGCGCGTTAACCACGGCTTCGATGTCCTGCTGGTGCACCACGTAATCGTTGATGTTGGCGCTGGATCCGTTGGCGTCGACCATGTTCTCCCATAGCGGCGAATCGTCGAGCGTCACCACCAGTCCCGGGCCTTCCACGGCGGGGAGCATGGTGCCGTTGCCGGCGCTTTCGCTGTCTTGCGATCCGTCGGCGTTCTGGCTGTCGAGTGTTTTGCTCAGATCGTTGACTCTGGTGCTCAGCGCATCGATTTCGGACCGTAGCGAGTTCACTTTTTTCACGCGCTGTTCCACGAGTTCGGCGGTATCGTTGCTCACCACCACGGAACGGTTGACGCGCAGGTTGGTGGACAGCAGGAATCCGGAGAACAGCAGCACGAGGAACGCCGCGACGCCGGCCGCCTTCGACCGTTTCGCGCTGTGCTTTCCGGTATGCTTCGCCATACGCGCCTTTCCAAACCTGCCTGAATCCGCCGGGTTTCACTGAACAATTGTCCTGATTTTGAACAGTTTTACGCCGTGAGTTCGCCGCTTTCGAGTCTACCCACTATTATGACTTTTAGCCTATTAAAGGAGACTATGCTGATGGCTGACGAAGAGCTGCACGAAACCACCGCGGATGACCAGAAGGATCTGCAGTCCGCCGACGACACCGCTGCCGTCGAGGAAACCACCGAAGATGTCGTCGACAAGACTTCCGTTGACGAGGACCAGTCCGACGATGACGATCTCGATATTCCTATGGACCGTGTCGAAGCGGTGCTGAACGCCACCGTTGATAAGGATTCGCTGTCACCGCAGATGCAACGCATGATGAACCGTCAGGCGGAGAACACCCGCCGTGTGGAGGAAAGCATCAAGGGCACCAAGTCCAACCCGCGCTGGTTCGTGCCGCTGTTCTGCGCGCTGATGATCATCGGTCTGGTGTGGGCCGTGGTCTACTACCTGACCACCGATTATCCGATTCCGCACATCGGCGCTTGGAACCTGGCCATCGCGTTCGCAATCATCATGGTCGGTTTCATTATGACCATGTGGTGGCGCTGAGTCGGTTTTCTCCGTTTCGCCTATTCCATCGAGGCTTATTCAAAAGACGCCGGGTTCTTTGCGATCCGGCGTCTTTTTTCACCGCTTCATCCGCTTCATCCACTTTGCTTACCGCGTCTGCATCGCCCCGCTTCAGCTTTAGGCAAAGCGGTTGCCCGTGGGCCGGAAAGCCGCCGCTTACCCGCCGATTATCTGCTGATTTTCGCCGTCCGAATCAGCACGTGGTCGCCGCCTTGCATGGTGGTGCCGAACAGGTAGGCGTCGCCGCCGTCGGCGAGCTTGAGTTTCTTGCGCAATTGCGGCGCGGTGAGTGGGAAATTACGCACGGCGATGTTGGCACGGTCCAAGCCGGACAGCAATCGCTTCAGCTCCTTCTTGCCCATACCGCCAATCGTTTCGATCGCAAAACCGCGCCCCGGAAAACCATCGACCGGCTCGTCCGATACGAACAGGTGGCTGCTCGGGCCGATTTGCACCGCCCCGAATCGCGCTTCCACCACGTCGAAGCAGCCGGCCTTCATGATCGACGCGTTCGGCTCGTACAGGTAACGCAGCTCGTGCGGCAGCGGCGCGTCCCCGATGCGCAGGCCGCGCGTATAGGCGGCCGCACCCGAGGCCGGGCCCCGGGTGCTGGCGCCGCTGATCGTCGTTCACGCAGTACACGTGCGGCGCGCGCGTGTCTGCCGCTGCGGCATCGGACGTTATCCCGGCAACCTTGCCGTCCAGCACCAGCAGCAGTTCCTTGCATTCGTTGCCGGTGGAGACGATGTGCACTTCGGCCACAGTGCCCGCGAAATCGTCGACCGCCTTGCGCCAGTCGAGCATCGGCGACAGTTTGATCATCACATATCGTGCCTTAGCCAGCAGCAGATCGCGCAGCGCCAGCACGTCGGGCGTGCAGTCCTCGATCGCGTAGGTGCGGGCGCCGTGCTCGTCGCGGCGGGCCGGGTCGATGTAGATCAGTTGTACCGGCTCCATCGCACGTAGGTATTCGACGCCGTCGCCGCACACCACCTGTGCTTGCGTGAGGCCCAGCGCCGCCATATTGTGCGCGGCCAGTTCGCATAGATGCGATTGGCGTTCCACGTACGTGGCGTGACCGAATCCGCGGGCGAGATATGAGAAATCGACGCCGAATCCGCCTGTCAGGTCCGTCATGGTCGCGTCGTTGGCCGTCTGTCCCGCCGATTGCGGCAGAGATCGCAACAGACGCCGGGCGATTTCGGCCTTGTATTGCGCCGTGAACTGCGATGAGCACTGTTCCATGGAAATATGCGCGGGATAGACGATATCCGCGCAGGCGGCCCATTGCGGCAGTTTGTTGCGGGCGATTTGCCAGCCCGCGATCTGGTCGAGCGCGGCCGGCAGGTCGAGGTCCGCCGTCCGTTTGGTTTTGAGCGCCAGGTCACGCACGTCTTCATTGCGATGCGCCTCGGCGAAGGCGCGCGTCACGTCGTTGAGCAGTGGTCCGTCACTCATGGTTCCTCTCCCCTTCTTCGCAAGTATCTGCCATGTCGCACGCATATCGTCGCACGCGTATCCTGCGTCCGTGGCGCATCGGTATTGCGTCCTTGTCGATTGCCTTCGTCATCTTATCTTTCCTGTGGATAACAAGTGGACAAATGTGGATGAATGTGGATAACGCCCATATTTTGTGCCTGAGTCAACGTCGCACCACGAAATATCGGCGGCGATTTTCCCCATTTTTGTGGGGTGTGGATATCGGTTATCCACAATTTTCACATAGGAAATTCCTTATGTTCCGCCATTTTGTGAATATCCTTGTGGATAATCCACCACGTTATCCCCGACTTACCCACAGGTTTGACCTCACTTATCCACAAAGTTATCCACGGATGTGGAAAACTACATGTGTGTAGTTCCCGCATTACTGGTACAGAAGTGACATATGCATCAGCGGATTGCCGGCGTTGCATCCCACGATGATCGCCACGACCACCACGAACACCGTGATGCCGTACACCGTGGTGCGCCACGTCAGGCTTTTGCCGCGGAACGCATGCAGGCCGGTGACCAGCAGCCACGCAAGCACGCCGCCGACGATGAATCCGCCGACATGCGCCTGCCATGCAATGCCCGGCGTGATCACCGGCATCAGGAAGTTGATCAGCATCCAAATCAGCATCGAACGAATATCGATGCCTATTCTCCTGTACACCACCAGAATCGCGGCGAACAGGCCGAACAGCGCGCCGGACGCGCCATATGCGGCGGTCATCCATCCCGACGGCGAGCACACGGCCCACACCATCAGTCCGGCGCCGCCGCCCAATCCGGACAGCAGGTACAGCGCAAGATACGGCCAATGCCCCATCATGCGTTCCAGCACGGGCCCCACGCACCACAAAGTAAGCATGTTGAACAGGATGTGCCACAGCGAGGTCGGCTGGTGCAGGAACATCGAGGTGATGAAGGTCCACGGGTGCCGGACGGCCGTGGCGGGCAGCAGCATGCCGGCGTTCACGAACGCGTTGCCGCCTTCGGGCCAGACGAGGAAGAGAACCGCTTCGATGGCCCACACCACGATGCAGATCGCCATGATGGCGGTGGTGATGACCGGGTCGCCGTTGCGCCACCGGTATCGCAGCGATCGGGCGGAGAACAGATCCTTGAACGATGGGGAATCGGGAAACAGACTGAATCGTTGGTATGCCATAGCTCAACACTACCGGCACATGCGGTATTTTCCGGCGCGTAAATCCACCCAATCGACACATTCCACGAATTAAGATAGGGAACAGAGCTGGCTTGAACGAGCAGGTCAGCCAGTGTTTGGAAACCTTGAAAGGAGCCGTCATGGAGAACAAGTCTTCTAACGGTTGGAAGTTCTTCGCACTGCTCTTCGGAGCTTTGCTTGCTGGCGTCGTCGGTCTGTACATCTACAAGCAGCAGAATCCCGACTATGACCCGTGGGAGGAACCGTGGGAGAACAGCTCCTCGCCGGTCGACCTGGGCCTGACCAAGGACGCCGAGCCGGAGGCCGACGCCACTGCCGCCGCTCCTGCCGCTGAGCCGGAAGCCGCCTGATTCTGCCTTTCCCGGCACACCTATGCCGCGTTGGGTTTGTTGCTTCGCCCTGTATCTTGCGATACAGGGTTTTTCTTTTGCTTTTGCGATTGCGATTGACTTGCGGCCTTCCGTCGTACTGTCGCTGTATTGCCACGTACGTTCGGGCACTACCGGCATACGCAATCGGACATGCGAAAAACATACGAAAAGGCCCTTGGAAAATCCCAAGGGCCTTCGTCGTCATCACTATCCGCCCATTGCGAAACGGACGGAACGGAAGCGATCATGCGTACGTCGGCGATGCCGGCGACGTTTCATGACCGCTTCATAATCACTTGAGCGGACCGGTGTGCCAGATGCGCTCGAGGTAATCCTCGATGGAGCGGTCGGAGCTGAAGTAGCCGGAGTTGGCCACGTTGAGCACGGCCATGCGGCTCCACTTCATCGGATCGCGGTAGGTTTCCTCGATCTGGGCCTGGATGTCCATGTACGCGCGGAAGTCGGCGAGCGTCATGAAGTAATCCTTGTTCAGCCAATCGTTGACGAGGTCCTTGTAGGTGTCCTTGTCGCCGTCGGAGAAGGTGCCGTCGGCAACCATATCGATGGCGGCCTTGAGCTGCGGGTCCTTCTCGTAGTACTCGCGGGACAGACCCTTGGTGTCGTAGCCCTTGGCGTACAGCGCGGAGACTTCCGGCTCGGTCATGCCGAACAGGAAGAAGTTCTCGGCGCCCACGCGCTCACGGATCTCGACGTTGGCGCCATCGAGGGTGCCGACGGTCAGAGCGCCGTTGAGGGCGAACTTCATGTTGCCGGTGCCGGAGGCTTCCTTGCCGGCCTGGGAGATCTGCTCGTCGAGGTCGGTGGCCGGGATGAGGTTCATGGCCAGCTCGATGTTGTAGTTCCACGGGAAGTAGACGTTCAGCTTGCCCTTGACGTCCGGGTCGTTGTTGATGACGCGGGCGACGTTGTTGATCAGCTGGATGGTCTGCTTGGCCAGGTAGTAGCCCGGAGCGGCCTTGGCGCCGAACACGATGGTGCGCGGCATGATGTCGTCGGCGGAGACCTTGCCGGACTTGATGTCGGCGTAGTCGGCGATGACGGACAGGATCTTCAGGGCCTGGCGCTTGTACTCGTGCAGACGCTTGACCATGGTGTTGATCATGGTGTTCGGGTCGATGTCGAAGCCGTACTTGCGCTTGGCGAAGTTGGAGAAGTCGACCTTGTTGGCCTGCTTGACGGCGGCGAACTTCTTGACGAACTCGTCATCGTCGGCCAGCGGGATGAGGCCCTTGAGCAGCTCGAGGTCGGACAGCCACTTGTCGGTGCCGAGGCCCTCGGTGATGACGTCGGACAGACGCGGGTTGGCCAGCTTGATGAAGCGGCGAGGGGTCACGCCGTTGGTCACGTTGGTGAACTTGTCCGGGTAGACGTCGGAGAAGTTCTTCAGGGTGACGTCCTTGAGCAGCTGGGAGTGCAGCTCGGCCACGCCGTTGACGTGGGAGCCGCCGTAGGAGGCCAGGAACGCCATGCGCACGGAGTCGCCGGTGTAGATGGCCATGTCCTTGATGGTGGCCTCGTCAACGCCCTTGGCCTTGAGCTCGGCCTCGAACTGGTCGTTGATCTTCTCGATGATCTCGAGGTGACGCGGCAGCAGTTCGCCGATGAGCTTGGACGGCCACACTTCCAGGGCTTCCGGAAGCAGGGTGTGGCAGGTGTAGTTGAAGGTCTTGTTGGTGATCTTCCAAGCGGTGTCCCAATCGTAGCCGTACTCGTCCATGAGGACGCGCATGAGCTCCGGAATGCCGATGACCGGGTGGGTGTCGTTGAGCTGGAAGGTGATCTTGTCCGCGAAGGTGGTCAGATCCGGCTTGTCCTGGCCCGGGTAGAAGACGCGGATGGCGTCGTGGATGGAGGCGGACACGAAGAAGTACTGCTGCTCGAGGCGCAGAGCCTTGCCCTGCGGGGTGGAGTCTTCCGGATACAGGATCTTGGAGATGTTCTCGGCCTCGACCTGCGGCTTGACGGCGTCGAGGTACTCGGACTTGTTGAAGGTGAGCAGATCGAACTCGTCGTAGCTCTTGGCGGTCCACAGGCGCAGGGTGTTCACGCGGCCGGAGGCGTAGCCCGGAACCATGTAGTCGACCGGGACGGCGCGCACGGACCAAGCCGGCTTCCAAACCTTCTTGCCGTTCTCTTCGACGACTTCGCCGCCGAAGGAGACCTTCTGGTCGCGGTTGTAATCGATGTGGCCCCACGGCTCTTCGTTGGCCAGCCAGTAATCCGGGGTCTCGATCTGCTTGCCGTTCTCGTCGAATTCCTGCTTGAAGATGCCGTACTTGTACTGGATGCCGTAACCGAACGCCGGCACGCC
>OAUW01001025.1_pt1 | contig 10235 bp, 6 predicted proteins | sample 1495241 | NCBI WGS metagenome assembly OAUW01 (sample SAMEA2580063, study PRJEB22360) | human gut metagenome | biome: human gut; feature: human-associated habitat; material: faeces | place: Denmark | collected 2008/2010
TCCGGTATCATGTCCAATAGCATCTTGTTGGATTGGTAATCATTTACATCTGCCAGATAGGCTAATGCAGATGCCATGGAGGGAGTTAGTTTTCCTTTGACGGAAGTAGAAATCGTTGCTATATCCGGGTCTTTTTCTGCTGGCATATAGTTTTGTAAAGTCAGAAACGGATCGATGCCAGTGAATGAAAGCGAACTTTGTTCAGGGTTCTTTTCGTCGAAGTAGCCATTGATTGTTACCGGGTTATTTTCCAGATAAATATTCTGTTCGGTTTCTCCTAAATAGAGTTTGTAGACATCAGGAATGATGTTTATTTCATCGGTACTGAATGTGTTATTAGTACCGATGATGCAGCTTAATACAACGCCTTCATTCATATCTTTTATTTGTAAAGTCGTTGGCTTTAATACTTTTATTCTTCCTGATATTCTTAGCCCGTTATTTCCCCATATGGTGGTACCGCATAAGAGTAATATGGTTAATAATAGATTTTTTACTTTTGTCATTATTATGAGTTTATAGTTCATTATCAGAGTTGTTATTCTTCATCTGGAGTCTCCGGTATTGGAGGTAAAGGTAAATCCCAGTCTTCCGGTCCGTTGGCTATTGCTTCCAGATCGATCTGATATTTATCTTTTAAATATTTCTGTACGAAAGCAAACTTTTCGGTGAGAAAAGGATATTTATCAGCCGGATATACCTCTGCTAGTCGTGCTTGGTTATAGTACATGGAAAGATGCATATATCCTATAAAAGTCTCTTCATTGGTTGGAGGATAAGAGTTGTTGGCTGGTTCGCTGATACTATTGAATACATACGTGTTTACACTTCCCGGATATCCTCTGGTAAGATAATAGTTTGGGTCATCTTCCATTCCCAAGCCTGCTATCAGATTAGTGACATGGTCGAATCCCACTTCAAATTCTTCAGGTATAATGATGTTTCCGGCTTTTACTGCTTTTTCCAATACGGGAGCCAATATCATTTTCCGGCGTCTGTCAAGGAGTGCTCTGTCTGTGGGGATTAAATAAGGATCGCTGGGATTGTCTTCTCCAAACATACAAGTGCACCAATAATCCAGCCCATCGTAATTTTCGTGTATGGGTACAATCCAGCTTGCTAGGATTACGCCTCCAACTTCTAATACGCTTTTGCTATAGACATTGTATCCCAAATACCAATACATAGGCAGAACTTTAGATGTGATCGGCGGATTCAAGTATGCAAAGATATGCTTTTTCATAAATTCGACATAGTAATTGGTCATTTCGTCGTTTACACAGCCTTGGCCTTCGTAGCCACTACCATATGATATGCCTGTCCAGCTGCGATTAAAATCAGCCCTTTGCAGATCTTTATAAATAAGATATACATTATAGTCTTCGTATATTTGGGCGATGTCATCGTCCCAACTATTATTTCCTTGAGGTACTTTAAAGCGTAATTCAATGCCTCCTTCTGTAGGAGTCAGTGTGTCTTCTTCATAACATGAGGTGAATAATGCCATACAAGCAAGTAATCCCCATAATATATATATTTTTTTCATATTCATTTCTTTTGTTTAATTCATAAGATATATACTATTAACTTTCGCGTTTTGGAGCTAAAGGATTCTGCTCCAGTTTTTTATTTTTAATTAAGACGGCGTCTGGTATAGGCATGGTATAGGAAGGATCATTCTGTTTTAATGTATATACCTGTTCTCCCCATCTATGAATAATTTGTGGCATTCCGTAGCGTCGGAGATCAAACCATCGTTGCCCTTCAAAACAAAGTTCTTTTCTTCTTTCATTTTTGATGAAAGTTTTGAGCGCATCACCTGTTAATCCGGTAGGCTCAACAAATTTGTCGGGTTCATAACGTTTAGCCAGTAAGGTTTTTAAAGCAGATAGTGCTGTACTCTCGTCATTATTATGGGCAGCTGCTTCTGCTAGATTTAAATAAGCCTCACCTAGTCTGAAGGATAAAGCAAAGTTTTCCGAACCACTAGGTTCACCTGTAGCTGAAAGTTTGTATTTGCCGAAAGTAGTATAAGAGTCTTCATAGAAAACTTTATCATCTTTATTGAACTCTTTTGCTATATACTTTTCTTTTCTTAAATCTCCATCTTCAAAGCTTTCAATCAAGTTATCAGAAGCGATAAAAGCTTCTCGGTAATAGGTGGTGGTATTACCGAAGTAACCTTCTTCCTCATACTCTACCGACTCATCATTGAATACAGTTAAGTCTGAAACGCTTCCATATAACCAAATAACCTCAGATGATTTTAAAGATGTAAAATTGTAATAAGGCTCTGCCACTGTTGGAGAAGGGAGGTTATTTAAGTCTACTAAAGCGAAGGACCAGTCTTTTATTACTTTGTTGGCGTATATGGCTGCATCTTTCCAGTTTTCCATATAGAGAAAGACGCGGGACTTCAGCAATTGTATCATTGGAAGGCTAACCAGATAATTCGGTTCATTATCTTTGCTTAAAGTAAGGAATAAACGTTCAGCTTCATTCAGATCGTCCACAATTTGGTTGTATACTTCCTCAACGGTGTTTCGTGTCATTAATAGTTGGTCTTCAGGTAGCAGGTTGCTGTCTAGTTTGAGTGGAACTCCTAAAGCCTGTTTGTTATAGTTGTATGGTGCTCCAAAATGATTGACTAACATAAAATAATAGAAAGCTCTTAATCCGAGGGATTGGGCTATTACATAATTTTTTTCAGCCTCCGTACCATTTACGTCACCGATATAATCAAGAGCTGCATTTGCGCCTAAGATATAGTTATAGTATCCTTCCCAGATATTCTGAAGAGGATAACCATTTCTTTCCATAATGAAAAACATATCCGGTTGCCATGTATAAACAGCTTGTTTGGCTTCTATATTTTTTAGAGAGTTGATGCTAAATTCATAATCAGTTTTGTGGAACTGAATGTCATCGTCTAAGAAGCTAAGAAAGGGTAGTAGGAAATTGCTTTTATCCTGTTTGGGATAAGCAGAACCGATTAACATTTCTTGCAAAGCATTTGCATCTTTGGGAACGTACTCACTTTGAGATTTAGGCTCTAGAAAATCTGAGCAAGAGGATAGTGATAGTAAGACTATTCCTGTTAGTATATATATAATTCTTTTCATTGTCTATCTTTTTATTTTTTTAGAAACCAATGTTAATACCTAATGAATAATTCCGTGGAAGTACACTGTTGCTAACTTCCGGGTCGAAACCGTTGAAACGTTTGCTGGCGATAACAAAGATGTTATCCATGTTAAAGTTGAGTGATAGATTTTTCATATATATTTTTTCGCACCACTCACGTTTCATTTGCCAGGATAGGCCGATGTTACGGCAGCGTAAGAAAGAACCACTGACCACCATAGCGTCAGATTGTTCCCATAATGGAATGCTATAAACATTCTCATTGTTGGGCAATTCTATATAAGCCATTCCTGCTTTGGGTAAAGAAGGAATGATTGTATGGGCTTCGTCTCCCGGTTCTTTCCAACGGTTCAGTAAATCGCGGTTTATATTTGTATATGGATCCGGCATATAATAAGAACTAGCGAATTGGTTGTATGGTGATGGCAGACGCTTCTTGTTGCCGAGTAAAAGTGAAAAACTGGTGTTTAAAGTTAATGATTTATAGCGGAAACTTAAGCTCAATCCACCGGTGAAATAAGGCTCTTTCTGACCAGAATATACCAGATAAGTAGTCGGATCTATTTGTCTGCTACGTTCTTCTTCCGGAATATCCAAAAGATTGAATAAAGCTTCACCGGTTTTTCCGTCTAATCCTGCAAAAGAGTATGACCAGAAACTGCTGAGCGGATATCCTTCTTTTAATACAATATCTGAACGTCCACTTAAGAAGGAAGCTGCATTGACATCAATGTCTGTATGTCCGCCTTCATTCCAGTTCTTGGAAGCATTCAAACTGACACTTAATGCATAGTCCCGTTTCTGTATCGGGGTAAAAGTTAATGTGTATTCGATACCTCTGTTGTGGATAATACCACCGTTGCGTTTCATGGATGTTATTCCATATTCATAAGGTAATTCCAGTTCAACAATGGCATTGGAGCGTCTTGTATAATATTCCAAATTCATATAAAACATACTGAATAATTCCAGGTCTACACCGAAATTCCATGATTTGGTACGTTCCCATGATAGATTCGGATTTGGGATTTGGGAGATGGTAGACTGATATCTGTTGTATAGATTTGCCACTTTCCCCTGATTTAAAATCAAATCCGGACTAATGCGCGTTACTGCATTTCCTTGAATACCATAGGTGCCGCGGAAGTTTAAAGTTGTTATCCATTTTACATATTTCCTCATGAAGTCCTCTTCTGAAGCTCTCCAGGAGAAACCGAATGAATAGGTAGGATCAATACGGTGATTGGCATCCTGACCGAAACGGTTGGATGCATCATTACGTATATTTGCATTAACAACATATCGGTTTTTGAGTGAATATGCTAGTGTGGCGAATACGGAAAGATAATTGTCTGTAGTATTGACTTTTCTCCATCCACCATCATATATCTTTTTTAAAAGCCCCCATCCTTCGTCTTTAGAACCTGTAATAGGTGTAAAAGCTTGTGGAGTGGTTGGTAATGTTATTACTTCTCCTCTATCTGGGGCATATCCCCATACCGTATTGCTGACACCTTTATTAGTGGAAGAACGTAATTCCATACCTACTAAAGCATTAATTCGGTTCTCATTATTAAAGGCTTTACTGAATTGCAGTTTATTTTGGATGTTGTAAGAGTATTGCTGTGCGTTATTTGTGAATAATTCGCCTCCGAATGGGAGTAAGGCTGCTCCAAACTCTTTACTGTTTGGTGAGACAGAGTTGAAATCATAACCACGATATGTTTCAGCAATATAAAACGTTTGTTCAGTTTCCCAAGCTTCGTTTGTGCTGTTATTATTGGAATATCCACCAGTAAATTGGTAAGTTAACCAGTCCAATATATTCCATTTCAAGTCTAGCGAAGCTGACATGAAACTTGATTTTGATTTAGAACCACTATTATTCCGTTCATTTACGAAATTGTATGATAATGATTTGACTCCGCTATTGTATGGGTATGAGGCTTTCATTTGATAGTAAGCATCAGGGTCTATAGAACGATTGGTAGTAGTAGCATACCCCATAGGATTGACTCCTCCGGCAAAACCGTTATTCGTACTTACGCTACCGTTGATCGTTGCATTAATCGTTAGTTTTTGTACCGGGCGTATGGTGATGGCAACGCGTCCGGTCATACGTTCACTGTCGTTTCCTATTTCCTGCCCTTCGCTATTGGAATATCCCATAGAAGCTGCATAACTGTATTTATTTGTTCCGCCGGAAACACTTATATTATGGTTATGGCTAAAAGAACGGCGGGTTAGTAGTTTGAACCAGTCTGTATTTTGTGTTTCCAGAACATTGCGTTGTGCCAGAAATTCTTCAGAAGATATATCGTGCGATAGATACATATTCAATAATCCCTCATAAGTATATATTTGTTTGATTGGTTCTGCACCATAAGGTGTTCCCCAGTTAAACGCTTCTTGTGAGAATAGTACTCTTTCTTTGGAGTTCATATAATTAAACTGTCCATAGTTGGGACGCGTACCCATTACAAAATTAGAGGTGTAATTGACACTTAGACGATCAGTCGTATTCTTTTTGGTTGTGATCTCAATAACACCATTCGATGCTTTTGAACCATAAATAGCGGTCGCAGAAGCATCTTTTAAAATACTAATGCTTTCGATATCAGCAGGATTCAACCAAGAAATCTGATTACCGATAATGTTTTTCAAGTCCTCTGTCATGAGAGAAGATGCATTCAATTCCAGGGGGTCTTCCTGAATGATGCCGTCGACTACCCAAAGTGGGTCTTGATTACCCAGTAAGGTACTGGTACCACGGATTTGAATTTTCGGGGCAGTACCTACACGACTACTTGTATTGGTGACAATCATACCTGCCACACGTCCTTGCAACATTTGGTCAATAGTGGTATATGAAGGCATTAAAATATCTTTTGCTTTTACTGTGGTAATAGAACCTACTAGGTCACGGCGTTGAATATTCTGATAACCGGTTACAACCACTTCGTCGATTTCAGTACTGGAACTGTTTAGAGTGACATTAATCGTTTTCTTTCCTGTATATCTTACAGTCTTTTTCTCCATTCCGATGAATGAATAAGTTAATATTAACCCTTCTTGCGCAGGAATATTAAAAGTGTAATGTCCGTCTAGTCCGGCGATAGCTCCATGTTTTGAACCTCGGACAGTGACTGTAGCTCCGGGAAGTGCTTCACCGCTTGCATCACGTATCCATCCACTAATCGTGATTTTATTAGTCTTTCTTTTCTTAATAACGATGGCAGTGCCTGATACTTCATAAGTCAGGTTAGTTCCTTCCAGACATTCATCCAGAATTTCGGTGATCGTTTTGTTTTTTGCCCTTACGCTGATATCGGTTATGTTAGCGATATCTTCTGTTGCGTACATAAAGATGAATTTTGTACGGTTTTGCAAATACCAAAGCGTAGATTCCAGGCTTTCGCCTCTCAGATCAACGGAGATTCGCTGATTGTCTTGTGCTTGAATCATAAGTGAAGAAAGGGAGAATATCCATAAAAGGCAGAGCTTAACGAAATTTCTGCTTACATAAGATACTCCCTTTGAGGAGGATTGTGTTCGTTTTTTCATAATGCGTTAGTTATAATATGTATTAATAGTTATTGTTTATAAGAAATGTGCAGTATACCTTCTCTTTGTTTTATGTCTACCATATTTAATTCCATTATCATGTCGATAATTGGATTCATGTTTGCATAGCGGTTGAGATAAGCTCCGATTTGTACCTGTCTGGCTGCATCGTCTTCAAAAGTGTATGTGAATCCGTACCATTTGGAAAGATATGACATTACATTCTCAAGAGGAACGTTCATAAATATGAATGATCCGGACTCCCAGGAAGTGTATAATTCTGTATTTACGTTAGATACGGTACTTTCCCGACTATTTTTGTCATATACGAAATGTTGGTTTGGAATCAATTCATAATCTTCGTTTTCACTGCTAATCTCTATAGCTCCACTAATTAGTGTAGTACTTTCCACTTCTTCATCCGCATAAGCCCTTACATTGAAAGAAGTTCCTGTCACCCGAATAGAAGTGTGCGGTGTTTGCACGATAAAAGGATGTGCTTTATCTGGAGCAACATCAAAATAGGCTTCACCTTCAACCTGTACGATGCGTTCCTTATCGCTGAAACAAATCGGATAAGTCAGTTGTGATTCTGCGTTCAGATGTACTTTTGTTCCATCCGAAAGGACAATGTGACATTCCATACCATGCAGTGTACGAAGCGTATTTTTGATTTCTTTCACTTTGGGCTTGTTGGCAGGAGTTTGATAATTTATCCCTTTGGAGTCAATGATGAACACTTCAGTTGCACCCTCCGGAAGGACATTCTCAAAAAGGTTGAAGGTGTTGCCATTACTTAAAGTCAGTTCTCCGCCATGGGTTCCTGGAGTGATTTCACCGATTGGTTCTCCGGCTACCCAATTATAAATAAGGTATGAAATCGGTATTAACAATAGCAAAAGAAGAGCCGCATATTTCAGACTCCTTTTCCATGAAAGAAAACCGGATGTTTTTTCTCCTCCTAGTAGCGGATAGATTCTGTCCCATGCCTTTTGTGAAGAGAAGCTTTTTATTAACCGGCTGTTTTCTTCATACGTTTCCTTATTTAATATCCGGTCGGCTATTTTTTGATGCTCCGGATTTTCATCCAACCACGCATGATAGTTTTTTTTCTCTTCGGGAGTAGACGAATGAGTAAATAAGGAAGCTAAGATTTTTGCAATTTTAAATTTTTCTTTGAATGAATTCATCGTTTTTTCGATTTGTTATATAAGTAAAACAATCCAATCGAAAAAACGGGGTAATCAAAAAGTTACTTTATTTGCATAAAAATAGTAATAAGGTGTAATTTATGCCTTTGAGACTTTCGCGAAGTTTGCGATAGGCGAATTTCTTTAACGTATGGACAGTGCCTTCTGAAATTTGCAATTTGTCAGCAATCTCATGGTTTTTTAACCCTTTCATAGAGTATAAGATGATATTTCGCATTTGGGTAGGCAATTCTTCTACCGCTTTGCGAACCATGTGGAATGTTTCCTGTTCGATAATAGCAGCTTCAAAACCACTATCGAATTCTTCCTGTCCGGAAAAATTAGGAATATCTAATTGTTCATGTTTTAGGTGATTCAGACATTTATTTCGGGTGACGGTATAAAGGAAGCTTTTTACTTTCAAAATGTTGTCGAAATCTTCTTTCCGTTCCCAATAAGCTAACAATACATCTTGCGCAATGTCTTTGCAAACTTCTTTGTCTTCAATATAGTGGGATGCGAACACGCAAAGAATAGGATAGTAGTCATCAAATAGCTTTTTGAAAGCCTGTTTGTTACCACGTCTGATGTCTGCAATTATATTTTCTATATGTATGTTCACTATTTAGGGTGGAGCGACTGGTGCAGGAATTTTCTTATCCAATCTTACTTATTTTCTTCAGCTTTTCTTCTTCGATGATTTTGATCTTTCTTCCGTCGATTGTAATCAGTCGTTCCGTAGCGAACTGTGACAATGTGCGGATAGCATTCGAAGTAGTCATATTAGAGACATTAGCTAAATCTTCGCGTGAAAGATAAATGCTCAAAGTAGATCCGTCTTCTTCCAAGCCGTAGCTTTCTTTCAGGAAGATGAGAGATTCGGCCAAGCGTCCGCGGATATGCTTTTGTGTCAGATTGACAGTGCGTTCGTCTGAGATGCCGAGATCAATAGAAAGCTGGCGGATAAAAAACATAGCCAGGTCATTATTCTGGGCAACTAAAGTTAAGATAGCATTCATAGGAATCAGACAAACAACAGAGGGTTCGAAAGCTGCTGCGGCAGTTACAAAATCTTGTTTGGCAAAATAAGCACGATAAGCAAAGTATTCGCGTGGTTTAATCATGCGAATAATCTGACTTCTACCTCCCACGCCATCTTTGAAGATTTTTACTTTCCCACTGATAAGACACATCAGATGAGAAGGTGTTTCCCCTTCGCAGTAGATGGTTTCATTTTTTTTGTAGGTTTGTATCGTATAATTGTTCATCAGAAACTCCTTTTGCTCGTTATTTAAAGGAGCTAACATATCGGATAACGGTTCCGAAATATCGATGTCTGACATATTCATTTTTACCATGAGTGCTACAAAACTGTGTTATACAGCACAAAAGTAAAAAGAAAAAATGAGAAAATGAACGAAACTATAAAAAGATTGCACAAAAGTGGGAGCTTTCGTGCAATCTTATAGGCATTTTATTTAGTAAATAACAGTTCCCTGTATTTGGGTAACGGCCATATTTCATCGTCCACTTCCATCTCCAAATGATCGATGTGATCGCGGATTTGATCGAGGTATGGACGTACTTTTTCTTCGTATGCAAATGCTCTTTCCTTGTAGTTCTCCATGTGGTTGGCAACTTTTCGTGCTTCGGTCATTTCGCGAACCAGTACTTTGATGGAAGTGACCCGGTGTGAAATTTCACGGATCAGCTCTTTGCGGTCGGCACTCAACACTTCGTACTCTTCAGCCGGGAATATTTCTTTCAGTCCGCGAAGATTTTCGAGCAATCGGTTCTGATAGGCAACGGCAGTCGGTACGATGTGATTGATGGCGAGGTCGCCCAATACACGGCCTTCGATTTGCACCTTCATGGTATATTTCTCCAGTTCCACTTCCAGACGGCTGTTCAATTCGGTTTCGTTGAAGATACGTTCGCCAATCAGCACTGATTTGGATTGGTTGTCAATATAGTGCATCAGGGCTTCCGGTACGTGGCAGATGTTAGTCAGTCCGCGGCGTGCGGCTTCCTGTTTCCATTCTTCAGAATAACCGTCGCCCTCAAAACGAATCGGTTCGGAAGCGATAATCGTTTCTTTCAGTATGCGGAAGATGGCTTCATCTTTGCCTACTCCTTCTTCCATCAGTTTTTCTACTGATGCGCGGAATTCGTTCAACTGATTTGCCATGGCGGCATTGATTGCAATCATGGAGGCGGCACAGTTGGAAGACGAACCTGCGGCACGGAACTCGAAACGATTTCCGGTGAATGCGAAAGGAGAGGTGCGGTTACGGTCGGTAGTATCCAGTAGGATTTCGGGGATACGTCCGATACCTA
>OAUW01001029.1_pt1 | contig 10214 bp, 6 predicted proteins | sample 1495241 | NCBI WGS metagenome assembly OAUW01 (sample SAMEA2580063, study PRJEB22360) | human gut metagenome | biome: human gut; feature: human-associated habitat; material: faeces | place: Denmark | collected 2008/2010
ACGGATGATCCTCAGGTTTCCCGATAACCCCGCTCCCCGGCGCGCCGTTCTTTTCAATCACACGAATAGCGATAACGCCCTTGCCGCCGCGGTTGCGCAGCGGATAGGCGGCAAGCGCCGTGCGTTTGCCAAAACCGTGCTCGGTCGCAATGAGGAAGGCCTGCGTCATATCGTTCGTCGAGGCGAGCGCCACCACGGACTCATCGGCCTTGACGCGCATGCCTCTCACGCCGTGAGCTGTGCGGCCCATGACGCGGATGGTCGACTCTTTAAAGTGCACGCAGCGGCCGTTGTCGGCCAAGAGGAAGACGTCGTCGTCGCCCGAAGTAATCGTGACGCCGATGAGTTTCTCGTCGCCCAAGTTCGTCGCCCGGATGCCGCGGCGGGCGGAGCTGAATGCCGACAAAGGCGTACGGCGCACCGTGCCTCGATCCGTGGCAAGGAACATGTAACGGTCTTCGGAAAACTCCTGAATCGGCAGAATAAAGCTGATCTTTTCGTTTTCTTCGAGCGGCAGCAGATTGACAATCGGGCGCCCGCGCGAATTGGCCTTGCCTTCGGGCAGATCAAACACGTCGATGGCGTAGACCTGACCGGCCGTAGAAAAGCACAAGATGATGTCATGCGTGTTGGCCAGGAAGAAGGCCTCAATGACGTCGTCGCGCGTCGTCGCCTGCAGATTGCGGCCCTTGCCGCCGCGCGACTGTGCGTTGTAATCAGCCAGTTCCTGACTCTTCACAAAGCCGTCGCGGGTGAGCGACACAACCATGTCGCGGCGCGGAATAAGGTCGCGCTTATTAAAGTTAGTATCTTCCGACAGGTCGATTGTTGAGCGACGCTCATCGCCATAGGCTTCACGGCAGGCAAGGAGCTCTTCCTTGATGATGGCTGTGACGCGTTCGGGCTTATGCAGAATGTCAATCAAGTCGAAGATCCGCTCCATCGTGGCAGCGTAGTCCGCGAGAATCTTCTCGCGCTCGAGCCCCGTCAAACGGCGCAGATTCATCGCCAGAATATTGTCAACCTGAACCTTCGTCAGATAGTAGAGGCCATCGGGCTGCAGACCGCGGCGCGGATCGAGCCCTTCGGGGTCTGCGTCCTTGCCGTATTCGGCAGCACGCCGAGTGATTTCTGCTGCAAAGCCGAGCGGCCAGCCGCGCCCCATCAGGGACTGCTGAGCCTCTTCAACCGTCTTCGCTGCGCGGATCAGACGGATGAATTCGTCAATGTTGGCCAAAGCGATCGCCTGACCGGCAAGAATGTGGCCGGCGCCGCGACTCTTCTTCAGTCGGAAGATCGTGCGGCGCGTCACCACTTCGCGGCGGTGCTCGAGGAAGTACACGACCATCTGCTTCAAATTGAGGAGCATCGGCTGGCCGTCCACCAAGGCGACCATGTTCATGCCGAAGCTTTCCTGCATCTGCGTGTTCTTGAAGAGGTTATTGAGCACCACTTCGGGCATCGCGCCCTGCTTGAGATCGATCGCAATGCGGATCTGGCGGGTCGACTCGTCGCGCATTTCGGAAATGCCGTCGAGTTTTTTGTCGCGCCAGAGTTCGTGCATGCGTTCGTAGAGCACGCGCTTATTGACCATGTAGGGAATTTCGTCAACGACAATACGCGTGCGCGAATGGTCGCGACCGAATTCTTCGAGGTGCGTGCGTGCACGCATGATGACGCGTCCGCGGCCCGTACGGTAGCCCTCGTAGACGCCCGACAGTCCATAGACGATGCCGCCGGTGGGGAAGTCAGGCGCGGAAATCAGCGCAATGAGATCATCGACCGAGCAGTCCGGATGCTCCAGTGCATGAACGCAGGCGTCAATGGTTTCGCGCAGATTGTGCGGCGGAATATTCGTCGCCATACCCACTGCGATGCCCGAAGAGCCGTTCACCAACAATTCCGGCAGACGCGTCGGCAGAACAACCGGCTCCACTTCGGAGTTGTCGAAGTTGGGAACAAAGTCAACCGTGTCTTCATGCAGATCAGCGAGCATCTCCTCGGCGATCTTCATAAGCTTCACTTCCGTGTAGCGCATGGCCGCAGCGCTGTCGCCGTCGATCGACCCGAAGTTGCCCTGACCGTAGATGAGCGGATAACGCATCGAGAAGTCCTGCGCCATGCGCACGATCGTCTGATACGCCGCACTGTCGCCGTGCGGATGGAATTTACCGAGCACTTCACCCACCACACGGGCAGCCTTCTTCGTGGGCGAACTCCAGACGTTGCCGATTTCCTTCATCGCGTAGAGCACGCGGCGATGAACGGGCTTCAACCCGTCACGAACGTCAGGAAGCGCACGTCCCACGATGACACTCATCGCGTAGTCAAGGTAGGACTGGCGCATCTCGGTTTCGAGCGAAACCGGGAGAAGTTCGTTGGCGATCGAATCGCCCGACGCGCCGTGGCGGCCCTCGCCGCCTTCGTCATCTTCACTCTCGTCTTCGGGCGCAGCATTCGTCTGGGCCGTCTGGGGGGCATCAGTCTGCACATCCGGGGTGTCTGTCGTCCGACGGTCTTCTGCCGCCGGTCCTTCAGCCTCTGCCTTCCCCGGGATCTCTTCGCCCTGAGTCTTCTTTTCTTCGTCCATTAACGGCACCTTGGTGAGTGTTCATCGACCGCAGATATTTCCCGCTTCTGAAAATCAACAGGCACAGAAAAAGCGTGCCGACGCCGACTGAAGAGGATGCGGATCGATCCGAAACGGGTTATTTTAACAGGTTGATCCGACGCGTCCCAAAAGCCTAAAAGACGCGAATGGTTCAATATTCTGCACAGATTTCAACTTTCGACATACTCCTTTCAGCCGTCCCACCATGGAACTTATCGACACCCTCATTGAAGCCCGCTGGATCATTCCGATCGTCCCCAAGGGCGTGATTCTTGAAAACTCCGCCCTGGCCGTCAATGCCGGACGTATCGTCGACATCCTGCCGTTTGAGACGGCCGAAAAAACGTATCAAGCACAAAAGGTCTTTCGTTTCCCGACAAGCGCTTTGCTGCCTGGGTTCGTAAATCTGCATTCACACGCAGCCATGAACCTCGTCCGCGGACTGGGTGCCGATCTTCCTTTGATGGATTGGCTCACCAAAGAGATCTGGCCGGCTGAAGGCAAGCTCATGAGTCCAGAATTCGTGGCCGAAGGCTCTTGGCTCGCCGGGCTTGAAATGGCCGCGAGCGGCGTCACGACAACGTCCGACCATTACTTCTTCCCGAAATCCGCTGCCGAGGGGCTCCTTCGTGCCGGTCTGCGCTGCGCGGTTTCCGGCATCGTTATCGGTTTCCCTTCAGCGTGGGCGAAAAACGACACTGAATACTTGTCGCTTTCCGAAGCACTGATTCAAGAGTACGAAGGCGACCCCTTCGTGCACACCACCATTGCGCCGCACGCACCCTACACTGTGAACGATGCAGCCTTGAAACACTGCGCAGAGATTTCTGACAAGTACGGCGTGCCGATTCACATGCATGTCAATGAAACTGCAGTGGAAGTCTCCGACAGTCTGCGCGACCACCACGAACGTCCGATCGACCGTCTGAAACGCTTAGGTCTGCTTAACGAACGCCTGATCGCCGTGCACAGCGTACATGCGAGCGACGAAGACATCACTAAGATGGCTACTGCACACGCCTCGGTCTGCCACTGCCCATGCTCAAACCTCAAACTCGCCTCCGGCTTTGCTCCGATTGCGAAGTTCCTCAAGGCGGGCATCAACCTCGGCATTGGCACTGACGGCGCAGCGAGCAACGACAAACTCGACATGCTCGGTGAAACGCGTCTGGCCGCCATGCTGGCCAAAGCCGTCGCTCAGGATCCGACCGCCGCTCCGGTCTTTGCCATGCTGGAAGCCGCAACCTTGGGCGGCGCGCGTGCACTTCGCTGGGACGCTGATATCGGCTCACTCGAAATCGGCAAGGCCGCCGACCTCTTCGCCATTGACCTCGGCACCCCCGAGTCGCTGCCGGTGGCAGACCCTGCCGCACAGATCCTCTATTCTGCCGGCCGAGAATGCATCACCCACACCTGGGTTGACGGCCGTCTGATTATGGAAAAACACGCTCGCGCCGCCTATCCGCAGACCGATGCACTCGCTGCGGCAGCACTCTGTGCCCAAAAGTGGCAAAGCCGCCTCAAAAACTAACTTTGAAAACGATAGAGATCTGCAGTGAGCCCCTCGCAGATCTCTATCAAATTCCTATAATGGACGAGTAAAAGTCGGCGGCGATTGTTTACTGCCGACTGCCGATTAATGCAACCCATTTTTGGATGAACCCTCGTTGCCGTCTACTTCAAAAGCAGGACAGGCAGCTGTTCTCGTCCCATCTTCAAAGGAAACTAATATGAAGTCCTCGAAGCTCTGCGGCATCGCTGCCGCTCTTTTGCTCGCCGCTACCGGTGCTTCCGCCGCCGACGCTGTGAATCCCTATGTTCACTCTTCCTCCGGTCAGGTCGTGAAGAACAGCACGGATCTTTGCTGGCGTACCGGCTTCTGGACTCCGGCTCTCGCCGAAGCCATGGGTATTGACGGCGCTGGCTGCGCTTGCGATGCCGACATTCTCGACAAGAAGGCCTGCACGGCTGTTGAAGCCCCGGCTCCTCAGCAGAAGTCCGCTGAAAAGGTCACCTTCTCGGCTGATACGCTCTTCAACTTTGACAAAGCCACGCTCAAGGACGAAGGCCGTGCGGTTCTCGATGACCTCGTCTCCCGCGTTGCCGGCGTTGATCTCGAAGTCATCCTGACGACCGGCTACGCTGACCGCATCGGCTCCGACGCATACAACCTGAAGCTTTCGCAGCGTCGTGCCGACGCCGTGAAGGCCTACCTCGTCCAGAAGGGCGTTGACGCCGCGCTCATCAAGAGCGAAGGCAAGGGGGAAGCTGATCCGGTCGTGAAATGCCCGAACCCGTCCAAGGCCGGCCAGGTCAAGACGTTCAAGGAACTCGTGCAGTGCCTGCAGCCCAACCGCCGCGCCGTGGTTGAAGTTGTCGGTACCCGCCCGGCCAACTAATGCTTTTCCCGCGACTGCATTCTCAGTCGTAGCATAAAAGCAACACCCCCACCCCACAAGGATGGGGGTTTTCCTTTATATGGAGTGCCGCATGACTCAACGCCTATTCCTCTTTGACCTTGATGGAACGCTTGTCGACTCCGCGCCTGACTTAGCCGGTGCTATGAATGAAATGTTGGCCGCCCGAGGACTTCCGGAGCGGCCGCTTGAAGAACTTCGTGAACCATCAGGACACGGCGGCCCAGCGCTGCTTAAGGCCGCTTTTGGAATGGAGCGCACCGATCCTCGTTTTGAAGCGATGCGGCAGGAATTTCTCGAGCGATACGCCGCGCGCGCCACCCGATCTTCAACGCTTTACCCGAACGTTGTCCAAATGCTCGACCGCCTCACTGCGGCCGGCGTAAAGCTCGGTGTTGTGACTAATAAGCCACAAGGATTGGCCGAAATCGTCTGCGAGCACCTCGGTCTTACGCCCCGAATGACAGTCGTTGTAGGACTCGGTCCTGCGGGCACGGCCTTGAAACCGAAACCTGATTCACTGATTTACGCCTTGAAGCTCGCCGGCGCAAAGGCGGCCAATGCGCTTTATGCCGGTGACAGCAACTCGGATGGTTTGGCGTGCCAACCCATTGGACTGCCGGCTGCCTGGGTAAGCTGGGGCTGCCAAAAGACTCCGCCCGACTCCGGCATCTTTGACTACATCGCCGACGAACCCGCTCAATTAGTGGAATGGGCCTTGTTTCGATGAAGTATCCATTTGCAAGGTGCGACGCCATTCGTCGTCAGAACTGCGTATAATCCCTTTCGACTCGGGGGCGCCTTGGTTTCGACAGGGACGCGGACGCCGTACGGGGCATGCCGAGGTGCAGTCACCTCGTAAATCCGCTGCAAACTTATAAACGCCAACAACAAGCGTTTCGCTCTCGCGGCTTAATCCCGCGGGATGCTGCACTGATTTGACTTTGGGTCAGGCCGGGTAACCGGCAGCAGCATCAAATCACAAAGCCTAGGGTCCGCGGCTGTCTCCGACGCGTTCCCGAAATCTAGGGGGCTGGGCAGCGGTTGGCCCGCCGGTCGGCAAAGCCGCTGCTAAGACCTAAATCATCCGGCTATGCATGTAGAACCGACGGAAAAAGGTTTCTGGACGCGGGTTCAACTCCCGCCGCCTCCACCAAATTCAAGTCCCAGACAGTGTTACTGCTGTCTGGGACTTTGTTCTTTCTGCTCCGCCTCAGGTCGGCAGTTGACGAATGCGTCGCCGGTAGGCTGCCGGAGAACATCCGAACCACCGCGCGCAAGTACGGGAAAAGTTGCTGGGGTCCGAAAAACCGATTGTGTAGGCAATTTCCGTGATCGATCGTTCGGTATGCGCAAGCGCATCATGAGCAAGTTGTTTTCTGTGCTTGTCCACCAGCTGCATGAAAATTGTTCGCTCGCCTTCAAGACGCCGCTGCAGCGTGCGCGAAGACATGTTGAGCCGTGCTGCAACTGCCTGTATTCGTGCGCTCTCGCCGGCTTTTAACAGTTCCTCAATTTCTTCTTCAACTCGAACCGTGAAGGAATACTGACGAACACGATTTAAATACTGACGCACGATTTGTTCGTTGGCCTCACGAAGCATGGCATTCTGTGCTGCATAAGGCTCCATGACATCGTGATAGCTGTAGCGAATAAACCAGCCTTGCGGACTTTCAGTGTCGACCGAACAACCAAAATAGTCTTCCAGCCGTTTTCGGTCATTCGCCGAGCAGTTGTTGATCTGTACGCCGACTTCAACCGGCGTCACCCGATGCTGCGAAAGTGAGTTTGCCTGCCGTTGTATGAATGCAATGACGCATAGTAATGCCGCCTGCTTCGCTTCATTGCCGTGCAACGTCCTCAGTGATAAGGATGAACTGCTTGCATTGTGTGCAAGGCTCATATCCATCGTTGTAGAAATGACCTTTCCATAGCTCGCAGTGAGTTCGAGAACCTGTGCGAGTGAATGGCTCGTCATAATGGCTAGTCCAAGCCCATGGAGTGTCGGCGCCTGCATTTCCTGACCGCAGGTAAGACCAATCAGTTCGTCTCCCGTAGCGGAAATCACTGCCTCCCAAAAGCGGCGAACAGTCATGGCTGGATAGCGGGCATCCGGAACAGTGAGCAGCGTCGGATCCATGCCGATGCGCTCGAAGATCGCTTCTGGCGAAACGCCGTAGCCGCGAACGGTCTGACAGATGGATCGAATCCAACTCGCAAGAATACTGTCGCCTAAAGGTAATAGTTGATCGTCGTCCATTGGGACGACCTCTGCTGGCGACCGTTCCAAAGACTGCGTACTCATCGCGCATTTCTCCGTCTGTTAAATTTGGCATTTCAAGATTACTCTGCACTGCCAAGCTTTAAAAAAAAGGCCGCAGAGAGTGCCTGCGGCCAAGAGGGAAAGATAAGGAGAAAATCTCAACCTGCGGAATTGGGGAATTTACGGCTTCCTTAACCGTAGACAACTCCTTCTTCCTTTACAATACGAGTGCCGGACTCACCGGCCAAAATTTTCTCAATGTCCGAAAGTGCCCCGATAACAGCCGTCTTTCCAGTGCGCTCAACAAAACGGCAAGCGGCCTCCACTTTCGGCCCCATCGAACCCTTGGCAAAACCGAATTCACGCAGAGATTTCGGATCGGCTTGAACAATCTTCTTCTGATCGGGCTTACCCCAATTAATGTAGGCACCGTCTACATCGGTAGCAATGATGAAAAGATCTGCGTCAAGCGATGCCGCGAGCACGGAACTTGCCAAATCCTTGTCAATCACAGCTTCAGCACCAACGAGGCGGCCATTTTTATCAAAATAGGTCGGAACGCCGCCCCCGCCGCAGCAAATGACGATATGGCCGTTTTCTACCAGTGTCTTGAGCGGTGCAAGTCCCCAAATACGTTTAGGATCCGGGCTCGGTACGACTCGGCGCCACTTGTCGTTATCGGGAGCAATGGTCCAGCCGTGCTGTTTGGCGAGCTGTTCGGCCTCTTCTTTCTCGTAGACGGGGCCGACTGGTTTGGTCGGGTGCTGAAAGGCCGGATCATTTGGATCAACCTGTGTCTGCGTGAGAATAGTGGCTAAGGTAGCGGTTTTCGGCACATAGTTGACAAGTTCCTGCTGGATCATGTACCCAATCATGCCGACGGATTCAGCACCAATCACGTCCAAGGGATACATCGGAACTTTCTTATACGCATTGTTTTGCAGTGCAAGCAGCCCCACTTGAGGACCATTGCCGTGCGTGACAACAAGTTCATTACCAGCATAAGCCTTGGCAATCTGTCTGCAGGCCAGGGATACGTTTTCACGCTGGTTTTCGCAGAGCATCGGTTCGCCGCGCTTTAAAAGGGCGTTGCCGCCAAGTGCGATGACAAGACGCATGATTCATGTCCTTCTTCAGAAATGTTGGGTGTCAAAGGGCAACTTTGCCCTCTCTCAAACTCCATGAGGGGGCGAACCAGCCCATGAGCTTGCTGGCCCGGCCTGTTTGATGAGTCCCCGCAGAGAAAATCGAAACTCTGCGGCAACTCTCACCTCAATCGAATCAGTTGACGCCAACGACGGCGGCCAGGAGCGCCATGCGCAGGGCTACCGAGAAGCCGATGGCACGGAAATAAAGTTGATGTTCAGTATTGTCGATACCGAAATCAAATTCCCCAGGATTGCGCGGCAGAGAGTGGTGAACACCGACAGTCTTGCCAGTCTTTGCCTTGATATTGCGAAGCATTTCAAGCGAAACGTAGTAGTTCGCCATCTTCTTTTCGAAATCCGCACGGTTCGGGTCATCCTTTTTCACCGAACAGCCCGGCAGATAAATGAGATCTACGTTTTTTTCCGCATAGAGCTCTTCGTTCTGCTTCATCGTGAGATCAAAATGCTCTTCGAAATTTGCATTCATCTTGATGAGTTTCTGGCGAACCACTTCAGGCGTACGCAGCTCACTTGTCCCTGTATAGATGATCTTTGCCCCCATGGCTGCCAGCGCCAGTGCGAAGGACTGTCCTGAACGGGCACGAGAAAGATCCGGTGTAGCGATAGCAACGGTCACCTTAGAAAGATCGCCAAACGCGCGCCAGCAGGTGTAGGAATCGAGGAGCCCCTGGGTTGGGTGCGTCACATGACCATATCCACCCGAGATAACCGGCGAGCAGTGACCTTCAATTTCCTTCAGTGCACCGAGCGCTTCCTTGTCGTCAGGATGCCGCATGACGATCACATCCGCATATTCGCTCGTAACGCGCAGACTGTCGGCAAGCGACTCGTTCTTGGCGACCGACGAATTATGCGTCGGATCCGCCTCCGTAATCACAGAGCCGCCAAGCCGATGCATTGCGTTTTCATGTGAACAGCGAGTACGGGTAGAAGGCTGGAAAAAAAGCGTATAGAGCACTTTGCCCTTCAAAAGATCCGTACCGGTTCGCATGAACGGTTCAAGCATCTTTGCCGCTTGAAAAAGCGAGTGGATTTCATTGCGGGAAAAGTCATCAAGGAATGTGATGTTGCGCCCGCGCATGTGAGTATTTTCGAGCGCTTCACGAATATCAAGATGCTTAAAGTTCTGGTCGAGAGCCATGATAAATAATTCCTTTCTTGAATGTTTAATAACCATTCCGCTGCAGGTGCAATTCGCGAGCGGAACCGTTCCAAGGTGAGCGACCTCGCAGTTGGCGAGAGCCGCACACAAGGAGCGGATGACGAAATGAGCGTTTAATCGTCAGATCTCAACGTCGCGATTACAGTCTTTGGAATAGATGTAGGAGAACGGGCCTCGCCCGATGCCATAGGCTGCCTGCACGGAGAAAGCTCCCATCCAGAGGAAGTCTTCCTTCTTTGTGAGGTACCACGTGTCGTCAAGCAGATAAGTGCCTTCTCCCTCATAGATGTAGGCGCCATGCTCCTGAACATGTGTCTCACAGATGTTGTGCGAAGCACCCGGGTCGAAAGAGAGAATGTGCATATTCATGTCAAAGGCTTCATTCACCGGCAGGAAATCCTTGACATGGACATTGGCCATTTCGTCGTAATCACGGAAGGCAATTTCATTGATATTCCCGAAGACTGTCCAAGGCTCAAGCCCTTGCGGGTGCGGGATATAACGCTGCTTATAGAGCAGAATGCGGCCGACCTTGCCATTTACATTACGCCAGCCGATACCTTTTCCCGCAGGGGCATAGCAGTAGCCGCCC
>OAUW01001038.1_pt1 | contig 10118 bp, 8 predicted proteins | sample 1495241 | NCBI WGS metagenome assembly OAUW01 (sample SAMEA2580063, study PRJEB22360) | human gut metagenome | biome: human gut; feature: human-associated habitat; material: faeces | place: Denmark | collected 2008/2010
TGAACCGCCGTGTACGGAACCGTACGCACGGTGGTGTGAGAGGTCGAAATTTCTGCGAAAGCAGAAATTTCTCCTACTCGATTGGGAAAGCTTTTACATGCTTCCCGCGTATATTATTCTGCATATGGCAAATCCACAACCGTGTGAGGATGGCCAAGGGCCGGAAGAATTTTTTCCATCAGGTCCGAGGTCCTGAACCTCAGGCTGGAAGTGTTGATGCATGGATGACACGCAAAATATTCACCCTCCAGTATATCCTTGTCAATCAGAAGCCTGACGCGGTTTTCTCTGTCATTCATCAGACCCATGACTGAAACGGAGCCTGGAGTGATATCCAGGAAGGATTCCATAAATTCCGCTTCCCCAAAGGACAGGCGGGCGCTTCCAATCTGTTTGGACAGGACGGCTGTCTTGAACTTTTTATTGCCCGGCATGAGCAGCAGGTAAAAATCGGTTTTCTGGGCATTGCGCAGGAAAAGGTTTTTACAGATTTCCGTGCCCAGAAGCTGGTCTGCCTCGCGGCAGGCTTCAATGGTGGGAAGGGCGTCGTGGTCCACACGGACATAAGGGACCTGGAGGGAATCCAGCAAATCGTAGGTGCGGATTTCCTTTTCCTCCCGTCCGGATGTGTCGGCGGGACGTCCCTCATAAAGAGTATGGTCAATATGGTATGCGGGAACAGACTCCCCTGTATCGTTAAGATTTGTCATTTCTATACCTCTGATTTATTGTTGGTGTGTTGGATGTGAATGCGATTAAAACATTTCAATTATAGCAAATGGGACGCGGAATGTCCATAGATGGGACGCCTGATTATGAATATACGTGGGTTGGGATGAGGCCTATGAACGGCATTGCATAAAAATTATGGACAGGGTGATGCTGAACGGGTGTTTACAGGGTTTTAGGGATATATTGCCGTATCTGTATTGCATCGGCTGGCAATATCTGATATAATAAGGAACAGTTGAATGTGAACGCGATAACATTAAGGGGACATTTGTCCCAATTACAAATATGGAGGTATTTCAGATGAATATTCTTAGTACGGACAAAGCGCCGGGTGCCATTGGGCCTTATTCCCAGGGATATGAGGTAAACGGGGTTGTTTATACATCAGGACAGATTCCCGTGAATCCGGCAGACGGAACCGTGGCAGAGGGAATCGCTGCCCAGGCCGAGCAGAGCTGCAAGAACGTGGGGGCAATCCTGGAGGCAGCCGGCACTGGATTTGACAGGGTGTTTAAGACCACTTGCTTCCTGACCGATATGAATGACTTTGGCATGTTTAATGAGGTGTACGCAAAGTATTTCGTGTCCAAGCCTGCCAGAAGCTGCGTGGCTGTCAAGACCCTTCCAAAGGGCGTGCTCTGCGAGATTGAGGCAATTGCTGTCAAATAAATAGAGAGAGAAGCCGGGATATTTGGGGCATCTTCAATGATATAAGCGGATTGTGTAAGGCCGCCGGATGATTTCCGGCGGCCTTAACATTTCCGGTTAATAGATACTTCTCCGGTCAATAGATACTTCTGATGGTTATGCGGTGGTGCGGATATTGGTGCTGTCACCCAGACGAATAATAGTCAGGGATGCATTCTCAAAGGAGTATCCGGCATCTCTGGTCACAACCTTTAGGGTACCGGGGCCGGTTACCGGGAACGGCGCATTGATGGAAAGGGTTACCTCCTCATTGGAGGCAGTGAAGGTGTGGCGTGCCACTGCTCCGGTTATGGGGGTTTCGTTGAGCGTGAGCCGCACCGTGAGTGTAGATGGAATGGTGGTCCCTTCAGCAATCAGGGCTGTGCCGGTGAAGAATGCCTGATAGATGCCGGTCTGGGTAATCGGCACATCGGGGGAACCGGCAGTATGGGTAATGGAAGTTCCGGACACCAGCGGGGTCTCATTGAAAATCAGGGCTCCGTTAGCCGAAGTGGGCTGGGTGATGGTATCTACTGTAGCCAGGACTTCCGGGGCTCCTCCACCTCCGGGTTTACCGCGGGGAATAACGAAGTCAAAGACGGCTTCTTCTGTGGTGCCTGAATTGGTTACAGTTGCCTCTGTGCCAGGATCGCCTGTGGTTACGGTTCCTATGGTGATGGTGGCCGCGGCGCCAGTGGGTCCGGTCGGGCCCATTGGGCCGGTTACGCCGGCCAGTCCCTGAGGCCCTGTGGTGCCGGTGATGCCCTGAGGCCCCTGAGGCCCTGTGGCGCCGGTGATGCCCTGAGGTCCCTGAGGACCTGTGGCGCCGGTGATGCCCTGAGGCCCCTGGATGCCCTGAGGCCCGGTTGCACCCTGAGGTCCCTGAGGCCCCTGGATGCCCTGAGGCCCGGTTGCACCCTGAGGTCCCTGTGGGCCCTGGCTTCCGGTGGCGCCTGTATTACCGGCTATGCCCTGAGGTCCTGGAAGTCCCATAGGTCCCTGAGGCCCCCGTGGCCCTGTCTCACCGGTGAGTCTCCTGGGTTCCATTGCCCCCTGAGCGCCTGTTGGTCCGGCTGGTCTTTGGGGTCCTCTGGGTCCCGGCCAGCTGCCGGGAAAACGGCCGTTACCTGGGCATCCGTTATCTGTCTGAGTCATGCGGTCGCCGCCACAGCCGTCGCAACCCGGAAAATCATCTTCCGGAAATCTTCCTGAACCTGGGAAACAATTGCCGTCAGGGCAGCCGCCATTACCCGGAAAACCGTTGTTTCCGGGGTATCCACATGGTCTGCATTGTTCTATATTATCATTTCGATTCATTCCGTTGGGAAAATTAAAATACATAATAACTTCTCCTAGACTTTTTTATTGTGCGGAGGACTGCCCCTCCGCCGGATGTTTCAATATGCGTTCAAAGTAGGTCTGGTTCTGCCTGACAGATGGGTGTTCAGGTTTAAGCTTTTGTGATTTCAGGTGATAATGCCATGCCCTGCGGTAGTCACCCAGACGGTCATAGCATACACACAGCTGAATGGCAGGCAGGAACCCATAACAGTCCTTCCGGACAAAGGCGCCTGTCTGTTCCGCGGGCTGGGACGATAATGCCTGGGTATACCAGTAAGCAGCCTCTTTGTATTTTTCGTCCATCATTTTCATCCGTCCCAGTTCACAGCAGGCTTCACCGCGGGGAGTGTCATATAAGAAACTCTTTAAAAGTGCTTCCATGGCTTTTTCCGTATGCCCCAGATGCTCCTCACACAGAGCCAGATGGAGACAGGCATCTATCTTGTTTTCCACCCATCCCTCCGGTTCCTGCAGAAATGCCCTGAAAGCCCGTACAGCATCTTCATAGCGTTCATGGTAATACAGCTCTCTGGCGTAGTAGAACTGGTGTCTGGGTTCCAGAAGTTCTCCCTGGTTCAGCATGGTTTCGTATATCCTCAGGTTGCGGTCCTTATCCCCGGCGGCCTCCTTACGGTGCTGAATCTCAATATCGGTATAGAGGATGCTGCCGGCAGGGGTTACGGCTTCATGTACCCGGCCCTGCCACTGGAAGCCCTTGTGGTTCCTTAAGAGGCGCTCCCTGTAATAGGAAAAGGAGGTTCTTCCGTTTTCGTCGAAATCAGTGAGATATTTCATCATCACCACATCCACGGAAGGGTCCAGGTTTTCCTTCAATTTCATTAAACGGGCAGCCTGTTCGGGCTCCATCACATCGTCCGCGTCCATCCACATCCAGTAGTCCATCACCGCCTTTTGGCAGGCGGCGTTCCTGGCAGCGGCGAAATCATCCGTCCACGGAAAATCGTAGACCTCATCCGTATAGCGGGCCGCGATTTCCTTTGTCCGGTCCGTGGAACCGGTATCCACAATTACAATCTGATCAGCCACATTGGACATGGTCTTCAGGAGCCGTTCCAGAACAGCCTCCTCATTTTTTACAATCATACAAAGACTAATGGTTATCAAAAGCAATCCCCCTGTATATCTGTTTCATTATGGGCCGGATGTCCATTAACACCCCGGCATACTATACTATATGAAAATGGAACAAGTTTGGTGTGCCGGAGGATGACAGAAGACGTTGACATGTGCTATAATAGGAAAACAGACGTAAGCGGGAAGGAGGAGGTTCAAATGAGGAAAAGAGGGGCGTATGCCGTGCTGGCGGGAGCGGCTCTGATTATGGCCTGCGCGCTGTCCTTTACAGCCTTTGCAAAAGAGGAAAGGACACCGGTGGGGAAAATTAAACTGAATTTCACATCGGGTATCCAGGCAGGAGAAAACGGAGGAAATGTGGACGTAACCCTGGAGGATGGGGAGTGTTCCATTGAGAGCGTGGACATTATAAATGAGGGTGACATCTGGGTAGGCGGGGATAAGCCAAAGGTAGAGATATGGCTTTCCGCCGACAGTGACTATTACTTTAAGAAATCGGGAAAGAGTGCGTTTTCATTTTCCGGCGATACGGTTAAGTATGTATCCAGTTCCACTAAGAATGATAAGGAAGAAATGGTCCTGGTGGTAAGGCTGGACAAGCTGGATGAGGATGATGAGGACCTGGATGTAAGCGGTCTGATGTGGGATGAAGATAACGGGGTGGCCCACTGGGACGATATGAGCCTGGCTAAGAATTATAAGGTCCGCCTGTGCCGGAGGGGAGGCAATTCCTACGAGGACGGCATCGGCGCTACCTATACGGTGAAGGAAAACAGCTACGATTTTTCCGGCAAGTTCCCAAAGGCAGGCACCTACTATTTTAAAGTCAGGGCCATGGATTTCAGGAACAACGCCGGCGACTGGCAGGAATCCCCATACCTCGAGATTACGGAAGAGGACCTGACCAGGGTGAACGGCCAGTGGCTCAGGGATGATCGTGGCTGGTGGTACCAGAAGGGAGACGGCACGTACCCGTCAAACGGCTGGCTGTATATCAACTATAAGTGGTATTTTTTTGACCAGGAGGGATATATGAAGACCGGCTGGATATCCTGGGAGGATAAGCTGTATTACTGCGACCCGTCGGGAGCCATGCTGGTATCCACGGTTACACCGGATGGATTTACCGTGGGCGCGGACGGAGCCAGGCTTGGTCAATAAAAAGACGGATTTCCATACATATAATGTTAAAAAATGGCTATCCTTATATCAATGATAAGATTGATATGAGGAGGTCATTTTTTTATGGTAAACGAACTGGAGATAGAGGCGGTAATCGGCAGAGAGATACTGGATTCCAGGGGGAATCCCACGGTGGAGGTGGAAGTGTGCCTGACAGGAGGCGCCACCGGTAGGGCGGCTGTTCCCTCCGGCGCATCCACCGGCAAATTCGAGGCAGTGGAACTTCGGGACGGAGGGAAACGATACAACGGACTGGGAGTTAAGAGCGCTGTAGAGCATGTGAATGCAGTGCTAAGCGAGGCGGTCCTCTTTGAAAGCGCCTTGGAACAGAGACATATAGACCGTCTGCTCCTGGAGGCGGACGGAACGGAGAATAAGGGAAAGCTGGGGGCCAATGCTATTCTGGGCGTGTCCATGGCTGTGGCCAGGGCGGCTGCCAATGGGCTTAGGATGCCTCTTTACAGGTATCTGGGAGGAATCCATGCATCCGCTCTCCCCATTCCCATGATGAACATTCTAAATGGAGGAAAACACGCGGACAACACAGTGGATTTGCAGGAATTCATGATTATGCCTTACGGGGCCTGCTGCTTTGCGGAGCGTCTGAGGATGTGCGCGGAGGTCTATCACACATTAAAGAAGCTTCTGAAGGAGGAGGGCTACAGCACCGGAGTGGGGGATGAGGGAGGTTTTGCGCCGGATCTTAAGGACTCCGAGGCAGTGCTTGAATTTCTGGTAAGGGCCATGGAAAAGAGCGGCCTGAAGCCGGGCACAGATATGAAGATTGCCATTGACGCGGCGTCCAGTGAGCTCTATGATGAAGCCAGCGGCATGTACCTGTTTCCGGGAGAAAGCCGTATGGCGGGAAAGGAAATCCGCCGCAGCGCGCGGGAAATGGTGGACTACTACCGCCGTCTTGTGGATGCGTTTCCCATCTGTTCCATAGAGGACGGACTCCAGGAGGAGGACTGGGAGGGATGGAAAATGCTCACCGGGGAGCTGGGAGGCCGTATCCAGCTGGTAGGGGATGATTTGTTTGTCACCAATACAAAGCGGCTGTCAAAGGGCATTGAGCTGGGGGCAGGCAATGCCATCCTGGTGAAGGTAAATCAGATAGGTACGCTGACAGAGAGCTTTGAGGCTATCGAGATGGCTAAGAGGGCCGGATTCGGCACCATTATATCCCACCGTTCCGGCGAGACAGAGGATTCCATCATTGCGGACATTGCAGTGGCAGTCAACGCGGGACAGATTAAGACCGGCGCGCCCTGCCGTTCTGACCGCGTGGCCAAATACAATCAGCTGCTGCGCATAGAGGAAAACCTGGAAGGTTAGAGCGTATTAAAAAAAGCATTACCGTTATCTGCCCGCCCCGCGGGGGCCTGCAATGGCAGGGGATGGGAGAGGGGATGGGGCCGGGCATTGCTTTGCCCGGAAAATCCCCTCCCTGTCCCATTTAATTCTTGACAACCGGAAAAAGCAGGGTATGATGTAAGAAGATGCATTGAATGCATCAAAAGGGGGAAAAATAAGGAGAGAGATATGAGGGAATTACTATTTATGGAACCTGTTTTTAAGGAGGCTATCTGGGGCGGCACCCGTCTTAAGGATGTGTTCGGTTACGATATCCCCAGCAGCCGCACGGGAGAGTGCTGGGCCATCAGCGCACACAAGAACGGAGATTGCCGTATTGCCGGCGGAACATGGAAAGGACAGAGCTTAAGCTCCCTGTGGGAGAGCCACCCTGAGTGGTTTGGGGCTGCGGCAGGCTGTCATAGGGAATTTCCATTGCTGGTAAAGATTATTGATGCCAGGAATGACTTAAGCATACAGGTCCATCCGGACAACGCATACGCCGCGGAGCATGAGAACGGCTCCCTGGGCAAGACCGAATGCTGGTATATCCTGGACTGTGACCCGGATGCCGCCATTGTGATTGGGCACCATGCTGGGAATAAGGATGAAGTTAAGCGGATGATAGAGGAAAAGCGCTGGAAGGATTTCATACGCGAAATTCCTGTCAGGAAGGGAGATTTTTTCCAGATTAATCCCGGATGCGTCCATGCCATAAAGGGCGGTACCCTGGTGCTTGAGACCCAGCAGAGCAGCGATATTACATACCGCGTCTACGATTACGACAGGCTGTCCGACGGAAAGCCCAGGCAGCTTCATATAAAAGAGAGCATTGATGTGATAGAAGCGCCCTTTAGGGAGGACCAAAACGCTTTGCCGGCAGTTGTGAAGGAGACGGACAGCGGTAGAAAAGTACATCTTGTGACCTGCGCTTACTATACCGCGGATAAGATAGACACCACAGGCCGCTACACGGAGAATTTTGGGGACAGCTTTGCAAATGTGAGCATCCTGGACGGTGAGGGAAGTGTAAACGGCATCCCGGTATCAAAGGGACAGCATTTCATCGTACCTGCCGGATTCGGGGATGTTATTTTTGAGGGCGCCCTTTCCATGATTTGTTCCCAGGCCGTTTAAATGGGGATTCCTGAATCAAGCTGCGGTATCTTTACGGTGTCCTTCCTATAAAAATATAGGAAAACGGGTTGTGTTTTAGGACAAAGTATGGTAAAATATTTTTGTTTGACTATAAGAAAATGAAGAGGTGCAGGCGGATGTCAGTAATACATGTTATTTTGTCAATCATATATGTAATTCTTGGTGTTGCAATATCAGTGGTTATCCTGATGCAGGAAGGTAAGTCCAACGGGCTGGGGAGCGCAATTGGCGGAATCTCCGCAGACAGTTACTGGAGTAAGAATAGAGGCCGTTCCATGGAAGGTGCGCTGGAGCATTTTACCAGGTATGGGGCCATTGCATTCATGCTCATTACCATTGCCCTGAACGTGATACTTAAGGTCATGGGGTAATTAAGATAACAGATAAGTGACGAAAACACCCTTGTATTCATATAAGGGTGTTTTATTTCATTCAGGCGTATTTTTGCCTGTTTTCGGACAGGCGGGACATTTTTGAGAAAGAGGTAATATGGAAAAAGAAATATTGGAACAGAAGGGAAAAATGCTGGAAGAGGTGATGAATGACAGGTCCTATGTGCCCATGAAGGCAAAGGAGCTGGCCATGCTTCTGGGCATCCCAAAATCACAGAGAGATGAACTGGCACAGGTACTGGATTATCTGGTGTCAGAGGGCAGAATCGGAATCTCAAAGAAAGGAAAATATGGAAAACCGGAGGTTTTTTCCGTTAACGGCATATTTTCAGGCCATCCCAAGGGTTTTGGATTTGTGACTGTGGAAGGCATGGGGCAGGATGTATTTATCCCTGAGGACAGGACAGGAGCGGCTCTTCACGGGGACCGGGTACAGATTGTGGTGGAATCCCAGGACCGGGGAGACGGCCGAAGGGCTGAAGGTTCTGTGCTTAAAGTGCTGGAGCATGCCAACAAAGAGGTGGTTGGGTATTACCAGAAAAGCAAGGGCTTCGGGTTTGTCATTCCGGATAACCAGAAGATTTCCAAGGATATTTTCATTCCCCAGGGCTGTGATATGGGAGCTGTCACCGGACATAAGGTGGTGGCGCGGGTTAAGGACTTTGGAGACGCGAACCATAAGCCGGAGGGAGTTGTGACCGAGATTCTGGGTCATGTCAATGATCCGGGAACAGACATACTGTCCATTGTGAGAGCCTATGGACTGCCGGAGGAGTTTCCGCCGGAGGCCATGGACGAGGTGGAAGGGTGCCCGGATGAGGTGCCTGTGCCCGGCCCGGCAAGGGATGAAGAAACCTGGGACGGACCTTACGGCATTGGGGACCTGACATCGCCGGCAGACTGGATCGGAGATTTGGCAGGCCGTCTGGATTTACGGGGGCTTCGCACGGTCACCATTGACGGAGAGGACGCCAAGGACCTGGACGATGCGGTAACTCTGTGCAGGGACGGACAGGGCGGGTATATCCTGGGAGTCCACATTGCGGATGTGGGCCACTATGTAAAAGAAGGCCGTCCCCTGGACAAGGAGGCGTTAAAGAGGGGAACCAGCGTCTATCTGGTGGACCGGGTGATTCCCATGCTGCCCCACAAGCTGTCCAATGGAATCTGCTCCCTCAATGCAGGCACGGACCGTCTGGCCTTAAGCTGCATCATGGAACTGGATGACCAGGGAAATGTGCTGGATCATAAAATCGCGGAGACAGTGATTCATGTGGACCGGCGTATGACGTATACGGCGGTGAATGCCATTGTCACGGACGAGGACGAGGCTGTTATGGCTGAGTATGAGGGTTTTGTGCCCATGTTCAGGCTGATGAAGGAGGTATCTGATATCCTCAGGGAAAAGCGGAGGAAAAGGGGAGCCATTGACTTTGACTTCCCGGAGAGCAAGATTATCCTGGACGCCCAGGGAAAGCCGCTGGAAATCAAGCCCTATGAGCGCAATGCAGCCACAAAAATCATAGAGGATTTCATGCTGGCAGCCAATGAGACAGTGGCGGAGGATTATTTCTGGCAGTCCCTGCCCTTCCTCTACAGGACCCATGACAATCCTGACCCGGAGAAGATGAAGCAGCTGGGGACCTTTATCCATAATTTTGGATATTTCATCCGTCTTCAGCAGGGGGAGATTCATCCGAAGGAATTACAGAAGCTTTTGGATAAGATAGAAGGTACTCCTGAGGAGGTGCTTCTTTCCAGGCTGACCCTGCGCTCCATGAAACAGGCTAAGTACACCACCCTGTGCTCCGGTCATTTCGGTCTGGCCGCCAGGTATTATACGCATTTTACCTCGCCCATCCGCAGATATCCGGACCTTCAGATTCACCGTATCATAAAGGAAAGCCTGAAGGGAGGACTGGGAAACAAGAGGGTCAGCCATTACGAAGCCATACTTCCGGGAGTGGCCATGCAGACTTCGGCCCTGGAGCGCCGCGCAGAGGAAGCGGAGCGTGAGACGGACAAGCTTAAAAAGTGCGAGTATATGTCCAGGTTCATCGGGCAGGAGTTTGACGGCGTCGTATCAGGCGTCACCAACTGGGGGCTGTATGTGGAGCTGCCTAACACGGTGGAGGGGCTGGTCCGCATAAGCGAGCCGGGGGAGGGGTATACTTTCCT
>OAUW01001041.1_pt1 | contig 10071 bp, 7 predicted proteins | sample 1495241 | NCBI WGS metagenome assembly OAUW01 (sample SAMEA2580063, study PRJEB22360) | human gut metagenome | biome: human gut; feature: human-associated habitat; material: faeces | place: Denmark | collected 2008/2010
ACATGCGTTCATTATCTTGATAAGTTGAATGAATATTCCATTTTCCATGAGGTGTAAGGTATCGAAGCACTAATGTATCTTGTCCACCTTTAACTTTTTTATCACGAGCACCAAATACCATTGGAGGTAAAGTAGGTTTATATACCGGTAAACTTTCGCCAAACTGTTGGAATACCTCATGATCTATATAATAACTTTGACGTCCAGTTAGTGTTCTAAATGGCACTAAACGTTCAACATTAGTTGTAAACGGTGAGTAGCGTCTTCCATCTTTATTAGAGCCAGGGAATACTGCAGTTGGAATCACTTCTCTTGGTTGAGAAGTAATGTTTAAGAATGATATCTTTTCAGAAGCACGTTCTTTAGAAATATCTTTAAGTTCCATACCTGTTTGATTTTCTAAATCTTCATATGACTTTTGTGATAATTTGCCGTTTGTAGCAGAGGATATATTCAAAATGACATCTGCTACTTTTCTCGCTGTATCTATTCTCGGTCTATCATTTTTAACTGAAATAGTATTATCATCATTCCAAGTTCCAACTATACTTTTAAGTTCTTCGTACTCTTCACTAACGCTATAACTCACACCATGAGCACCTATTTTCCCTTTTTCTAGTTTTGGACCAACAGTAACGAATTTATCGTAAATTTGTGTATAGTCTCGCTCTACGATAGAAAAATTAGGCATTGTTTTACCTGGCACACCTTCAATTTCTCCTTTAGACCAATCTTTTACAATACCGTATTCAGTTGAAATTTCTTGTTTTGAATCATGTCCTAATGGTGTAGTTACGACATCTTTAAATTTACCTGGAAGATAATCTTTCGCCATTTCTGAAACAGCTTTACTTAGAGTTTTATAAATATCCCAGTCCGAACGCGATTCCCATAATGGGTCAATCGCTGGGTTAAATGGATGAATAAATGGATGCATGTCTGTAGAAGATAAATCATGTTTTTCATACCAAGTTGCAGCAGGTAAAACGATATCTGAATATAATGGCGTCGCAGTCATTCTGAAATCAAGTGATACTAATAAATCAAGTTTCCCTTCTGTATCCTCGCGCCATTTAATTTCCTCTGGTTTATCATCTTCATTTGGCTCTGCCATTAAACCAGAGCGCGCACCTAACAAGTGCTTCATAAAGTATTCTTGTCCTTTAGCTGAACTAGAAATTAAATTAGATCTCCATACAAATAATGTTTTAGGATGGTTTTTTCTTAAATCTGGATCTTCTATCGCAAATTGTGTATCTTTATTTTTAACTGATTCAATCGCTTTTTGTAAGATGGCTTCATTTGAATCATCACCTTCATCTTTAGCCTCTTCACCAAATAATAGACTGTTTTTATTAAACTGTGGATATGAAGGCAACCAGCCCATACGAGCAGCTGTTACATTGTAATCAGCTGGATGTTGATGCTTAATATTTTCAGCTAATGGTGATTTTAATTTATCTACATTTGATTCTTCATACTTCCATTGATCTGTAGCGAAATAGAACCAACTTGTACCATTTTGTAAACGTGGAGGACCTTGCCAATCTTTAGCGAATGCAATAGTATTCCATCCTTCAATTGGTCGACATTTTTCTTGTCCTACATAGTGTGCCCAACCACCACCGTTAACGCCTTGACAACCACACAATAGTACTAAGTTAAGAATTGAACGATAAATAGTATCGGAGTTAAACCAATGGTTGATACCAGCCCCCATAATAATCATTGAGCGTCCACCAGTATCAATAGCATTTTGTGCAAATTCTTTTGCCACTTTCGTCACTAATTCTTTTTTGATACCTGTAATTTGTTCTTGCCAAGCGGGAGTATATTTAGAAGATGCGTCATCATAAGATGTAGCTTCTAGTTCGTGTTCAAAACGTTGAACACCATATTGACTCGTCATTAAATCATAAACCGTAGCAATTTTAACTTCTTCTCCGTTAGCTAACTGAATAGTTCTCGTTGCAATAGGTCTCTCAAAGATACCATCACCACTGCTATCAAAATATGGAAATTGAATCGTTTCAACATGATAGTCACTTTCAACCATTGATAACATTGGATCAATTGGTGTACCATCCTCTGTTTCAAGTTTCAAATTCCATTTTTTCCCTTCTTCCCAGCGTTGCCCCATTGTGCCATTAGGAACAAGTAATTGTTGGCTCAATTTGTCTTGAATAACTGGCTTCCATTCATTATTTTCACCTGACATCCCTAAATCAGAAGCACGCAAGAATCTACCTGCTTTATAGCCATTCTCATCTTCATCTAACATAATGACAAACGGCATATCAGAATATTGCTTAGCATAGTTAATAAACATATCATTCGGTTGATTTTCATAATATTCCTGTAAAATAACATGTGTCATTGCTTGTGCAACCGCTGCATCTGTCCCCGGATGTGGTGCAAGCCAATGATCGGCGAACTTAACATTCTCAGCATAATCAGGTGCTACTGAAATAACTTTCGCCCCTTTATATCTAACTTCAGTCATAAAATGTGCGTCAGGTGTACGTGTTAATGGAACGTTTGATCCCCACATCATTATGTATGAGGCGTTGTACCAATCACTGGATTCTGGCACGTCTGTTTGCTCACCCCAAATTTGTGGAGATGCAGGTGGTAAATCAGCATACCAATCGTAAAAACTTAACATTTCTCCACCTAACAAATTAATAAATCTTGCTCCTGAAGCATAACTAATCATCGACATAGCAGGAATAGGAGTAAATCCAGCAATACGATCCGGTCCATCTTTTTTTATGGTGTATAAAATTTGAGCTGCAATGATATCTGTGGCATCTTTCCAATTTGCTCTGACGTGTCCACCTTTACCTCTTGCTTCTTTATATTGTTTGGCTTTTTCTTCATTTTCTACGATGGATGCCCATGCCGCAATTCGGTTTCCTTTTTGTTCTTCAAGCGCTTCGGTCCATAAATCTAATAATTTACCTCTAATATAAGGATATTTAACTCTTAACGGACTATACTCATACCAAGAAAATGATGCACCTCTCGGACAACCTCTTGGCTCAAATTCTGGCATATCAGGTCCACAACTTGGATAATCAATTTGTTGATTTTCCCATGTAATTACGCCATTTTTGACAAATACTTTCCATGAACATGATCCAGTACAGTTAACACCATGCGTCGTTCTCACAACTTTGTCGTGGCTCCATCTTTCTCTATACATCTTTTCCCATTCTCGACTTTTATGCTCTAATACCGACCAATTTCCATTAAACTTTTCTGTCGGTTTAAAGAAATTCAATCCAAATTTTCCCATTTTATTAATCCTCCCACCATACAAGGTTATATCCTTTCTCAATGCATAGGTATTGTGTCTTATCTTTATTGTACATTTTTTCACAAAGCCATTATATTAGGGAATGTCCTAATTGATGTTAGAGATTCCCTAAAAAATAAGGCCTACAAATTCATAATGAACTTGTAGACCCAAATGTTTATACATATATTGTTTTAATACTCTTGTGTTTAATCATTTCGTTATACACGTTTTGTTGAGAAATGTGGTAGCTATGGTCAAAATCAATCAGACATTGGATTCCTTCATCATATAAAGTTTCAGCCTTTGCAATTGCACGTTCTTTATCTCCCTTGATTAAATATAGATTTCCCTTGTCATTCTTATTATTATTCAATAACGTACGATTAATGTCATCAAGTATATTACCTAAAATGCATATGCCTGGATGACCTTCTAGTTGTTGAGAAACCAATTGTTCTTCAATCGTACTTAAATGACCTATAACAATCTTTTCATTGTAGCAGGAAGCATTAAACACTATTGCAATGGGGTAGTCTTCATTCGTATATGATTCAATTTGTTTAATAATTTGACCTAATCTTTTCACACCCATATAAATAGCTAAAGTGCCTCCATTAATCAAGTTCCTAATATCCGTATCGTGATTAACCGAATCTTTAAAATGACCAGTTGAGAAAGTCACACTCGGTGCGATAGAACGCATCGTTAATCCCATATTCATAGTTGCTACGGCAGCACTTGCTGATGTCACACCAGGGACAATCTCGTAATGAATATGATGATTTTCTAATGTTTGTACTTCTTCTGTAATTCTACCAAAAATCGCAGGATCTCCTCCCTTTAGTCTCACCACACATTGATATTGATTAGCTGCTTCAACAATTTTTTGATTAATCTCCTCTTGTTGAATGTGTTTACAATAAGGTTTCTTTCCCACATTGATCACTTTTGTTTGAGAAGAAGCATACTGTAAGATGAAAGGATTTACGAGACGATCAAATAAAATCACGTCAGCTGATCTAATTAACCGTTCAGCTTTTTTAGTTAATAAGTTTGGATTGCCTGGTCCTGCACCGATTAGATATACTGTGCCAGGATAAGTTATAGACATAAGTAAATATCTCCATCAATAACTTCTACTTCGTATGTCTCTACACATCCTGTATCAGGTTGTTGTACTTCTCCAGTTTTTAAAGCTATTTTTTGATCGTGTAACGGACAGTAAACATAATCACCACTTACAGTCCCTTCAGACAACGGTCCTTCTTTATGTGGACATATATTTCCAATGGCATATAAATCACCATTATCTGTGAGAAAAATACCTATTTCTTTTTCGTTTACAACTACTTTTTTGCCTATTTGAGGAATCATTTCATTCATTGTTGTAACTTTAATCTTTTCTTTAGCTTTCATTCTTACACCTTCTCAACTTCAAAGATTTTTTGTGCTTCTTTATTTTCAACAATAGTTTCCCATGGTTCATTCTCAACAGCTTTTTTGGCTTCCATAATTCTTAAATACAGTTCTTTTTGCTTTTCTTGATTTAATAAGACATTCTTGACATTTTCAAAGCCCATACGTTCTAACCATGGTGCTGTTCTTTCAGCGTAAACACCTGTTTCTCTGTAATACTGCATGAGGGCACCACATAATTGAATCACTTCATCTTCGGTTTCAACTGTCGTTAACAATTTACCTACAGTAACATCAGTACCACCATTACCTCCGATAAATATTTGGTAGCCATTTTCAACAGATATGACGCCAAAATCTTTAACACCAGACTCTACACAACTTCTCGGACAACCTGATACTCCCATTTTAAATTTATGAGGTGTATCAATATATTCAAATGTTTTTTCAAGTCTTATTCCTAGTCGAGTTGTGTATTGTGTACCAAAACGACAAAACTCTTTACCAACGCAACTTTTAACAGAACGCGTCTTTTTACCATAAGCAGAAGCAGAACGCATTCCTAAATCTTTCCAAACTTGTGGTAATTCTTCTTTCTTCAATCCATATAAACCTACACGTTGCGAACCTGTTACTTTAACAAGTGGTACGTTATACTTTTTAGCAACTTCTCCTAATCGAATGAGTTGGTCAGCATCTGTAACACCACCGCGCATTTGAGGAATCACTGAGAAAGTACCATCATTTTGTATATTTGCATGATATCTTTCATTAGCGAAGCGAGAATCTTTTTCGTCTCGATGTTCAAAAGGATAAACCATATTTAAATAATAATTAATTGCAGGTCGACATTTAGGACAACCATCTTTATCTTTGAAATCAAGAACGTGTCGTACTTCTTTTGATGATTTGAGATTTTTAGCCCTGATTTGAGTTACAATTTGGTCTCTTGTTAAATCAGTACATGGACAAATACCTGTTGGTTTTGCAGCAATAAAGTCGTCACCTAATGTATATTGTAATAACTCACCGATTTGACCTTTACACTTACCACATGAATTACCTGCTTTTGTTGCTTTAGTCACTTCATCTACAGACGTTAAACCTTTACTTGTAATAGCATTGACGATTGTTCCTTTATCAACACCATTACATCCACAAATCGTTTCATCATCAGACATATCAGCAATAGATGTCCCCGCATCTTCATCACCTTTATGCAATAAAGAAACAAGTGTATAATCTTCAAGCGTTTCATGTTTTTTCATCATATTATAAAATCGTGATCCATCATCAGTATCACCATACAAGACAGCACCAACGACTTGACCCTGACTTAAATACACTTTTTTGTAGATATTGTCGACACTATTAAAAATTTCCACACCATGGACATCTTCATCTTCAACAATTTGCCCTGCACTATATAAATCACAACCTGATACTTTAAGTGAAGTGAAAGTAGTAGATCCTTTATAACCTTTTGTTTCTTTACCAGTTAAATAATCTGCTAGCACTTTGCCTTGTTCATAAAGTGGCGCCACCAATCCATAAACTTTCCCATCATGTTCGGCACATTCACCGACTGCATAAATATGAGAATCAGATGTTTGCATATAATCATTTACAACAATACCTCTATTGACATCTAATCCACTATCTTTAGCAACTTCAGTATAAGGTCTGATACCAACAGCCATAACTACTAAATCTGTTTCAATCACCCGACCGTCAGCTAATTTAATAGCTTCAACATCTTTATCACCAATGATTTCTTTAGAATTTGCTTGAAGTTCAATCTTCATACCTTGCTTTTCTAAATCCGCTTTAAGCATTTCTCCGGCTTTACGATCCAATTGCATTTCCATGAGCCAATCAGCTAAATGAAGAACTGTCACTTCCATTCCTTGATCTAGAAGTCCTCTGGCACACTCTAAGCCTAGAAGACCTCCACCAATGACAACTGCGCGTTTTTTCGTTTGGGCAATTTCAATCATTTTATTTGTATCGCCATCCAATGACACTAGGAAGATTTGAACCTGGTATAGGTAATACAAAAGCTTTTGATCCAGTAGCGAAAATACAAATGTCATACTCTACTTCAATACCTTTAGAAGTAGTAACTATTTTGTTTTCTTTATCAACTTTTTCCACTGGATCATTATTTATAAGTTCAATATTATTCTCTTGATACCAATCATAAGGATTCATAATTGTATCTTCGACGGTCATTTTCTTCTGTAAAATATTGGATAACATAATTCTGTTATAGTTCGGATAAGGTTCTTTCCCAATAATAGTAATATCAAATTGTGATTGTGAACGTTCTAAAATCTCTTCTTAAACCTGCCATACCATTACCAATCATTACAAGTTTTTGTTTTGCCATACTTTAATGCCCCTTTTATCAATATAAATTTTTAATACAAAACACAATGTAACTTTATAAAAGGTCAGAAATTTAATCATTTTGTATTTCTCTTTTCAAGTTCATCTTATAACAAAACTTCAGTTTTTTGTGATGTAATTCACATTTAAAATTAAAATCGGGGATTTCCCTAATGGCATGGATATGGTTTTCTAGGATGAAATTGAGGCCAAAATTAAAATATATTATTAACTATTTTATAATATATGTTGCAATTGAAATTACACTTTACGCTGTCATTTTAAACCACAAACTATTTTATAATGAGCTGCATTCATTATAGAAATAATATCATCAAATATTAAGGGGAATGTAACAATGAATTGTGTTACATTCCCCAACCTTAACGAATCATATCATTTATTTTTTGTAAATTCGTTTAAAATAATTGAAATATATTAAATATCTAACGCTTCAAGTCTTTCTCTAATAATTAATCTTAAAATTGGATCAAAGTTAATCGATGGCGTAATGTGTAATTGACTATGCAATGTCATTTCACCTAAAAGACGTTTTACTTTATTCACCAATCTACCATCAAATAAAAATAATGGGACAATGACTAACTCGTCATATTGCTCTGAGATTTTATCTAAATCATTTTTAAATGCTAATGTCCCATATAAAGCTCTTGCATAAACAGGATGATGACTATCAAGCGTTTTAACAAATGCTTTTAATTCATCATGTGCTTTCGTAAAACGTCCACTTCCATTTCCATGGGCAATTACTATAGTTGCTTTGGTTGAACCTTCACTGACTTTTTCATCAGCAATTCTATTTTCTACTAATGTTTTCATATATGGATGTGTACCAAGAGGCGCACTCATTTTACTATCAATTTGTGGATATCGAGCTTTCATCTCTTTAAGTATTTGTGGAATATCACTGATATAATGCATTGCACTAAAAATGAGTAAAGGTACAATACGAAATTTTGTAATTCCTTGCTTAATCATCTTCTCCATTATGATTTCAAGATTTTGTGTTTCACTTTCTAAAAATGCTAACTCATAATAATATTGCTCATCTTTTAATAAAGTTCCGATAAATTCTTCTAAAGCTTCATTCTGATTTCCTTTTCTCATGCCGTGAGCGACTAGAATATTACCTATCATAATTATCCCACCCTTTTGTATTATCATTATTACGAATAATTAAATCACATTTGTGTACTAATGTATAATGTAGCATCTTAAATAAATATGCTAACATAGTTGTCAAAAATTTTATTTTTTTAATTATAAGTTATATAATAAAATTCGTTGAGAGTTTACAAATATAATCATGCCAAATGTATTTATATTTACTACATAATTACATTTTTAAATATCTCAAATAATTCATATTTAGAGAGGATTTCATTTATGAAAAAATTGATTACTCTTATTGTCATGATATCTTTTGTTTTAGCGAGCTGTGGGGGCACATCAAGTACAGACAAAGACACCCTCAATGTTGAAATACCTTTGAAAACTAAATCAATTGCACCTTACGAAACTGATATCCCAGTTAAAACAGGTGCCTTGGAATCGCTTTTTAAAATGTCGAAGAATGGTAAAGTAAAACCTTTATTAGTCAAAAATTATCATCAAGTATCTGACAATCAACTAGAACTCACTTTAAAAGATAATATTAAATTTCAAAACGGTCATCATTTAACAGGCGAAGCTGTAAAACGCAGTCTCGAAGAAGGAATGAAAAAAAGTGATTTGTTAAAAGGATCACTTCCTATTAAATCAATCAATGCTCATGGACAAAAAGTCACAATCACTACTAAAGAACCTTATCCAGAATTAATGTCTGAACTCGCAAGCCCATTTGCTGCTATTTACGACACAAAAGCTAAAAACAAAGTAACTGATCAACCTGTTGGTACGGGTCCTTATAAAATTGATCAGTATAAACGTTCGCAAAAAATCGTACTAAAACAATTCAAAGACTACTGGCAAGGTACGCCAAAATTAAAAAGAATTAATGTCACTTATCATGAAGATGGTAATACTCGTGTTGATCACTTATTATCAGGCAAATCAGATTTGACTACTGATGTTCCAATTGAACGCGTTGATGATGTAAAAAAATCTAACAAAGCAAACATTCAAAGTACATCAGGCTTTAGAACGCATTTAATGTTATACAATCATGATAGTAAAAAAGTTAATAAAAAAGTAAGAGAAGCACTAGATATGATTATTAATCGAAAAGACATTGCTAAAAATGTTTCTAAAAATTATGCTGAGCCAGCATCAGGTCCTTTTAACCATCGATTAAAATCATTAGAAAAAGAGGAAATTCAATCACAAGACATCAAGCGTGCAAAAGAACTTTTAGCTCAAGAAGGTTATTCCAAATCGCATCCTCTTAAATTAAACATGGTCACATACGATGGCAGACCAGAATTGCCTAAAATTGGACAGGTGATACAATCTGAAGCTAAAAAGGCAAATGTTGATATACAATTACGCAATGTAGATGATATCGAAGGATATCTCAAAAACAAACAGAGTTGGGATGTTTCAATGTATAGTTATTTAAGTGTGCCACGTGGTGATACAGGTTATTTCTTTAACACTGCATACTTACCTGATGGAGCATTAAATAAAGGTAATTATAGTAATACTAAAGTCACTCAGTTAATTAAAGAATTAAATACTACTTTCGGTGACAAGCAACGTGGTCAAGTGACTAATGAAATACTAAATGAATCTAAAAAAGATATTCCTAACAGCTATATCACATACAACTCTCAAATAGATGGTGTGAATAATAAAGTAAGACATTTTAATGTTACACCAGAATCTATCTATTTAATTGATTATAAATTAAGTAAAAAAGAATAATAATTGATACGGGAAGCTGGGACATAATTCCTAACAAAATAGCCAGTAAATGAGTTTTTATAAATTCATTTACTGGCTTTTTT
>OAUW01001047.1_pt1 | contig 10009 bp, 9 predicted proteins | sample 1495241 | NCBI WGS metagenome assembly OAUW01 (sample SAMEA2580063, study PRJEB22360) | human gut metagenome | biome: human gut; feature: human-associated habitat; material: faeces | place: Denmark | collected 2008/2010
TAGATATCATGGAAATGCCGCAACAGGGGCAGCGAATTAATGTAAAGTTTTTTTGCAAACAGATGATGGATTGGAGGAATTTTCGTTTGACTTGTCATAATTACTTACTTGTCATTATGGATGTGTGGATTCCAACCGAGAGGGCGGCCGAAGGTATGAAGGACACAGATAAACCCAGGGACAAAGTTTTTGGATTTGTTCAGGGAGAAAAAACATTCTTTGATGACATCAGAAACAGCCTCGAAAAGGCAGTTAAGCAGAGTGCGGTCTTCGAGGAAAAAGCGGCGGAGGGATTCGTCAATGGTGAAGACGAGATGGCGATGGGTACACTGTATTAATTTAAAAGACATAGCAGTAGACCTGTCATTGGAATACTTAGCGCCGCAGGAGGGGCAAAACTTGGAGTGGCAGCGAAAAGGAACGAACTTGAGGTTACCGCAATGGGGGCAGCCATACATGGCGCCACCATAAGAAGGATCCCCGCAGTTAATGACCTTATCAATGTTTTCCATGACGACAGGTCTGGGTTTTATATCGTATTCAATGATTTCGTAATAGTCTCTGAGCATCTTCTGAATCACATTCATGAGATTATTATGGAATAAAATGACGCAAAAAACAAGCCCTAATTCCCCTCATGAATGAGGGGCTAGGGGAGTTGAGGTGCCGAAGGCACTTTCTTATGTCCGGTATTTTCTTCATTCTCCTGATTATGTGCAGTTTGCGGGCATAAAGCCCGGCAGCAAAAGCAGAGTCATCGATATTAGGAATTTTGCAAGGGAAAATTAAGAGTTATCTTCCCGCACTTATTGTATACTTTTAGTATAAACTGGAACAGCACAGGGAAAGGCTGGTATATGGGATGATGAACGAACTCCGGGGAATGCGTCATGGGATGATATGGCCTTGGACGATAGTGACTATACTTGCAGTGACCGCACTGCTCTGCGGATGCAGCAGTGCAGTATCTCCCGCAGCAGTCATGGATACGGCAGAGAACTAAATAAAGAACAGCCTTTTACTGGTAAGTACCGACCAGGGAGAACTGGCATACAGCACACCGGAACGTCCGGTTACCCTGGACCATGATAATTCCTGCTTTACAGATTCATGGAATGCAACAGGGAAATGGTACGGGCCGGAAACCATTAGGTACATGTCACAAAAAACTGGATGGAGACAGAAGGCATTTCCCGGCTTTGCATTTCCCGCCTATCCGCGGATACGGTGAATGTACAATTAAAAAACCGAAATCACTTTTATATCATATGAAAACGGAGGTAAAACATGAAGCATATCCCTAACAAACCGGCAATATCCCTGCTCTGCATGGCGCTGTGCGGCGCACTGTCCGCCTGCGGACACAAGGAACCGTCCCGGACGCATTTCCCGGAACAAACTGAATCCCAAAATACGGAGGCAGAGCCGGAAATCAGGATTGACACGCAAACGGGCTCCCGGCCTGACCAGGCATCGGCGCAGCAGGAAAACAGCGCCAACCCTCCGGCTGATTCAGAGCAGTGGCCGGCAGGATACCGGCTGATTAAAGATCAGACTTTTGATGTGACACTGGAGCCATTGGGCAGCGTCACATTTTCCTCCTATAAACCGGACAGCCGTCAAAATCCTTTGGCAGATGTCCTGTTTGAGATAAAGAAGGCCGGAAAAACGGTATGCCTTCTGGACGGCGTGTACGAAGACAACATAAGGAGCAATGAGACCTTTAATAAGGTGGAGGCCGTGTCCTTTCCCGACTATAACAGCGATGGTTTCAATGATATCATCATAATATGCAGCTACTCACCGGCCTCCGGGCCGGAGACAGGCACCGGCTATCCTGAGGTGAGAATCTACAGCGGGAATACTGACGGCAGCTTTGCCCTGGAGAGTAGTCTGTCTGAGAACGCCAATTCGGCCCTTGCCGAAAAGACCATACAGTCTGTACTGGGATTTCTGGGCGCGGGAAAGGGCGGAACCCGTACATCCGTTTCCAGCTGGAAGCAGGCCTATATCGGCCTTCTCCAATCCCAGGACAGCGGTCGGTGGCAGGGATATAATTTAATTTACGTCAATGACGATGCCATTCCGGAATTGGTGGAAATCGGAAACGACGAGGCAACGGGCTGCAAGATAGTTAGTTTTGCAGACGGGGCTGCCGATGAAACGCAGCTGTCCAGACTTTCATTTTCTTATATTGAGCGCAGAAATCTTCTGTGCAACTCAGAGGGAAATATGGATTGCTATTACGATATCGTGTACAGCATGGAGTCCGGCCGCCTGATTCCCATTGCATCCGGGTATTATGGGGCAGAGGATAACTCCAATGTACAGTTTGATGATGAGGGCAATCCCATCTATCAATATAAATGGGAGGGTGTCATGATGACTCGGGAAGAATACAATCAGGCATTCCGGGCTGTCTATGACACTTCCTCTGAGAAGCCGGGATATGAATGGGGGAAATGGTTTTCCCTGGAAGAGGTGATTCAGGCCATTGGCGACATCCCATTCTGATGAATTGATGCTGTATTTATGCCCATGTCTTTGATATAATGGAATAAATCTGCTTATACTGACAGTGATTCACACCTAACGAGGAGGAGACAAGAACATGCTTTTAGTGGCTAAAAGAGACGGGGAAACCGTGGAATTCCAATTGGATAAAATAACGATGGCTATCAAGAAGGCCTTTAAAGCAACAGGTAAATCATACACGGCTGATATTATTGAGCTATTGTCGCTCCGGGTCACCTCTGATTTCCAGGAGAAGATAAAAGACAGCCGGATTAGCGTGGAGGATATTCAGGACAGCGTGGAAAAGGTTCTGGAGGAATCCGGATACACTGATGTGGCCAAGGCATACATACTGTACCGGAAACAGAGAGAGAAAATCAGGAATTTAGATAAGACCATCCTTGACTATAAGGATGTGGTGGATAACTACGTAAAGGTGGAGGACTGGCGCGTCAAGGAAAATTCCACCATCACATATTCTGTTGGCGGGCTGATTCTGAACAATTCCGGCGCAGTGACTGCCAATTACTGGCTTACGGAAGTGTATGACAGGGAGATTTCCGATGCCCATGTAAACGGGGACATCCATATCCACGATTTGTCCATGCTGACCAGCTACAGCTGCGGATGGTCCCTCAGGAAGCTTCTGCTGGACGGCCTGGGCGGCATTACCGGGAAAATTACCGCATCCCCGGCCAGGCACCTGGCCACCCTCTGCAACCAGATGGTAAACTTTCTGGGAATCATGCAGAATGAGTGGGCTGCCTCCCAGTCATTTTCGTCCTTTGACACCTACCTGGCTCCCTTTGTGAAGGCGGATAACCTGTCCTACGATAAGGTCAAGAAATGCATGGAGGCGTTTGTCTTTGGAGTCAACACCCCCAGCCGCTGGGGTACCCAGGCCCCATTTTCCCACATTTTCATGGACCTGAAGGTGCCAGGGGATATGGCTGATGAAAAGGCCATTGTGGGCGGCAGGAGAATGGAATTTACATACGGGGACTGCCAGGAGGAAATGGACATGGTAAACCGGGCGTTCCTGGAAACCATGCTGGAAGGCGATGCTAATGGCCTGGGATTCCAGTATCCCATTCCGGCTTATGGGATAGGACCGGATTATGACTGGTCGGATACGGAACAAAACCGGTTATTGTTTTCCCTGGCATCCCATTACGGCACCCCGTATTTCGTCAATTACATGGGAAACGGCATGAAACCGGAAGATGTAAGGACTTCTTATGAAGGAATCCGGCCGGACTTCCGTGTGCTGCGGAAAAAATCAGGCGGCTTTTTCGGATACGGAGAGCATACGGGTTCCGTGGGCGTGGTCACGATCAATCTTCCCAGGATTGCGTACCAGTCAAAGGGCGAAAAGGAGTTTTTTGCCCGGCTGGACCAGATGATGGACCTGGCTGCCCGTTCCCTGAGCATTAAGCGGAAGGTGATCTCCACCCTGTTAAAAAATGGACTTTATCCCTATACGGCCTGTTACCTCACTGATTTTGACAATCACTTTTCATCCATCGGCGTCATCGGCATGAATGAAGCTGGACTCAATGCACCGTGGCTGAAGGCCGGCCTGGAATCCGAAGAGACAGAGAAGTTCGCTGTCTCTGTCCTGAACCATATGCGTGAAAAGCTGATTGGATACCAGATGGAGTACGGTAATCTCTACGGCCTGGAAGCAACGCCGGCAGAATCAGCTACCTTCCGTTTCGCCAGACTGGACCGGGAGCATTTCTCCGGGATCCGGACAGCCGGTCATGATGGGGACAAGCCTTATTATACAAACAGCACCAAGCTGCCCGCAGATTATGACGGTACATTGCGGGATGCGCTCATAAACCAGGATTCCCTGCAGCCGCTTTATACCACAGGCACTGTATTCCATGTGTACATGGAGCAGGAGCTGGAGGACTGGAAACAGGCAAGGGACCTGCTCTGGGGCATGCTTACAGAGCATCATATTCCCTGTTTCACACTGTCTCCCGTTTACACCATCTGCCAGACCTGCGGCTATCTGCCCGGCAGGCAGGAGACTTGTCCGAAATGCAAAGGAGCTGCGGATGTTTACAGCAGGATTGCGGGCTATTACAGGCCGGTCCATGACTGGAACGACGGCAAGGCACAGGAGTTTAAAAACAGGATTATGTTCCATTTGCATGATGACAGGAGAGACAGAGAATAACCATGGATGTATATCCCGAAATTCTACGAAAGGCCGGATAAGGGGGATGTAACCTTCCGTTGTATCCAGAATCCCCAAACCCAGATGAATGTGGCGGGTTTCCATGGTATGGAACACAAACGGCACCCGAGAGCAGGGCGTTGTGAGAATCTACGTGCCAAATCACATCATCCTATGGAAACGTAAACCTGACAGGACAATCTGTTTATGAATGACAGAAAATGACAGGAAGGTAATTGACGGATTATGATAAACAGAGAAGACATGCTGGAGCTTACAAGGCGGATGACCCTTTCCCGTACCTCCTTTACCAGGATTGCGGGATGTTATGTGGACAGGGACGGGGATTTTGACGGAAGTTTTAATATTAATTTTCTGAAATTATCAGCATCAGAACGGACAAAGAAACTGAAACTGGCTAAGGAAATCCCCTTTGCAGCCACAAATGTAAACCTGAAAAAATACGAATATACTCAAAGCGCACGGAAACCGGGAAGTATGTGGCAGCTGCTCATGGCCATGAACGAATGCGGCCTGAAAAATGATGCCCTGATGGATACCTTTTATGATGTTGTCATGGAGCATTACCGTGCGGACAGGGAGTATGCCATCCTTGTGTTCCATGACCGTTATGATATCCCGGCAAAAGGTTCTGACAGGGAACGCCAGTGGGAATCAGAAAAAGTATTTGAATATATGATTTGCGCCGTCTGCCCCCTGAGCGGAGAGTATGAGCCGGATAAACCCGTATGCGGATTTTTGTTCCCTGCCTTTACGGACAGGAGCGGGGATCTGAATCACATTGATGTGTTTCAGCCGGATGCAGACAGGCCTCACAATGAAATACTGAAGCTTTTGGGAATCAATTGACAGAGTTTGGACTTTCGGATGCAGAGAGCAGCATGGATTGGAAAATCCGGAATCAGACTACGTTTGTATGATATTGATTACGCCGGCATCTTCAAAAGGAAGCCGGACCTCTGACGTGTTTAAAAATTTTCATCAGATAATTGCAAATTACTCTTGACGCTACATTTGTCATGTGTTATAACACATATATAACAGATGGGGTTATGGAACAAAAAGAAGCTATGAAACCGTAGTTTTGATAATGTTTGTCCCATAAGAGAGAACCCGAACCAGCAGCGAAAAAATGTAATACAATCAAGAGATAATATAGTAGCGAAGGTATGCGGGGGAGCATTTGGGTGTTCTCCCGTTTTTCTCTTACCTAAATATCCAAAGGAAAGAAGGGGAGCATGAATGATGAAAAAAGATTATTATGATGTTTTAGGTGTCAGCAGGACAGCAGACGCCGCGGCAATCAAAAAAGCATACAGGAAACTGGCAAAAAAGTATCATCCGGACAGCAATGTGGGAAATGTCCAGGCAGAAGAGCGTTTCAAAGAACTAAATGAGGCCTATGATATACTGGGTGACGAAAAACAACGGGAATTATATGACCAGTATGGACATGCAGCATTTGATGAGACAGCCGGAGCTTATGGAAGCACAGAAAGCAATGGTTTTGGGAATGGCCCCCATTATGCCTACGGAGATATGAATAATGGCTATCGTGAATATCATTTTGAAGGCGGAAAGGATATGGACGATATTCTGAAACATATTTTCGGAGGTTCCGGTGCTTTTCATAGAGGAACCGCCAATGGATTCCGGGGTAACGGATTCAACAAAACCTATTCCAGACATGGATTCCCGGAAAAGGGGGCAGACATCCAGAGCAGCATAGAAGTCAGCTTCGATGAAGCGGCCTTTGGCTGCAAAAAAATAATCCGTCTGCAGGACGAAAACGGACAGGTGCAGTCAATGGAGGTAACTATTCCGGCAGGCATTGCAGACGGCAAAGTAATGCGATTAAAAGGAAAAGGTATGGCCGGAACCAATGGCGGGGAGCCTGGAAACCTGCTCCTGAACATAACGGTTCATGACAAACCGGGATTCCGCAGAGACGGCCAGAATGTTTATACAACCGTTACAATTCCGTTTGCAACAGCAGTGCTTGGCGGCGAAGTCAAGATTTCCACGATTTATGGTGATGTTATATGCAAGATAAAGGCAGGTACACAGTCCGGAAGCCAGATCCGTCTGAAGGGTAAGGGCATTGTGGCCTCAGGAAATCCAGCTGTACATGGCGACCAGTATGTAACAGTAGAGGTGCAGGTTCCAAAGAACCTGACGCCAGAGGCAAAGCAGAAATTAAAAGAATTTGAACAGCTCTGCAATGAAGCCGACAAAAGTACCCATGGCGGATATGCCGCTTAAAGATATATGTTTTTAAGGCTTAAAGTTTAAAAAGGAAGGAAAGTTTAAAAAGGAAGGCAGCATTCATGCGCGGAGTATGAAACCCCAGGTATGGATGCTGCTATAAACTGTAAAATGAAGATTGCGTTATAACTATTCGCGAAAGTCTAGTTTAACGAATAGTTAACAGGGTTAGTCTTTGTAATCCCTGCGTATTCTATGTTTTCTTATGATTTCCCCATTTACTAACAATTGAATAAATATTATTAATATTATTCTTTTGCTGAAGCTGAACATAATTTGACTAAGTATTGATTAATCCCAACCTCGTCTGTAATTTTATATATTAAAGGTGTATATTATTTTAATCAGCCGCCCCTTTATTTACATAATATTTTTACGTAAACCGAATCACATCAAATATGGAAATGACAGTATCCTTTTTACGCCATTCATACCCTCTCCTGCTTTTGACAAGGCGTTTTCACATTCAGCCCGTTTAAGTAATCCATTCCCCAGGTGTACATCACATCCAGAACCGGAATAATGCTTTTTCCATTTTCTGTCAATCCGTTCTTGATTTTTAGGCCCTGGGAGGAACCATCCTGATTCAGCGCTTCTGTCACCCATACCCGTCCTGTTTTTCCGGGCATGATTCCTTTCCAATTGCAGGCCATGTGTTTACAGTCCTCTTCCTCCAGTTCCACGAAAAAGTATTGGTTCAGAAATTCATTGATTTTAGTCCCTTACCAGGGCATAATAGTATCATGAATTCAATTCAGAAGGAAACAAAGGAAAGGATGTGAAATGATCATGCAGAATATATATTTTGCTGGAGGATGCTTCTGGGGAGTGGAAGAATATTTTTCCCGTATACCGGGTGTCTGCGATACTGAGTGCGGCTATGCCAACGGAACCAGGAGCAATCCAACTTACGAGGAGGTCTGCTCAGACACCACCGGGTTTGCTGAAACAGTCCGTATTATGTACAATCCGGACATTGTTGCACTGCGCATACTGGTCAGACAGTTTTTCAAAATCATCGACCCTGTCAGCGTAAACCGGCAGGGAAACGACCGAGGAAGTCAGTACCGGACCGGCATCTACTATACCAGTGATGAGGATCGCGGCCCCATCCAGACTGTCATGTATGAAATTCAGAAGGATTACAGCCAGCCGCTGGCCGTGGAATTTGAACCTCTGAGGAATTTTTATCCGGCAGAGGATTACCACCAGGACTATCTGCAAAATCACCCCCATGGCTACTGCCATATTGATTTCAGCAGCCTTAAGGACCTCATTGTGCGTCCGGACGGGAGAACGGGCATAAAGCAGGATCAGACAGAGCTTCAAAAACGGCTGACCAGGGAACAATATGACGTGACACAGAATGCCTCCACCGAAAGGCCCTTTACAGGACAATATTGGAATCACCATGAACCAGGCATCTATGTGGATATCGTTACAGGAGAACCGCTTTTTACCTCTGCTGACAAATTTGATTCCGGCTGCGGATGGCCCAGCTTTACAAAGCCGGTTATGTCCTGCGCAGTAACGGAACACCCTGACAGCAGCCACGGCATGCACCGCGTGGAAGTGCGCAGCAGCGAGGGAGATTCCCATTTAGGCCATGTGTTTGAAGACGGTCCTGCCGGGACCGGCGGAATGCGCTACTGCATCAACAGCGCTGCCCTCCGCTTCATCCCCCGCAGCAGGATGGATGAGGAAGGATACGGGGCTTATCTGGAGCTGTTAAAATAGACTGACTGGATTTTCTTGTATTCCGTAAAGTCATTATCAATAAGTAAAAAACAATCAATTGACAATCATTTGCAATTGACGCTAAAATATATCTTATAGCGCGTCTGACGCGACAAGACTATTTTATGAAATGAGGCATCCACTTACATGAGTCAATTATCATACCATGAACAGGTAGACCGGGAAAACATTCTGCGGCTGCGCAATCTGATAAAAGACCTGCCGCCATTCTGCGGTGACTTTTTCCGCGGAATCGAGCCCAGGACATCTTCCAGGACCAGGATTGCCTATGCCTATGACCTGCATGTGTTCTTTGATTTCCTCCATAAGGAAAATCCGGCTATTGCCAAGATTACTGTCAAGGATATCACATTGGATCAGCTGGACCAGCTGTCTGTCACGGATTTTGAGGAATATATGGAATACCTGAAATACCGTTTCAATGACAGGAACCAGGAGGTCATGAACAAGGAACGGGGAATCATGCGCAAAATATCCTCCCTGAAAAGTTTTTATAATTACTATTACAGGAATGAACGAATTAAAAACAATCCTGCCGCCCTGGTACAATTGCCCAAACTCCATGAAAAGGAAATCATCCGGCTGGACGTGGATGAGGTGGCCCTACTTCTGGACGAGGTGGAACAAGGTGACAAGCTGACTGATAAGCAGAAAAGTTACCATACGAAAACAAAGACGCGGGACCTGGCCCTCCTTACCCTCCTTCTGGGAACCGGAATCCGTGTGTCCGAATGTGTGGGGCTCAATATCTCCGACGTTGATTTTAAGAACGGCGGCATCCGCATCTACCGCAAGGGCGGCAAGGAGGTGACCGTATACTTCGGAACAGAGGTGGAGGACGCCCTCTTAGACTACCTGGAGGAACGCGACCGTATCATCCCGGAACAGGGACACGAGGACGCCCTTTTTCTCTCCCTGCAGCGCAGGCGGATGGCCGTGCGCAGCGTGGAAAATCTGGTTAAAAAGTATGCCCGCACCGTGGCTCCATTAAAACCCATTACCCCACACAAGCGGCGCAGCACCTATGGCACCAACCTGTACCGCGAGACAGGCGATATCTATCTGGTAGCCGATGTGCTGGGCCACTCCGACGTCAATACCACTAAGCGCCACTATGCCGCACTGGAGGACGAGAGAAGGCGCAGCGCCAGGAATAAGGTCAGACTTCGGGAGAAATAGACCATACATTCAGGGCTGTTTCCGCATATATATAATGATCCAGTCCTCCTCCTTCAAACACAGTCCGATTCGGCTCCGGTCCGG
>OAUW01001067.1_pt1 | contig 9895 bp, 6 predicted proteins | sample 1495241 | NCBI WGS metagenome assembly OAUW01 (sample SAMEA2580063, study PRJEB22360) | human gut metagenome | biome: human gut; feature: human-associated habitat; material: faeces | place: Denmark | collected 2008/2010
CCGCCATAGCCCAATGTGGCATCAAATCCGGTTTCGCCCGGCTGGATATTAAGAAAATCAAGGATTTCCTTAACCATAATGGAGATATGCATTCCCGCCGGGGTATTTCCTTTCTGAATCACGTGTTCAATGGTATCTTTATATTTCTCAGGCTGTAATTCCTTGTATTTCTCCTCGAATTTCTTCGGATATTTTCCTTTATAACGGACACGCCTTTTATGTGGTGTCTGGTTCTGGTTTTCCATAAAATCCCCTTTTTGTTTTTTATTCCTGTGTGATACCGGTTACTTCATAGCCGGCTTCTTTGATCACTTCGCGGATCTTATCCTCGTCCAGTTTTTCCGGAGCATGGATCACTGTGGTTCCTTTTTCATGGGAGGAAACTACATCTTCCACTCCAAATGCCTCTTTTACTGCCTTTGTCACATGTGCTTCACAATGTCCACACATCATTCCTGTTACGTTTACTGTGATTGTTGTCATTTCTTTGTTCTCCTTGTTTTCTTTTATATTTTCCTGATCTTTTGGATCATGAATTTCACTGTTGCAAAAGTCTGGATTCTCTGCCTTTAGACTTTTGTTTTCTGTTACATTTTTCATTTCTGCATTAGCTGAAATGTAATGGATTTCTTCCACATTCTGTTTTATTTTTTTGTCTCTGGAAGCATCATGTACCTTAAAGAGATTCAGTCTCAGTGCATTGGTTACCACACAGAAACTAGAAAGGCTCATGGCAGCTGCACCAAACATGGGGTTCAGTGTCCATCCGAAAATCGGAATCCATACACCGGCTGCCAGTGGAATACCGATCACATTGTAGAAGAATGCCCAGAAAAGATTCTCATGGATATTTCTCAATGTTGCCCGGCTTAAACGTATGGCAGCAGGTACATCACTGAGCCGGCTCTTCATTAATACCACATCTGCGGCATCAATGGCAACATCTGTTCCTGCACCGATCGCGATACCGATGTCTGCCCTGGTAAGTGCAGGGGCATCATTGATTCCGTCTCCTACCATGGCAACCTTTCCCTGTTCCTTCAGAGAACGGATCACACTTTCCTTGCCATCCGGAAGAACACCTGCAATTACATCGTCCACTCCTGCCTGTGCTCCGATCGCTTTTGCTGTGCGTTCATTATCACCGGTAAGCATTACTACCCGGATTCCCATGTTCTGCAGTTCTTTTATTGCCTGAGGGCTGTCTTCTTTGATAACATCTGCCACTGCAATCATGCCGAGAAACTTCCCGCCTTTTGCAAAAAGAAGTGGTGTTTTTCCTTCTTCTGCCAGCTTTTGGGCTTTTGAAATCAATTCTGATGATACAGATGTCTCATTGCTGATAAATTTCATATTTCCGCCTGTAAGCACGTCACTGTTTAATACTGCACGAAGGCCGTTTCCCGGAAGAGCCTGAAAATCAGAAACCTCCTGCAAGACAGTCTTTTTCTCCTCTGCTCTGGCAATAATGGCTTTCGCAAGAGGATGTTCACTCTTCTTCTCAAGTGCATAGGCACAGCCTAAAAGTTCTTCCTCTGAGATTCCCTCTGCAGGGATCATATCTGTCACCTGCGGTTCACCCTTGGTGATAGTTCCTGTCTTATCTAATGCAACGATCTGGATTTTACCTGCTTCCTCCAGGGATACTGCTGTTTTAAACAGGATTCCGTTTTTGGCCCCCATTCCGTTTCCTACCATAATGGCAACCGGTGTGGCAAGTCCAAGGGCACAGGGACAGCTGATGACCAGAACAGAAATACCTCTGGCAAGTGCATATCCGAACTCTTTTCCTGCCAGCAGCCAGACAATGGTGGTGACAACCGCAATACTGATAACTGTCGGAACAAAAACTCCGGAAACCCTGTCTGCGATTTTGGCAATAGGTGCTTTTGTTGCAGCCGCATCACTGACCATCTTAATAATCTGGGAAAGAGTAGTGTCCTCGCCTACCCGGGTAGCTTCGCATCTGATAAATCCGGACTGGTTTACGGTTGCAGCAGAGACTGCATCTCCCGGATTCTTGTCAACAGGAATACTCTCCCCTGTAAGTGCCGCCTCATTGACAGCACTGTTTCCCTCAAGGACCACTCCGTCCACCGGAATGTTCTCACCGGGACGTACCACAAAAACATCACCTTTTCGGACCTGTTCGATGGGCACCGTAGCCTCTTGTCCGTTCCGGACAACAACTGCTGTCTTAGGTGCCAGCTTCATCAGACCTTTCAGCGCATCCGTTGTCCTTCCCTTAGATCGGGCTTCCAGCATTTTTCCAACTGTGATCAGGGTAAGGATCATGGCGGCAGATTCAAAATAGAACTCCATCATGTAATTCATAACTGCTGCAGAATCTCCGTCCACCTGTGCCCTTGTCATTGCAAAAAGTACATAAACACTCCACAAAAAGGATGCCATGGAACCAAGTGCCACAAGGGTATCCATATTTGGTGCACGATGCCACAAACTCTTAAAGCCGCTGATAAAAAATTTCTGGTTAATGACCATTATGATTCCGGCGAGAAGAAGCTGCACCAGTCCCATGGCAATATGATTATCATTAAACCATGCCGGAAGAGGCCAGCCCCACATCATATGTCCCATGGAAAAATACATCAGCACAAGCAGAAAGCCTACAGATGCGATCAGCCTTTGTTTCAGTGCCGGTGTTTCATGGTCTTCCAGTGCCTCCTCTGCCGCAGAAGCAGATATCTGTTCTCCGGATGCCACCTTTAAGGATGCTCCATAACCTGCATCCTGTACTGCCTTGATGATCGCACCTGCACCGGCAGTTCCCTCTACTCCCATAGAGTTGGTCAGCAGACTGACCGAACAGGATGTCACCCCCGGAACCCTGGATACGGCCTTCTCCACTCTGCTGCTGCAGGCCGCACAGCTCATTCCGGTTACATTGTATTGTTCCATTTCTATTCCTCCTACGACTTGTTGTTCCTTACCTGATATCTACTGCTCTGTTGCTTTGCAGTTCCCAGATCTTTGTTCTGCTGTACTCTGATGCTATAACAGTCTGAACACAGCTTTCACTTCATCAGTTTCTGCAAAGTAGCCACCAGTTCATCAATCGTCTCATCCTTGCCCCTGCGGATATCTCTTGCCACACAGTTGCGGATATGGCTGGCAAGCAGTTCTTTGTTAAATGCGTTCACTGCTGCGTTGACTGCTGCGGACTGGATCAGGATATCGTTACAGTACGCATCATTCTCCAGCATACCGATAATCCCTCGGATCTGTCCTTCCACACGTTTAAGACGATTGATCAGTTTCTTTCTCTCCTCCTCAGAACGCATTGTGTGTTTTGTGCAGCAGGGACAGACTTTTTTCTCCTGTGTATCTGCCATATGGGAAATCCTCCTTCTGATTTTTATGTACTCTCGGAATCTTTTTGTACTTGATTTTATGAGAAGATTTTTTGTCAGATGTGCCCGAATTTTTGAGGCGTACGCGGTGCGTACGTTGATAAAATTCGGGTGCATCTGGCGAAAAATCAGCCATAAAAGCAAGTGCAATAAAGACTCCGATAAATAAGCTCTGTTTTATATAAATTTCTGAAACATATAACGATTTCAAAATACCCTTACGGGGTATCTTTACAGTAGTCACTATATACCCTTATGGGGTATTTGTCAATACTGTTTTTTCATATCGGAAACAAGTGGTGTGTGAACAGTAACAAAGATTACTGCGGACAGAGTAAGCAGCAGTAATACAAAAAAGAGCTCTCACAGAAAATAACCGCCGGTAATATTCTGCCGGTAATTATTTTTTGCGAAAGCTCAAAGACCTATACTCTATGCACTTTTCTTCTGACGAAATAAAAACAGATGACCTGCATAATGATTGTCAGCATCCAGGATGCAGGATAGGAAATAAACAAAACAGCCAGTGATCTGTGATGCGGGAATATTCCGAAAATCCATACGATCCTGGTTCCTACTGTTCCGATCACTGACAGGATCATGGGAACACCGGAATGTCCCATTCCACGCAGGGCACCCGGAAACAGATCCATAATCCCGCAGAGAAAATAAGGTACGGTAGTGTAAGACAGGATTTCCAGTCCGCAGCGAATCACTTCCGGATCGGCAGTATAAATCTTAAGGATTTCAGAACCGAAGAAATATGCACCGCATCCAAGGGAAAAGGAAGTAACTACGGAAATAATAAGACAGTCGACCAGAACCTTATCCATACGTTTAAATTTATGCACACCATAGTTCTGACTGGTAAAACTCATACACGCCTGTGTAACAGAGTTCACCGCCACATACAGAAAGCCAAAAATATTATTGGCCGCCGTATACCCTGCCATGGCGGTCGATCCAAAGGAATTAACCGAGGACTGAAGCAGAGCATTTGAAAGATTAATGACTGTGCTCTGGATCCCGGCCGGAATCCCAACCTGGAAAATCTGTTTTAAATAGACAGTATTGATCCTTAATTTTCCAAAATGAAGCTGGTAGCTGGTTTTCGATGTACGCAGACATCTGAGTACCAGAATACAGGAAATTAACTGGGAGATCACAGTAGCAATGGCTACGCCCGCCACATCCATATGAAACATGATCACGAGGATCAGATTCAGTACTGCATTTACAACACCGGAAATAACCAGAAAGATCAGTGGACGTTTCGTATCTCCTACAGCCCGCAGAATCGCAGCTCCATAATTATAAAGCATAAAAAACGGCATACCCAGAAAATAGATTTTCATATACAGTGCAGACTGTCCGATCACATCATCCGGGGTACCCATCAGTTCCAGAGCCCATCTGGAAAAAATCAGTCCCACAAATGCCATGACGATACCGCTTACCAGTGCAAGAGTTACAGCCGTATGAACGGTATCTGACATTTCCCGGTCTTTTCCTGCCGCATAGAACCGGGCAGCAAGTACATTCGCACCAAGTGAGATACCAATAAACAGATTGGTAAACACATTGATCAGTGCTGTGGTTGAGCCTACGGCTGCAAGTGCCTGACTTCCGCTAAATCTTCCCACCACTATGATATCCACAGCATTAAACATCAGCTGCAGGATTCCGGACAGCATCAGCGGCAGTGAAAAGGAAATCAGCTTGTCCATGATGGTTCCGTTACACATATCTATTTCGTATTTATTTTGTTTCACTTTTATCTTCCACCCTTTATATCTAAATTGATATGGGCTTCTGTAGAAGTCCTTTATATTACTGTTCGTAAACAGTTAGTATTTTTCAATGTTTTTATTCTGCAAGGCTTCCGAAATAATAGAATCCCTTGCAGGTATCCAGTTTTACTTTTACATATTTACCGATCAGATCCTGACATCCCGGGAAATGGACCAGAAGGTTATATTCTGTTCTTCCTGTAAAGATACCTTTTTCTCTGCTTTCTTCCTCTACAAGGATCTCCTGAACAGTTCCCTCGAAACGAGAAGAAGCCTTTCGGCCTTTTTCCTGAACCAGAGCAAGAAGACGGTCAAAACGGTCTTTTACCACATCCTCAGGTACCTGATTCTCCATTTTGGCAGCAGGTGTGCCGCTTCTTTTGGAATAGATAAAGGTAAATGCAGAATCAAAATCACATTTCTCCACAACGTCCAGAGTATCCTGGAAATCCTCTTCCGTTTCTCCCGGGAAACCAACGATAATATCTGTAGTAAGGGAAATATCCGGTACGGCATTACGGATTTTGGCTACAAGCTCCAGATACTTTTCTTTGTCATAACGGCGGTTCATGATCTTTAAGATTCGGCTGCTTCCGGACTGCATGGGAAGGTGGAGGTGATGGCACACTTTTTTGCTCTCTGCCATTGTCCGGATCAGTTCATCAGACAGATCCTTCGGATGGGAAGTCATGAAACGGATTCTCTTTAATCCTTCAATTGCTTCCACCTGTTTCAGAAGCTGTGCAAAAGTAACCGGATGTTCCAGTGTCTTTCCATAGGAATTAACGTTCTGTCCCAGAAGCATAACTTCCGTTACACCGTCAGCCACCAGACCCTCTTCTATGATCGCCTCCGGTTCGCGACTCTTCTCTCTTCCTCTTACATATGGTACAATACAGTAACTGCAGAAATTATTGCAGCCAAACATAATATTGACACCCGTTTTAAAGGAATATTTACGGTCAGAAGGCATACCCTCCACGATTTCATCAGATTCCTTCCAGACATCAATGATCTGTCCCTCCGTATTTAAGCTTCTGTAGAAAAGCTCCGGAAACTTATGGAAGTTATGGGTACCGAAAACCAGATCAACAAAAGAATATTCTTTGTGGATCTTCTCAATTACTTCCGGCTCCTGCATCATGCAGCCAAACAATATAATCTTCAGTTCAGGATTCTTTTTCTTAATACTTTTCAGATGGCCAAGATGACCGTAAATCTTCAGGTTTGCATTCTCCCGGACTGTGCAGGTGTTATAGATGACAACATCTGCATCTTCTTCTCTGGATACTTCTGTATAGCCCATACGTTTCACGATACCGGCCACTGTATCCGTCTGCAGGGAATTCATCTGGCAGCCTGCATTCTGGATAAAGAAAGCTGGCGCATTTTCATATTTTTCCTTCACAAGCTCTGTACATTTATTGATATATTCTAACTGTATTTTACTTTCCTGTGTATTATTATTCACTATTGATTCCTCATCTTTCTGTTTACAACATTTCGGGGCACTCTTTTTATCATACAGAATCTATGGCTTTATGTCAAACGCTAATCTCTGTTTTTATTACTTTTTATTTTCGGATACAGTTTTTCTTTGACTATGTGACGGATTTATGCGTTTGCCAATATGCCGCTGTTTAGAGAATAAAGATATTCAAGTGGAATCAGACGCAGTTCTTCCATATCGTCCTTGCGGTATTCCGGAATCTCAATTGCCAGAGAGGGCTGACGGATCACTTCCGCATAAAACTGTTCCGGAGATCCCATCTCAGGTTTTGCTCCGGCTTTTTTGACTCTCGCACCACCTGCAATCCCTTTTTCCAGACGATAGCCGGAACATTTCTGTAAATGCCTTGCCAGTCTGTAATTTTTCTGATTGTAGGCAAAGCCTTTCTCCTGTCTGCAGTAAACGATCTTCCCTCTGGAATAACTGAATGTAAGCAGGCCAAGGCTTGAATATTCCTGAAAAATGCTGATCAGGGCACGAGTCTCATTCTCACTGGCAGGCTCCTGATTCACTCTTTTCCGCTGATAATAATTAGTCGGAAAATTTCTGCGCAGATCAATTCCCCTGGCATTACATTCATACTCTTCCACAGGCCTGTCCTGCATTTTCAGCATCTGTCTGTGGATGGGATTATGTATGGCACCATATCCGTATTCACATATCTCATAGCTGTCAGGATTCAGCATGGGGATCATACAGATACGAACCTTATCCAGAAGTTTACGAACTTCATAACTTTCTCCGATAGTCCAGTTGCTTTCATAGGATCTGCAGTAATCTTTTGCAATGGACAAAAGATATTCCGGGAGATTTCTGTCTCCGCTTTCCACTCCGCTCAGACAGATAATGCAGGTATCACCCTTTCCAATCTCAAGCATGGGGATCATTCTGTCATCATGACTTCTTCCGATCACTCTGAACTGGACAAAATTTCCATATCTCTGTCCGAGTTCCCACAATGCGAAGTATATTTTTTCATAAGTTCCCATCTGTTCTGTTGACATACATTCTCTCCTCCTTTTTGGCAAATGTTCAGCAGCCTGGATCAGATTCCGGATTCTGACCTGTATGGACGGCTGAATGGCTGCCTTATTATTATATATATGAAAAGAGACAGGCCATAAGACCTGTCTCTTAAAAATAATTGGATTATATTTACATTTCTTTTTTACGTCTTCTTATCAGTACGTAACCACCTGCAAGAACAGAAGCTGCAGCAAGAGCCAGCATAGTTCCGACCGGTGATTCATCACCTGTGGATACTGCTGATTTCGCTGTTCCGTTTGTTCCGTCTGCATAGGTTGTCGGAGTTACATCTGTAGTTCCTCCATCTGTAGTTCCGTCGCCGGATCCGGTTCCGTCTCCGTTTGTTCCGTTTGCACCTGGTGTGGTAGTGGCCTGTGTCAGAGGAGCTGCCTTGAACTGATAGGGCAGAACTTCGGAAGCATCTGTTTCCTGCCAGTCATTTCCACTGTATACCTGTTTTGCATATTTAATGTAAATAGTATATGCTTTTTCGGCATCTGTATAAATACCGCTCTTGGCACCAATTTTCCAGGATGTGTTCCAGGTTGACGGGTTAGAAGACATACTCCATCCTACAGGTACCCATCTGACATCACCTTCTCCCGGATTATTGTTCTGTGTACCTGCACCGATTACCTTGAAGTCATAGAAAGTATTCGGATAGAACACAAGTGCTTTCTCAAATCCCTGTACAACACTCTCTTTTACATCGGGTACTACCGGAGTATGAGATGGTGTAGGTGTAACAGGACGTTCTTTTGAATCAGGCTGGAACATTACAGAGCCATAATTACTCTTATCCTTATCACTGATCACACATACATAAATATCAACATCATAGTCAGGAAGATCAGTAACTTTTGCTGTTACATTTGTATCAGCCTCAATAGGAGCACCTACTCTGGAAGTATCGATTGTCGGTGCTTTCTCACCACGTTTTACCCAGTCAATATAATAGGTACCTTTTACATTTGACTGGAACTTAATTTTAACAGTACCACTTCCGGACCATTTGCATTCTTTTCCTGTTACTTTCAGTTTTTCTTCTGCAGGAGTTGGGGTAGGGGACGGTTCTGTTGTACTGACTAAAGTTCCGTCTTCTCCGATTTTAAGGCTAGAATCTCCCTCATATGTAATCTGAGAAAGAACATCCGCCAGTTTCACATCAGTAACAGCGTCACCCAGCTTTACGACTGTTCTTCCGGCGTTAGCCTCCTGAACAGCAACACCAATGGCAGAACCTGTAACAGCACCGCTTACATTGATTACACCGTCTTTGGCAAGCACAAGGTTACTTGCAGCTTCAAAAGAATTTGTAACGGTATTTCCTGTAACACTTAAGGTTCCCTGAATATTTACAGTTCCTTCACTGTAAATTGCACCACCTGCTGCAGCGGAGTTGGCTGTAATCGTGCCATTCTGAAGATATACGTTTGCACCGGCAGCATTATTAATCGCACCACCATTTCCTGTCGTGCTGTTTGCTGTGATTGTACCTCCTAAAAGATATGCATTCGCACTGTTGTTGATTGCACTGCCATCTCCTGTTGTAGTATTACCTGTCAGAGTTGCTCCATCAGATAAAGCATAGTTACCACTTATCACTTCAACAATAGAACCAGTAACCCCTTCACCAGTTCCATCAACAATTAAAGTACTGTCAACAGCGCCTGTTGCCGCATCTTCTGCCGAACCTGCCATCTGAAGATTACCACCATTTACAGTAAACATGCTTCCGATAAATCCTGCCGCACGTTTAATAGTCGCATCTTCTGCTGCAACCAGCATAATATTTTTATTAGAAGGAACATCAACCGTAGCACTGATTTCAATATCACCTTTTACTTTGACGTACTTTGTCTCATCGGTCATATCTGCACTTTCAGGTACTGCCTCAAATGCTTCAGCAAGTGTTGAATAAGAATGTCCATTAACTATAATAGCAGATCCTGCCTCAGCAGCCTGCTCCTCTGTAGGATCAGCTGTTGTTTCGGCAGGAGTTTCAGCCGGATCTTCCGGTGTCTCGGCTGGATCTTCGGCTGGTTCCTCAGGAGTTTCAGCCGGATCTTCAGAAGGTTCTTCTGTATCTGCAGAGTCAAGTTCACCTTCCAGTTCGCCTTCGGCTGATGTCTCAGCAGCAGTATCTGCTGCAAATGTGGCTGGCGGGGGCCATTCTCCCGACACGGGGGCTCTGACCA
>OAUW01001071.1_pt1 | contig 9849 bp, 9 predicted proteins | sample 1495241 | NCBI WGS metagenome assembly OAUW01 (sample SAMEA2580063, study PRJEB22360) | human gut metagenome | biome: human gut; feature: human-associated habitat; material: faeces | place: Denmark | collected 2008/2010
GCATTGCCGACAATAGCCATTACCAGAAATGCCGAACCGCTCTTTGTCTGATTCCCCAGTCCTTTTAGCGCCAATGAGAACTGCGTGGGATACATTATAGACATAAAGAAAGAGATAGCCAACATTGCGTATAACCCGATCATACCTCCCCATATCATCACTGCCCCGCACAAAAGAATATTCATCAAGGCGTAAACCAGTAGCATATCCTGTGGACGGAATTTCACCATCAATCCGGTACCGATCCAACGCCCCAAAAGAAATGCAAGCATATACAATCCGAAGAAGGTAGTCGCTGTATCTTCCGGCAATCCGGCATAAGTGCAACAGTAAACCAGGAACAAACTGTTTATCGCCGTCTGTCCGCCGTTATAGAAGAATTGCGCAATCACTCCCCACCGCAAGTGTGAATGCTTCAATACACCGAAGTCTATCAGTTTTTCTTTCTGGCTGCCCTCTTTCGTTTTACCCGAAGAAGTCATTTTATCGGAAGAAGCCGTTTCTCCTTCGTCCCCAATCTTCGGCAATTTTGAAAAGACGAAGACGACAGCTATGGCAATCAACAATATAGCCAATATCAGATAAGGAAGTTTCATGGCATCCGTTTCCAATTGGATATAGGCCTGCCAGCCTCCCGGATAATCTATAGGAAGGGTCTCTCGCGTGTAATGAGCTCCGCTAAGGATGAGCTTACTCAAAAACATGGCAGCGATAAAAGCTCCGAGGCCATTGAAAGACTGCGCTAGGTTCAATCGGCGGGGAGCTGTTTCGGGGGCTCCTAAAACCGTCACATACGGATTGGCAGCTGTCTCCAGAAAGCACATTCCCGTAGCGATAATAAAGAAGATACAGAGGTAAGCCCAATATTCTTTTAAAATGGCGGCAGGAAAGAAAAGCAGGCCTCCGATTGCTGCTAATACCAGTCCGAAAATAATTCCCGCCTTATAGCTGTAACGTTTCATAAACATCGCTATGGGGATGGGGAAAATAAAATAAGCCAACCAGTAGGCAGTCTCGGTAAAGGAGGCTTCAAAGGTATTCAGTTCACATGTCTTCATCAATTGCCGGATCATTGTGGGAAGCAGATTGCTGCTTATCGCCCACAGAAAGAAAAGGCAGAAAACTAACGCTAAAGGTATTGTATATGTATTCTTTTTCATGGTATAAATCTAGTTTTACGATAAGGATGTTTTCTCTATCATTCGGACATGTTCTTGATGTAAGGAAGTACGGGGAGATCCGTGAATCCATAGAAGTTCCGGGCATTTTCTCCCAAAAAGAGTCTTTTGTCCTCTTCCGTCAACTCGGAAGACTTCACCACAAAATCGTATGACATCTTGTAGGTGATTGCTGTAATGGTGCGCGGATAGTCCGATCCCCACATCAGTTTCTCCATGCCAACTAAATCCGCCGCTTCCCGAATGGCTTTCACTGCTCCTTTGAAAGGATAAAATTCATCATTGAAAAGCCAGGTGATTCCGCCGGATTCAATCATCACATTGGGATGACGTGCCAGGCGGATTTGTTCTTTCCAGTCCGGACGTGTCACCATTCCGAAGTGTCCGACAGCTATTTTTAGGCGGGGACATTCCTGAATAATCTCTTCCATTTCGGGAACCTGTGTTGCTCCGTCAGCCAAGTCGATGGAGAGCATGACATTCCGTTCTTCCATAGAATGAAACATCTGCATCATTTCCTCATTATTCAGCATTACCCGTCCCTCTTTTAACAACAAGCGTTGGGCAGGTATTTTTATAGCCTTAAAACCTTTGGCTATAAGCTCTTTCGCCTGCTCCAAAAATCCAGGTTTGCGAAACTCACACATTCCGCAAACAAAGAAACGGTTGGGATAATGGGAAACGACTTCCGACAAATAATCATTCTGAATACCGTCAATAAACTCTTGGGTAATGACAGCCGCAGCCACTTGCGCATAGTCCATATTCGAAAGAAAAACTTCCGCGCTATTCACACCGTCTATCATAAAGGGCGGAACCATTTGCCGGATTTCTCCCATAAATTCCGAACGGCCATTTTCCAAAGTCCGGATAGGCAATCCGTCCACAACAGTATCCTGTCGTAACCACAGATGGGCGTGCGCATCAATAATTGTATAGTCCATACGAAGACGCTGTTTTATGAGTTCGCCCAACTTACACGTTTCTGCTCTCCGATAATCTCCTGTACTTCTCGAACGAGTTCCCAGTCAATAGGTTCTTCGATGAAAGCGATGTTCTTTTTCACATTCTCCGGATTAGTCGTACTAAACAAAGTCGTTGCTATACGGGGATTGCTGACGGAGAACTGCATAGCCAGCTTCTCAACCGGATAATTCTTAGCTTTGCAATGTTCCATTGCTTTACGGCAAGCCTCTACCAAAGGTTTGGGAGCCGGATGCCAGGCAGGCACGCCACGTTCACTCAACAGTCCCATTGAAAGGGGAGAAGCATTAATCACGCCGATTTCTTTGGATTCGAAGTAGTCCAGGAAGTCTGCTAATTTATCATCACACAAGCAATAATGGCAGAAGCTAAGCACAGATTCAACCGTACCGCTTGGTGAATGGTCAATTACCCATTTCAGGTTTTCAAGTTGCAAGTCGGTAATTCCAACGTGTCCTACCACTCCCTTTTCACGCAACTCAACCAAAGCAGGCAGAGTTTCATTAACTACCTGATTCAAATCGGCAAACTCCACATCGTGTACATTTATCAGATCGATAAAATCTATATTCAGACGTTCCATGCTCTCATACACACTTTCGGTCGCACGTTTTGCAGAGTAATCCCACAGGTTCACTCCATCTTTTCCATAACGTCCCACTTTGGTAGAAAGGTAATAACGGTTACGAGGAAGATCTTTAAGCGCCTTTCCTAAAACAGTTTCCGCTTTATAATGTCCGTAATAAGGAGACACATCGATAAAGTTCATTCCTGCCTCAACAGCGGTAAACACAGCCTGAATGCCTTCTTTTTCTTTCAAATCATGGAAAACTCCTCCTAAAGAAGAAGCTCCAAAACTAAGAGATGATACTTTCATCCCTGTCTTTCCGATTTCATGGTATTGCATACTTTTAGGTTTTAAATCATTTTGTATGCGACAAAAATAGGTCAGTAATAGTTTCAGTGCAGCAGAGAGCGGTCGAAAAACCAACGTAACGGTTTACGTAAAAAATATTGCTTCAAATGCTTTTAATTTTCCGGGAATGTGCTTTCTTTGTAAAAAGAATCTAAGTTGCAGACTTTCAAATGGAAAACCGGAAACATACTTCACTCAAAGATCTCGCCCAAGCATTGGGGGTGTCGATTCCTACTGTATCCAGGGCACTAAAAGATAGTCCGGAAATCAGCCGTGAACTTTGTGCCAAAGCAAAGGCACTGGCTAAAGAGATGAACTACCGCCCCAATCCTTTTGCCATGAGCCTGCGGAAAAATGCGCCACGTATCATCGGAGTGATCGTTCCGGATATTGTCACTCATTTCTTTGCATCAATTCTGAATGGAATAGAGAATATGGCTATTGCCAACGGATATTTCGTGATTATCACGACCTCGCATGAGTCTTACGAGCACGAAAAAAGAAACATTGAGAATCTGGTCAATATGCGTGTGGAAGGCATCATTGCCTGTCTGTCTCAAGAAACAACCGATTTCTCCCACATCTCCGCCTTGAAAGACATTAATATGCCACTTATCCTGTTCGACCGTGTTTGCCTGACCGACCAATTTTCTTCGGTCGTAGCGGATGGGACCCAATCCGCACAGATGGCTACACAACATCTTCTGGATAATGGAAGTAAGCGGGTAGCCTTTATCGGAGGAGCTAATCATCTGGATATTGTAAAGAGAAGAAAACATGGCTATCTGGAAGCCTTGCGTGAGAATCGTATTCCAATCGAAAAAGAGCTGGTAGTCTGCCGGAAGATTGATTATGAGGAAGGCAAGATTGCCACAGAAACTTTACTGTCACTTCCACAGCCTCCGGACGCTATTCTTGCCATGAATGACACATTGGCTTTCGCAGCAATGGAAGTCATCAAAAATCATGGCCTCCGGATTCCGGATGATGTGGCAATCATCGGGTATACAGACGAGCAGCATGCTAATTATGTGGAACCGAAATTATCTGCTGTATCACATCAAACCTATAAAATGGGAGAAACTGCCTGCCAACTACTTATCGATCAGATAAAAGGAGATAAGACTATCAAGCAGGTGACGATTCCAACACATTTGCAGATTAGGGAGAGTAGTATAAAAAAATAAGGGAAACGTCTTATTAAAAGAAGTTTTATAGACAAACGATTCTACTTTTTATTTATAAATACTTACTTTTGCAGAAACAGATAAAACTCTATGAAACCGAACTACCTAACTATTCTAATTACAACACTATGCATTTTCTTTAATGCGTGTCATAATTCAAACACTGCCCCTCAATTACAATTAGCAGATTCATTAATAGACAAACGTGCTGACAGCGCATTATGCATATTGGAAAAGCTATCTATTGAAGAAATATCTAATAAATCAGCAAAAGCCATGTATGCACTATTATTAACAGAAGCTTTAGATAAGAATTTCAAATCTCACCGCAATGACTCTCTAATTCTAATAGCAGTTGACTACTATAAGGATAACAGTAATAATAAGCTAAAAACAAAAGCTTATTATCTCGGAAGAGTGTATCAAGACAATAAAGAATATATAAAAGCAACAGAAGCTTATCTAACAGCTTTAAAAACAGCATCCCCAAACCAAGCTCCAATATTACAAATATACAATAACCAGGCTTTATGTTACGAGAGTCAAGAGTTTTATCTTCCAGCTATCAAAACATATAAAGAATCATACGCAACTGCAGAAAAAATGCAAGACAAATATGGAATTTTACACGCAACCCGAGGATTAGGCAATGTTTATGCAATACAAGATGAGGAAGAAAAAGCATTATCTTATTATCAAAAAGCATTATCAATAGCACAATCTATCAAAGATTCATTGTGGGAAAATGCAATTTTTTGTGATATAGCAAAGGTATATGACGACCAAGGGTTATATATAGAAGCTAAAAAGCAAATAGATTTAGCCTTGAGATATGCTCCTTCTAACATTAATTTATCTCCTACTTACTTTTGGAAAGGAAGTATATTGTATAATCTCGAAGAAACTGATTCTGCTATTCACTATTTATCCCGAGCTAGTACTAAGGCCAATATTTATACTAAAGCTTCTATTTATCAGACTTTGTATGAAATAAACAAAGAAAACAAAAATTATGAACAGGCAATTCTATATAACGATACAGCTTTAACCTGCTATGACTCTATCCAGAAAATTATTCACCATACTGAAATTAACAATCTCATCAAAAAACACTCAATATATATATAAAGAACAAATAAAAAAACAATCACAACAAACAAAAGTAATATTCATTATTGGTGGATTAGTTACAATGTTTCTGTTTATCTATACTGTAATGTATATAAGCAATCGCAATAAAAAGACACATATACACTGGCAGCAGCTACTAATGAAGAATCAGACAGAAAAAGCCACATTAAAAGAAGAAATCAGAGCACTATCTCATGCCAATGAAATCAATGAACACAGATATGCAGATATATTAAATCAAAGAATAAAGTTATGGCATCAAAGTCTTCAGATATGCGTACGTCTATTCAAAACGACTACATCTTATAAAAAAATTCAATCAATAGAAACAGATAACTCAAGAAGAGTTATCACTGATTTATCAAGAAATAAACGAAGCCTTCATTGAAGCGATGCAAGAGTTATTAGAACAATACCCTAGTCTAACACAAGACGATCTCTATTACTGCATACTTAACTACCTCCAATTATCCAATAATACAATCAAAGTTTGTATGAAAGCCGGAAGCCAGTCTGCACTGACTCAAAGGAAATATCGTATAAAAAAACAATTATCTGACCTTAGTTTCTCTATAATTTTCGATGCTAAAGGAGAAAGCAAGTAAATGAACACAATGCCCTGTTATCACAATTAGTTTTTTGTTATATATATTTTATAACACACTGATTACCAATAGCTATATATAATCATATTGTTATTATTTGTTATTGTAACATATAGCAAATCATCCTACTTTTGCTAAAAATCAATAACAATAAAACTATTATGAAACGAAATCTACTTTTATTCACATTCATGGTTCTTTGCTCTAGCTTTATCTTTTCAATGCCATCAGACACAAGAAGACAAATAAAGATGAAAGTTAGACAACCGATAGAGCATCGCTCTACTAATCACCTTGATCCGGCACGAGTTTATGTCAGTAATTCATTATTAGAGATTGAATTTGAGAATCCATCCAAAGACGTAACAATCACAATAATTAATTCAGAAACAGGACAAACAATCTATCAGGAGAAAAGTACATCTTTAGAAAAGTACAGACTCATTGATTTATTTGGAGAAGATAAAAGTGCTGAATATACTCTTGAGATATCATCGTCTTCGTGGTCCGCAACAGGAGTATTTACAATAGATTGAAGTACACTATGAGACTTATTCCATACTACATATCAGCCATGCTGATGGTGTTATTCTATGCATCTTGCAACTCCCATCAAAGTTCCAAAGGTACCGAGAAAGATATTATAGCTGAATTTGACGGAGAAGCAATATATGCCAGTGAGATAAACACAATTATAAAACAAGAGCTTTACGACGAACTTTGCAGAATTCATAATATTAAAAAGGAAGCATTGGAGCAACTAATCAATGTTAAGCTATTACAGAAAGAGGCAAATAAAAAACAGCTCACTTATCAACAATATATAGATGAATATACAGATGCAAAAATTAAGAAAACAGGTACAGACTCTCTTTTAAAACGATATAATATAAATTCAATCACGGAATTTCGTGGGAAGAGTGCATACAGTGTACCAATAGGCTCTCCTACTGGGAAAGTGACACGATTGTTTCATTTAAAGGGAGCTATTGTCAATGAGTTACTTGATTCTTTAAAAAGGAACAAAAAGATACTCCAATATCTCTATCCTCCTAAAAGTCCTTCTATTGATTTAAATAGTTTGCATACTTATTATAGAGGAAATCTCCAATCAAAAGTTTCCATGATTATTATATCAGATTTTGATTGTGACGCCTGTATTAATGCACATTCTTTATACGACTCAATACATCAAGAGTACAAAGACAAAGTGAAATTTGGATATATCCATTACTCTACAATGCCAACGTTTGCTCAAATAGCAAGTGATGCCGCTAACAAACAAAACAAATTTTGGGAATTTCATGATTCATTATATACACATAAGGGATACATAGATTCTATAGCCGCATTTAATATAGCACAGAATATGTCTATGGATATTAACAAATTCCAAAATGATATTACTAATAATGAAGGGAAAAAATCTATCGAGAAAACGATTAACCAATTAGTACTTCTAGGCATATACGCAACCCCAACTATAATCATCAATGGACGATTAATTGTTAATTCTAACTCAAAAGAAGAAATCTGTCATCTAATTGATGAAGAACTTTTAAAATAACATTACTCACTAAAAAAATGTATTATGAAAAAAATTATCTTTTTATGTTTCTGTGCTTTATTAGCGTCTTGCTCTTCAGATGAAGAATTGCAAGATATAAGTACAAATAACGAAGAGTTGGCAAACATGATCAACGACTATGAACTTGTCTTAAAAGGCTATTCTCTTGATGAATTGAAAAAAGAAAAAAATGAATCGACTCCGATAACACAAGAAGAAACAGATGCAGAACCATGGCTAATTGATGCTTTAGAAAAAGCATCAGAAGAAACAAAAACTTCTAATTTTGGTAAAGTTAGAAGCGAAGCTAAAGCTTACACTAGTATAGCAAAATCGCCGGAGTCTTTAAAATTAATTCATGTGGTAGTTACCGTGAATTTGTATACCACATGGATTGTGAAGATGGCGGTGACACTAAATCTATAGGTGATATTGGAGCAACATATGTTGATGGAAATGGCAATGTAACATTTCATTTCTGCTTAGTACCAGTAGGAAATTATGAAGGTGGGGCTTTACTTTTACATAATTACACATGGACTCCAGAAGAAGGGGATGTAGACGTTGTATTAAGACACCATGATAATGAAGATCATAACAATAAAAATCACATAGTAAACAATGGTGGATTAACGTCTACTGGAATCTCTAGATTCGATAAAAACACTGAATTTTATTGGAGATTTAGCAATAATCCAACATATACCTTAACTGGCTTCGGAGTATTAAGCAAACCAGAGCAAGGTCCCGTGCTACCTCATCAATTATTTATTGATGATGAAAACGGAAAAAATGCGAATACTGCAACCCTATGGATGCATCGAGCTAAAAAAAATACAGGAGGACTACCTCCAACAGGTACAACAACTAGTCGCAAACTAAATACAGGTGAAAATTATAGAGGAGCAATGATAGTTGATAGAAACACTATTTATAATATAAAAATATTCTAAATATAGCACATACTCTTTGGTAAAAAGAAATAAAACCTAGACTACCATTTTTTTACAAAGAATATAGGTGTTGTATCGTTTAGACGCAACACCTATATTTACATTTATTATATTGTTATAGAATTACTTCTCTACGATCTTTTCCAATCTAACATTATATACTAATGCAGAATAAGGCTGCAAAGAGCCATCGTTACCAGTACCAGAACCGTACCCACTTTGATAAGGAATATACAAAGTCCAAAAATCACCAGCCACCATATGAATCAGCGTGTAAGCCCATCCCGAAATTACCTTCCCAACATTAGGGTCAGGAGAACTTAGGACAAAGATAGCCGGAGAATCAAACTCTGTCGGTTCTGTTCCTGTATAAGTCTGCTGAACTACATCTCCATTGAAATAAAACATACGGTAATGTGCACTTACTGTAGAAGTATATTTAGGAGATTCTGTACCCTCCCCCTTTTTTATCTTCTTTACATATATAGTCTGATTATTCGTCGGATCTGGAAAAGCATGAAGTTTCTCCGGATCATCATTAGCCAAAGCCTGATTTTCTGGGCTGTTATAAACATTAGCTATTGAATCAATAAAAGCTACACCACGTGCCTGCCAATTATCGTAACGGCTAGTCTCTTCCGTCTCACTGCAAGCAGTGAATGCAAGAGCCAACAATACTAAGGAGAATAAATAGATCTTTTTACTCATTCGTTAAAGGTTTATTGTAAAGTTTTCAATAGAGAAGTGATGCTTACTCTGTCTGCGATGATGTTATTCAGTTCAGAGATAGCTACACGCTCTTGTTGCATGGTATCGCGGTTACGCAATGTCACGCAGTTATCTTCTAATGTCTGATGATCGACTGTTACACAGTACGGAGTACCAATAGCATCCTGACGGCGATAACGCTTACCGATACTATCCTTTTCGTCATATTGGCAATGGAAGTGGAACTTCAGGCTGTCAATAACCTCGCGGGCTTTTTCAGGCAGACCGTCTTTCTTTACCAACGGCATAACCGCCAGTTTCACCGGAGCCAAAGCAGCAGGCAATTTCAGAACCACACGGCTTTCACCATTTTCCAATTGCTCTTCGCAATAAGATGCGCTCATGATGCTAAGGAACATACGGTCAACACCGATAGAAGTTTCGATTACATACGGAGTATAAGACTCGTTCAGTTCCGGATCGAAGTATTTGATGCTCTTGCCGGAGAACTTCTCATGTTGAGACAAGTCGAAGTTAGTACGAGAGTGGATACCTTCCACTTCTTTGAATCCGAACGGCATCAGGAATTCAATATCAGTAGCGGCATTTGCGTAGTGAGC
>OAUW01001073.1_pt1 | contig 9835 bp, 10 predicted proteins | sample 1495241 | NCBI WGS metagenome assembly OAUW01 (sample SAMEA2580063, study PRJEB22360) | human gut metagenome | biome: human gut; feature: human-associated habitat; material: faeces | place: Denmark | collected 2008/2010
AAACAGTGGGGAAAACCCGCTCGCCGCGTCGACTTCTATGACGTCAAAGGCGATCTCGAACGCTTGGCGGCTCCGATGAAGCTGCGCTTCGTCAAGGAAGCGTTCCCGGCACTGCATCCGGGACGTTCGGCAGCTGTGTACTTAGGCAGCAAGCGCATCGGCTTTATTGGCGAACTTCACCCGAAGGCTGCACAGGCGTATGAGCTGCCGCATGCCCCGGTGGTTTTCGAAGTCGAGGTGCCGGCACTTCTGGATCGTCCGCTTCCGAACTACGTACCGGTGAGCAAGTTCCAGTCCGTTACCCGCGACTTGGCCGTCGTCGTGCCTGCGGAAATGGAAGTCGAGAAGCTCTTTGATGCGGTTGCTGCGGCTAAGAAGAAAGATCTTCGTCTGGCGCCGCTCGCCAACTTCAAGCTCTTTGACCTCTACCGTCCGCAGGACGCAGTGGATACAGTTGCTGAGAAGTCACTGGCCTTCGCCATTGAACTTTCAAGCCGTACCGAAGAAGCGCTCACCGACGAACAAGCTGACGGCGCTGTGCGAGCGATTCTCGAAGCGCTCGAGGGCGTGGGAGCGCATCTGCGCGCGTGATTGACCTTGAACTATTTCGAAGGGAGTTGCATGATTCCCTTCGAAAGACATAATTCTCAATTGACCGCTAGTGAATATGACTGAAGAATTTGAACTGACCGCCGCTGAGATCTACACGCTCAATAAGGCAAGCCTGGCAGAAGCATTGGTCGATCATGTCGCAGGACTTGATCGTCCTCATGCCAAACTTATCGTTGAGACCTTCTTTGAACTCGTCGCCGAGCATCTGGAAAAGGGTGATACGGTGAAGATCCCGGGTCTCGGCAACTTCTCGGTTCGCGACAAGGTGGCTCGCCCGGGCCGCAACCTGAAGACCGGCGAAACGGTGACTATCACCGAACGCCGAGTCGTCACGTTCCATCCGTCGGGAACGCTCAACAGCCGAGTGACAACGAATCTGATCGCCGGCGGCGAAGATTGATTTGACTTTTTAGGGAGGGTCATATAAACTCTCCCTTCTGTTCGGGGCGTAGCGCAGCCTGGTAGCGCACTTGCATGGGGTGCAAGGGGTCGCGAGTTCGAATCCCGCCGCCCCGACCAGAAAACCAAAATGAGGTCATCGCAAGATGGCCTTTTTTATTGCGTCATCGTCTCGCATTCCTTGATTCTCTAAGGATGACGCGATATTAAGACGCTGCTTATTGGCGTATTAAAGTCCTCATCGAAGTGTCTCTAGCTCGCGGCAAATGCTCCCATTTAAGCTCCCATAAAAACAAGGGAGAACTTAAACGATAGATTCGTTCGGATTTTTTGGGAGCAACAATCAGCTTATACCTAGAATCGCAGTCTAAATAGCAGGGAACATCTACTGATCAGTGGTCTTGTGGGGTAATGTTTGGATTCGATATTTGCCTGAAATATTAAGAATGGTGGGATCGTTCTGAAGTACTTACAGGGCCCACACATTGAGATGTTCGTTCTTGATCAACTTTTCTGGTGAATGGTGCTTTGATTAGGACAATGAGTACATCAACTAGCGAACAGCGACTCAGAACAGCAAGACTCCAACAGCAGGCGGTCGCCGCTAGGCAGAATGTGACGTTTTGATGACGGACATTCTGCGCTGTCACACAATATTCATAAGAGATTCACGGCTGAGTCAAAGCCGACTTTCATACTTCGACCCGTGCGGAAAAGAAAACGCACACCGAATACATCTCTAGAAGTTGGAAGTTGGAAATGACTAAAAACATGATTGCCGTTCTCGGCGCTCTCGCTGGTTTTGCCGCTGCCGCCGCCGTTCACGCGGAAACCGTTACGGTTAACGGCTCGACGACGGTTCTGCCCGCTATGCAGCTCACGGCGGAGGGCTTCATGAAGGCCAATCCGAACATCACCGTGACGATCTCTGGTACCGGATCGGGCAACGGCATTAAGGCGCTGCGCGACGGCATGACCGACGTTGCGATGGCTTCGCGCGACATGAAGGATAAGGAAGTCAAGGACTTCGCCGATCACAACATCAAGACCGTGCGTTACACGGTTGCCCATGACGCCATCATTCCGGTCGTCAATCCGAACAATGCCGTCAAGGGCCTGACGATGGCTCAGCTCAAGGACATCTTCGCTGGCAAGATCCGTTCCTGGGATGAAGTCGGCGGTGCCAAGGCTCCGATCGTTGTGGTTGGCCGCGACTCTTCTTCCGGCACCTTTGAGTGCTTCCAGGAATTGGTGATGGGCAAGACCCGTGTGTCGCCCCGCGCTCTGATTCAGGCTTCGAACGGCGGTGTCGTGCAAGCCATTGCTCAGAACCCGAATGCTATCGGCTACATCGGCGTCGGTTACATGGATAAGCAGACGCACCCGCTCACGATGAACAACGTGAAGCCGGGCATTGAATCCGCCAAGGATAAGACCTGGCCGATCGCCAGGGATCTTTACCTCTTCACGGCTGACAACGTGAAGGCCGAGGCGAAGAAGCTGATTGACTTCATGCTCTCCGCTGAAGGTCAAAAGGACGTTGAAAAGGCTGGTTTCGTGCCGGTTGCCGCCAAGTAAGACGGTTTTAGCCCTCGGGAAGCTCGGCGCTTAGGGCGTCGAGCTTCTGTGATTTCAGTGTGACTATCCGGATTCCTTCACTATGGCTCTGCCTGCCAAACTTCAGGCTGACGTGAACTTTCGCCGCGGTCTTGCTGCCGCTGCCGGCGTGAGCGTTCTTGCGTTGGCTGCTATCGTCATCTTTCTCCTCAGCCAGGCGCTGCCGATCTTTGCTCACGTCTCCCTCAAAGATTTTCTTTTCTCAACAGAGTGGTATCCGACGGATGATCCGCCAGTTTTCGGCATTGGGGCGCTGATTGCAGGTTCTTTGGCCTGTGCTGCGCTGACGACGCTGATTGCGGTGCCGTTCGGTGTTCTGACAGCCTGCGCTATTCATGCAGGCATGCCTCCGGCACTCACCCGCATTGTGAAGCCGCTGATTGAACTCATGGCGGCGCTTCCGTCGGTCGTCATCGGCTTTATCGGCATGATCATTCTGGCTCCCTGGCTGCAGGACATGTTCGGCATTGCGACCGGTCTGAATCTGTTCAATGCCTCCATCATGCTCGCCTTCATGTGCGTGCCGACCATCGCTTCCATTTCTGAGGATGCGCTGCGCAATGTCCCGTCAGGACTGCGCGAAGCGAGTCTGGCGCTTGGAGCAACCCGCTGGGAAACACTTCTCAAGGTTGAGCTCCGCTGGGCTATGGGCGGTATCGCCACAGCCGTGATGCTCGGTATTTCCCGCGTTATCGGTGAAACCATGGTTGTACTCATGGTGGCCGGCGGCGCAGCCATTATTCCTGAGTCGATTTTCGACCCGGTGCGCCCGATGACCTCGTCGATTGCTGCAGAAATGGCAGAAGCAGCCGTCGGCGGCGAGCACTATCACGCGCTCTATGCGACGGGTCTCGTGCTCTTCATCATTACATTTGCCTTCAACCTCTGCGCCTGGTATGCGGCTCGCCGCTTCGGACTGGAGAAGAAATAAATGAAGTCAGCAGCTTTGCGGCGCTTCTATGAAGCCACGGGCTTCACGGTGATGCGCGCCGCAGTCCTCATCAACATTGCCGCACTGCTCGGCATCATCGGACTCATTGTCGTCAATGCCTGGCCGGCGATGACGTGGGAATTTCTGACGGAACCTCCGAGAGATCTGATGACGAAGGGCGGCATTCTGCCCTGCATTATCGGCACATTCTGCCTGGCGCTGGGTGCTTTGGTCATCGCTCTCCCGCTCGGCGTGGCCAGTGCGGTGTACCTCAAGGAATACAGTCAGCCGTCCGTCTGGGTGACGTTGACGCGTCTTTCGATTGCTAATCTTGCGGGCGTCCCTTCCATCGTCTTCGGTCTCTTTGGCCTCACGTTCTTCGTCGTTTTCTGTGGCTTCGGCGTGAGCCTGCTTTCGGGCATCCTGACGCTGGCTGTGCTGTCTTTGCCGATCATCATCAACACGACCGAAGCAGCACTCTCACAGATCCCGCAGGACTGGCGCGAGGCCAGTCTCGCGCTCGGCGCCTCGCAGCGTGAAACCACGCTCAAGGTGGTGCTGCCGAACGCGCTGCCCGGCATTCTGACCGGTTCGATTCTTGCGCTTGCCCGCGCCGCCGGCGAAACGGCCGCGATCATGTACACCGGCAGCGTTTTCTTTACGCCAAAGGAAGGTGTTTCGCTGTTCGACCCGGTAATGGCGTTGCCCTACCACATCTATGTGCTGGCGACTTCCGGCACCAGCATCGAAGCGACGCGGCCGCTGCAGTACGGCACCGCACTGGTGCTCTTGATTCTCGTGCTCCTCATGAGCTCGGCTGCCATTGTCATCCGCGAACGCCGTCGCCGCTGATGCGGACGATCCTCCAGTGAACAGAACATATTGAAGAGCTTCAAATGCCTTTGATTCATCCCGAACATCTCGATCAGCTTGCCGTTCGTGAAATGCCCGAACCCAAGATCCTGATCTCCGACCTTAACGTCTACTACGGCAACTTTCACGCGCTGAAGAACGTTTCGCTGCCCATTCCCAAGGGGTGCGTAACGGCCTTCATCGGACCGTCCGGCTGCGGCAAATCGACGCTTCTGCGGAGTTTGAACCGTATGCAGGATCTGTATCCGGAGCAGCGAGCCGAAGGCTCCATCCGCATGGGTGATCTTGAAATTCTGGATCCTTCGATCGACGTGACGGCGCTGCGCAGCCGCGTGGGCATGGTTTTTCAGCGTCCGACGCCGTTCCCCATGTCGATTTACGACAATGTGGCGTACGGTGTGCGTCTGCGCGAAAAGATCGCCAAAGCCGATCTGGATGAGCGCGTTGAATGGGCGCTGCGCAAGGCGGCGCTCTGGGACGATGTGAAGGATAAGCTCACTCAGCCCGGCACCTCGCTCTCCGGCGGCCAGCAGCAGCGTCTGTGCATTGCTCGCGGCATCGCCGTGAAGCCTGAGGTACTGCTGCTTGACGAACCTTGCTCGGCGCTTGACCCGATTGCCACCGCCCGCATTGAAGAGCTGATTGACGAACTCAAGAAAGACTACACGGTCGTTATCGTCAGTCACAGCATGCAGCAGGCTGCTCGCATTTCCGAGTACACCGCATTCATGTATCTGGGCGAGCTGATTGAGTTTGGCGACACGAAAACGATCTTCACGCATCCTCAAAAGAAAGCGACGGAAGACTTCATCACCGGCCGTTTCGGCTGATCGTTATGGAAGTTTGACCAAGAACTCAACCAACTGGGAAGACAACCAAATGGAAACCAAGGCACATACGGTGAAGCGCTTTGACGCTGAGCTCGAAGAACTCAACAACAACGTTGTTAAGATGGCCAGCGCTGTCGAGGAGCAGCTCGGCAGATTGGGCGATGCGCTCGTGAATCTGAATGCAGATGAAGCCGCCAAAGTGATGGCGGAAGATCATGTCATCAATTCCTGGGAAGCTGAACTCGACGATTATCTGGAAACCATCATTTCTCGGCGTCAGCCTCAGGCGGTGGACCTGCGTCTGCTCCTCGGCTACTACCGCATGACGACTGACTTTGAGCGCATGGGCGACGAAATCCGCAATGCCGCCAAGGGTGTTCGCAAGCTCAGCGAGCTCGTCAAGCCTTTGTCTGAGCCCGCTCTGGCCAATGTCTCGACGCTCTTTAGTCTGCACGCGCTCTTGCGCGTAATGGGCGACGACATGATTGCCTGCGTACGTCTGCTTGATCCGGAGCGTGCACGAGCGTTGGTCGCTCGGCGCACGATTGTGTCCGCAGAAGTCGATGAAGCGCTCAGCGACACGGTGGAGCGCCTGAAGACCGGAGAGCTCAAGCTCGCTGACGGATTGGAATTCATCCGTATTAACCGCTCGCTTGAACGTGTGGCCGCGCATATGCAAAACGTCGGTGAGACTGTAGTTTTCATGACAGAAGGCGTGGACATTCGTCACGCTGGGAAAACTCAGCCTCAGCAAAACTGAAAACATTTCGAAATGTCCAAAACCTCTGGGCAGGAAGTTCCGGCAATGCAGCGCTCCGATGCAGAAAATGCACGCAGAGCAAGTCGCGGACAGTCACGGAAAGTACAATCTGACGCATCACAAACTCGTCGGAATACTTCACCAGACATGTCCGCGCCGCTGCTGCTTATCGTTGAGGACGAGCTCGCTATTCAGGAGCTCATCGTTTTTGTCTGCGAAGCCGAAGGCTTTCGCACGACCCGTGCAGGGAGCATTGCCGAGGCTCGCTCGGCGCTCGCCGCCGAGCGTCCCGATTTGATTCTGCTCGATCGTATGCTCCCGGATCGTCCGGGTGAAGAGTGGCTTCGAGAGCTGCGCTCAGACACCAAGACGGCCGATGTGCCGGTCATCATTCTCACGGCCCGCGGCAATGAGTCGGATCGTGTGGCGGGTCTGGATGCCGGCGCGGACGATTATGTGGTGAAGCCCTTTTTGCCGCGAGAGCTGACTGCTCGAGTGCGTGCGGTGCTTCGCCGCCGTGGTGCGGCTGTCATTGCCGGCCGCCTGAGTCCGATGCCCTCGGAGGAGACGGCCAGCACGGCCGACGAAGAGCGTGTGATTGTCTGCGGACCGTTAAAACTCAACGAAGCGCGTTTTGAGGCGACAGCTGCAGGCAAACCGCTCAAGCTTTCTGCCAAAGAATTTAAGCTCCTCTCCCTTTTTGCGGCCAAGCCTGGGCGCGTCTTTTCGCGTGCAAATCTGCTTGATGCAGTGTGGCAGAGCGCTTTTGTTGACGAACGCACGGTGGACGTGCACATGCTGCGTTTGAGAAAAGCTTTGGCCGGAAGCGCCGCAGAAGACATGATCGAAACCGTGCGCGGCGTGGGCTATCGATTTCGTGATCCGCAGACGGCACTGAACACTCCTGCCAGCGAATAGCAGGAGGGTTTATTCAATGGCAGAAAAGACTGAAGACGCGCTGGGCGGCATCGCCGCGCCTAAAGCCGAAGAGGCGAAGAGCGCTGCCAAAACCTATGAGACGCCTCTTAAAGAGGCTTATGAAGCGGGCGACCTGCCGGCACCGGAGAGTGCTGTCGGCGGAACTGGAAACGGCTCCGGCGTGCGCCCTGCTGACCCCAATGGGCCCGAGGAACGCATAGCGCGGCTGCGCCGTCAGAGTGCATGGCTTGCTGCGGCGTTTGTCTTCCTCTTTGTCTTCATGATGGTTGTCTGGATGAACGACGTCTCTCGCGCCGTGATCTTCTGGATGTGGGTCGTCGGCACGGTCGGCATATTCATTCTTTCCGTTCGCTTGTGGCTGGCGCTTGTGCGTGAAGATGAAAAGAAGGCCAAGCGCATCCGCGCCCGCGATGTTCGTTATCGAAAAACCCTTGCCTTGCTGCCCGAAGGGGTTGCTATTCTCGGCGAAGGCTGGCGTATCGACTGGGTGAATGCTCGCGGCGCCGAACACTTCGGTATTGCGCCGGAGATGATCGGCCGGTCGTTTTTCGATGTCGTCACCGATGAACGTTTGCGTCACTGGCTCTTTGAGCGCAATTTTGCCGGGCGCTGCAATTACACCTCGAAGGCGGGTCTGGATCTTGACGTCTCTGTGGTGGCGCCGGACTCTCGCCACATGATGATCGTCACGCATGACGTGACTGAACGTCTGCGCATTGATGAAATGCGCCGCGACTTTGTCGCCAATGTTTCACATGAACTGCGTACGCCGCTCACATCAGCGGATTTCTGGATATTGAGTCTCAGGGAAAAGTGCCCGCAAACGTCATGCAAAAGCACCGCGAACTGATGCTTGATCAGGCCAGACGCATGCAGTCGCTTCTGGACGATCTGCTGCTTCTTTCGGGACTTGAAAATCGCGACGAAACCGACAGCGATGATGCCGAAGTCATTAGCATGACGAAGCTTCTCGAAGATGTGGTCAACGAGGGACGGGCGCTTTCACTCGGCCGCCATGTGATCACTTTGGAAGCCTGCCGTGCGTCGCTCGTCGGCGAGCCCTCTGATATTCGCAGCGCCGCGATGAATCTCGTTTCCAATGCCGTGCGTTACACGCCTGAAGGCGGCCGCATTGATGTGCGGTGGTTCCGCACATCGAGCGGTGCTGTGCTCTCCGTGAAGGATACGGGCATCGGCATTGAGGAAAAGCACATTCCGCGGCTTACCGAGCGCTTTTACCGCGTCGATAAAGGGCGCTCCAGAAGCACCGGCGGCACAGGACTGGGGCTTGCCATTGTCAAGCATGTCTGCCGCAGCGCCGGGGGACAGCTCAAAATTGAATCAACGCCCGGCAAAGGTTCGACCTTTTCGATGGTCTTCCCGAAGTCGCGGATTTTTGACGACGAAAGCGTTTGAGAAAGCTGCGGGCGGCAGCGGCATAGGGGGCTTGCAGCAGATTTCTGCAAAGAAAAACTTCAGCCGCACGCTCAGACCAAGATCGACTGCGGCAGTGGGCTACAATCCAAAAATTCCAAAGTCCGCTGTGTCCGCTGTTGCGCCCGTGCGCTGAGCGATAAACCCATCGCTCAGTCGGGCGCCGGCTGCTTTTTTGACCTGCATGAACATTCTCATCTCTAACGACGACGGCTACCGCGCCCCCGGCATTGAAGCCTTGGCGCGCGCGATGCGCCGTTTTGGGCGCGTTACGATCGTGGCGCCCGACCACAATCATTCCGGCGCTTCCAACTCATTGACGCTTAATCGACCGCTTACCGTTGAGCACATGCAGGGAACAGACCTCTATGTGCTTTCCGGGACGCCCTCAGACTGCGTGCATGTGGCGCTGACGGGGCTGCTCGATGAAAAGCCGGATTTAGTCGTTTCCGGCATCAACTGCGGCGCCAATATGGGTGACGACACGATGTATTCGGGAACGGTTGCTGCGGCGATTGAAGGCTATCTCTTCGGCGTTCCATCCATTGCCTTTTCGCAGATTGACAAAGGCTGGGCAGAGCTTGAGAGCGCAGCAAAGGTTGCCTCGGCCGTGGTCGAGCGCTTCATCGAACGCAGGGATGCAGAGATTGAAGCGGGCAAGACGGCAGACGAACCCGTGCTGCTCAACGTTAATATTCCGAACATGCCGTTTGAGTCACTTCGCGGCATTCTCGGCACTCGCCTCGGCCGACGCTCGAGTGCAGAGCCGGTTATCGCTGAAATGAGTCCGCGCGGATTTCCAATCTATTGGCTCGGCGCAGCCGGCAAACCGATTGACGCCGCAGAAGGAACTGATTTCTGGGCAACGTCGCACGGTTATGTTTCCGTGACGCCGCTGCAGGTTGACCTCACCAGCTTTAAGCAGGTAGAGGCGGCCAGCCGTTGGGTAGGCGGTGCATTTGCTGCACAGGCAGACCTTTGATGTGAGTGCAAGGAGTTTTTAAGATGAAGGCGTTTCCTCTTCGCGCATGCGGCATGGCCGTCGGTGCTGCCGTACTCCTTGGGGGCTGCTCGTCGCTGCCCCTCGGAGACGTTCCCATCGTTGATCGGTCAGTGCCTACGAGCGGCGAACACACCACTGCCGGTTCGCAGAGCTCTAGCTTTGCGCCGCTCGGCGACGTGCGCGATTCCGGCCGTACGCATACGGTGACGGTCGGCGATACCATCTACAACATTTCCGTGCGTTACGGCGTGACGCCTTCGGCACTGATGCAGCTCAATGCCGTCACGGATCCGACGCAGCTCGCTATCGGCCGTGTGCTTCATATTCCGGAATCAACGGCCGCGCCGCGTGAGGTGACGATGCCAGAAGGCGTGCGCGTCAACCGCATCGAGCATGTCGCTCCGATTGAGGCCGCAGCCGTTTCGCCGGCCGCCGGC
>OAUW01001076.1_pt1 | contig 9786 bp, 8 predicted proteins | sample 1495241 | NCBI WGS metagenome assembly OAUW01 (sample SAMEA2580063, study PRJEB22360) | human gut metagenome | biome: human gut; feature: human-associated habitat; material: faeces | place: Denmark | collected 2008/2010
CTGCTCGCGTCTCGACCGCGCGCTCGCGGGCGGCGCCGACCGCCGCCATGAGCTCCGCGTCGTTTTCCATAGCAGCTGCCACGAGTCGATACGCCTCCTCGATATCGATGCCGTCACCGAGCCCGGATCCGATTGCTCCGATATCGAGCGTGACCGAGCGTTGTCCCGACGCTGCGGGGGGTGCGTCCGCCATGAGTCGACCCTGCCTTTCCAGAGGTTCAGATGGGCCTAGTAGCCCTGCTTGTAGGTGCTGCCGTAGGCGTCCTGGCCATAGGGGCCGTACTGCCCGCGGATGTCGCCATGGGTCTCGGGTCGGGCATATCCCGCTCCCTCTCCCTGGTAGGCGTCCTGGTAATCGTCCTGTCGGTACGTCTCGGGCTGGACCGGGGCCGACGTCGCCTCGTCCGGGCGGGCGGGGTGATCGGTATCGGGGCGCGCGATGATGCCGGTTGCGTCCGCGTCGAGGCCCTGCGCCGCATCGACCGCGTCCTCGAACTCGGCATCGGTCTCGTCGGTGTATACCAGGCGGAGCGCGTCGTCGAAGTGGTCGACGGTTTTGTGCTCGAAGGCCGCCTGGGTCACGGCGAACTTGACGGACGCCTCGGGGACGCTGGGCGTCGAGGTCGCGGCCTTGACGTTCTCGATCGCGATGCAGGCGTCGTTCAGGTGGATGAAGCTGTCGGGGGTCGTGACGTTGTCGTTGATGAACTTGTCGGCGAATTCGACGGACGCGTCCGTGTCGAGCTTGAACCCGCGGACGCTGTTCATGGCCTGCTGGTAGGCCATCTTCGAGATTCCCTCGGCCACGTAGAGCTGGCAGGGGACGGGCATGTCGGCGGCGTAGCCGTCGAACTCGAGGCAGGCGTTTCGCGCCAGGAACTCGCAGAAGCCGTCGACGATCTGGGGTGCGGCGCCGTAGAGGTCGCAGATGTTGGCCGCGAAGGCGTCGATCGCGGACTTGAAGGTGTTGTTGCCGTCCTTGGAGAAGCCGAAGCGGCACGCGGCGTCCTTGCAAGCCTCGCCGAACACCGGGATGAAGGAGTCCTTGAAGCTCTTGATGCGCTCGGCCCAGACGGTGAGCACGGCTTCGCCGAACGCCGCCTCCTGCGCCTCGGCGAATGCCGCGGCGAGCTCTTCGTTGCCCTCGAGCTCGGCATCCATGACGGCGTAGAGCCTGGGGAGGTCGGAGGGGTTGATCTTTCAGTTGACCTTCTTGGAGCGGACGCGCTCGACCAGGGCGTCGTAGCCGTCGAGCTCGAAGGTGACGTCCGCGCCGTCGAATTTCATATTTCCCATTGAGAGGCCCTTTCGGTGAGAAGCGGTGAGGGGTATTCGACCACGGTATGGCCGCGGGCCGAAGTTTGTAACCCTTTTTCCCAATCGGGAAGCGTTTCATACCGATATGCGGGCACGATGCTCGATTTTTGGGAATTACAGATGGAGCCCCGTCCGCTTCGCCGCCTCTGTCGCGCCCACGGCGCCCATGTCGGGCACGGTGAACCCGCGCGCGCTGCCGATCTCATGGGCGTGCCTGGTCAGCATCATGGCGCGCAGGTCGATCGCTTCCCTGATTTTGTCGATTCTGCCGCGCTCGTTGGCGATGAACGGGTTGCCGAGGAGGATGTCGCAGGCCTCCTCCGAGAAGCCCTTGAGCCCGGACGGGTCGAACCAGGACAGGTCGCGGCAATATCTGCCGAGCTGTTCGTCGATCTTGCGGGCGAAGGGACGCATCATGCCGGCCCGCGGGGTCGTGTAGCCGTCGAAGGGCTGGGAGAGCTCGCGGTCGCACCAGAGGGCTTCGCCGGTGTCGAACACCGGCGCCGCGCGGAGCCATTCCCTGCTCTCGCTGTCGATGAGCACGCCGAAGTTGTTCCAGTGCCTATCGAAGTTCGCCATGAGGTAGTCGATGACGAGCATCTTCTCCACGTCCTCGCGCACGTCGAGCCCGTGGGCGGCGCAGGCGGACACGTAGAAATCGTGCAGCCCGAGGTCCGAGGGGCGTTTCGACGAGCAGAGCAGCGCCCAGGCCGGCACGAACTCGGTGACCTGGTCGGTCATGGGTTTGCAGCGGGAGGTCCACTTCATGAAGCCGCCGTCCTCGAGCTCGTAGGCGACATAGTCGCCCTCGTCGAGCAGCCGCGAGCACAGGACGCTGGCGATCTTCTCGTTGAACGGTTCCTGGAACCTGCCGGAGGATCGCCCGGACTTGACCAGCATCCGCTGCCCGCCCTCGATCGTCCAGCGTTTCGGCAGGTTGCCGTTCAGGGCCGCATCGGGCGATGAGGCGAGGAGGTCGGCGTTGCCCCTGATCTTCTCGATGAGGGAGGGGACCGACGAGGCGTCGTGCGGAAGAAGCAGCTCGCCGAGCTCTTCGCTGAAATCGTTCTCGAAGCAGTTTACGTCGCGCCATGTGGATGCGGATCCGGCGGGGCGGATCCAATATTGGTCGGACAGCGATGCGCCGAAACCAGAGGCCATGAGGGAGGCGGCCGACGGGTAGCCGACGGCGCGAAGGCGGTCCGCGGCATCGGGGCGGAAATCGGGGATGCCCCTGTTCTTGAACCAGCTCGAGAGCCTGTCGCGCGTGATGTTGCCCGATGGGTCGGTCGCCATAAGGGGGGCATGCGCCGCATCGAGGACGTGGGTCTTGCCGGTCACGGCCTGGCGGTCATGGTTCCAGGTGAACTCGGCGACCTCGTGGTCGCTGCACATGAGGGTGAGCCGCGAGAGCTCGGGTTGCCTGCTGTCCATCATCTGGCTCCGATCGTTGCTTAATTGACTATGGCGTTGCCGTCATTTTATCGCACGGCGGGCGCCGGCGCGCGAACCGTTACGAAGACCCGTCTACTCCCAGTGCCCGGCCACATCCACGACCCAGTGCCTACCGGTCGCCTGCTGCTCGTAATGTCCCTGGTCCTCGCTTGTGGTATATGAGTCGTCGGTGTAGCCATCATGGTTCTGACCTTGAGCATACATCGCGTCGCTATGGGCATAGAATCCGTTCTTCGAGTCGAAGGTCGCGCCGCAGGCGTTGCAGATGAAGCGCTCGTGGCGCACGTACACGACGTTCGGGACCCAGACCTGGCCGTAGTCGGTCTCCCAGTGCCCCTGCTCGGGAACCCATTTCTTCTGGGATTGCGCAGGGGCGGAGCCGGATGCCGAGGAACCGGACGTGCCGCCGGACGCCTGCGACGCCGCGTTGCCCTTCGAGTCGTTCTTCTTGGCGTCGTGCTTGGTATCCGTCTTGGCGGCACCGGAGTCGTCGGCCTTCGCGCTACCGTCCTCGGCCGGGTCCGCCTTGTCGCCCTCGTCTGCCTTGGGGGCGGCACCGGCCTCGATCTTGCCGCCGGTCGAGTCGGTCACCGTTCCCGCGTTCTGCTCGTAGCCGGCGCCATGCACGCCGTCGGAGTTCCAGACGCCGTCGGATATCACATGCCCGCCCGATCCGTTGACGACCTCCGCGGTGGTGCCGCCGGAGGGCGCGGTGGCAGGCGAGTTCGTGACGGCGACCTGGACGTTGCCGCCCTCGTCGACCGCGGCCCAGGTGACGGTCTCGATCGTCTTGCCGCCGGTCTCGCATCCGTCGAGCGAGCGGGCGAGCGCGGCGCTGCGGCGGGCGGTGGAGTCCACGGTCGCGGCGGCATCGTCGCCGGCGCGCTGCGTCACGAGGACGCGGCCCTTGCCGGTCGTGACGGTGACCTCGTCGGCGGGGGCGCCGACGTCCTGCCCGTCGAGCGTGAGCGTCGGGCATATCTTGGCGATGTCGGCGGGGGGGGCGGATTCGGGGCCGGGCGCCTCCTTGTCGTCGGCGCCGGCCTTCTCTACGGCCGAAGGCGTGCTGTCAATCGGCTCGGGTCGGTTGGATGCGATGGCGATTCCGGCGCCGCCGACGGCGAGCGCGGCGGCGAGTCCGGCGCAGATCGCCGCCTTGCGGCGCGCCTCGGGCTCCGCCAGGAGGTCGCGGATCTTTTCAATCGGGTTGTTCTTCATGGCATGGTCCTTTCGAGATATATGCCTGTTCGGTTTTTCGTTTGGCCGGTTCCCTCCGGTGCGGTCCTAGCGCACCGAGGAACATTCCGGGAGCATGGGGGCGCGGTCGCTGTTCGCCGCCGTCGGCGGAACGGTGTCGTCCTTCTTCGTTCCCGCGTGTCGGCGGCAGGCCGAGATGAGGTGGAAGGCACCCTGCCCGATGAGGGCGACGGCGCCGATCGCGCATGAGGCGACGAGCAGGACAAGAGACCCCGCGAGCTTGATGAGTTCATAGCCCAGCCTGATGAAGGGCCACAGGATTGCGAGCGCGAGCGCTCCGATGATGATGGTGGGCAGCATGGCCGGTCCTTTCCCTCGGGTTTCCCTTAGCGCTCAGTCCCCGGTATCGGGAGGATCGAGCGGCGCGATGGCGACGTAGTCCTCGTTGCGGCGGCGCAGCACGAACGTGGTCTTCTGGTCGTGCGCGTTCCGGCAGAACGTGAACAGGCGCCGCAGCACCCTCGTGTACTGGTTGCAGGCGTATTTCCCTTTTGCCCTGTATCCCGGGTCCACGGGAACGATGGCGACGTATGCCCGACCCTGCTTGAGCACGGTGCAGGGCACCGACGTGTCGTGCACCCGCTTCGCGATCGAAGCGAAGTTGTTCTTGAGCTCGGTTATCCCCACCGACGCGGGCGGCGGCAGTTTGGCGCTTCCATCCATTTCGGCACCTCCTTCCGAGATAGTGCGTTTATCGAGATGGGAAGCGGTTTTATCGCTTTCTTACCTTTTTTATACCCGTTTTTATTCCCTCTTTTGTGCCTCTTTTCCATGGTGTGACATGTTTGCCGGAAAAATCAGCCGACGAATACCGTGAGGGTCCTCGCTCGGCCGCCCGCGAAGTTGGCCGAGCAGGTCACGAGGGTGACGACGCGCTTGGCTCCTGCGCAAAGCGCGTCGCAGCCGTCCGCCTTCGCCGTGGCCTGCGCCGAGAGGGCCGAGAGCCAGGCGCGCAGCTCCGCGGTCCCGTTGAAGTCGAACCTCTGTATGTCGGCGAAGCTCTTGTCGACGGACATCGAGAACGCCGGGTGGAGGCTCACGGTGCCCTCGGCGGGCGTCGACCAGCGCATGTCGCCGAGGGCATCGAACTTCTCCTGCCGCCAGGCGTCGCGCAGGTAGGTGAACATCTCGCCGTCGAAGTTGAGGTGGTGGCCGTAGACGAGCGCATGGCGCCCGTCCGCCCCGCAGCGCGGGTCGAGGTAGGGGCACCCGGAGAACGACCAGTTGCGGTCGAAGTCATGGTTCAGATAGAACCCATTGGGGTCGCCTTCCCGGGGCGAGACCACCGGGAAATCCACCGGGGTGCCCTCGACGGATACCCATGCGGCGATGTCCGGGTTGCGCGCGCGCAGGCCATCCCAGTCGATGCCGTCGCCGGCATCCGCCTCGGCATCGATGGAGAGTTCCCTGTAGACGGCGTCCTGATGGAAGATCGTCCATCCGATGAGGGCGGCGGCTGTGAGCGACACGGCGCATATGGCGGCAAGAAGGATGTCGAGCGGTTTGATCCGGCGTCGCTGTCGGCATTTCATGGGCGTCTCCTCTGGGATGTCAAGCGAAGGGGCCCGGCGCGGATATGCGTCGGGCCCCGGTCGAGGGCTATCTATCGGCCCTGTTCTCAGTAGCGGTCGCGGTAGCTGTCGCGGTATCCGTCATCGTACCCATAGGGGTCGCGGTCGTAACCGTCGGGATAGCGGTCGTCGCGGTATTCGCGCCCGCGCGCGTCTTCCTCATATCCGTCATCCTCGCCGCCTGCGGGAACAGGGTCCGGATAGGCGTGGCGGCGGCGGTAGATGAGCGCCGCGGCTGCCGCTACCGCGGCGGCGAGGGTCGCGGCGAGGCCGATGATGACGTTGCGGCCGGTCTGGTCGAGGTTGGTCGGGGGCGCCGTGACGGCCTTCGCCGTCTGGGTCACCTGGTCCTCGTCATGGTCCTCGAGGCCGTCGCCGCCGCCGTTGCGGGTGAGGTCCACGCGGGCGTAGTTGTCGAGCGAGGTGCCGGCGGTGTAGCCGTCGGTGGCCTTCATGCGCACGATGGCGGGCGCATAGGCCGTCCCGGTCCCCGTGCCGGAATCGTCGGTATGGGAGCCGTTTTCGGCGGCGGTGTCCTCGGCGCTGGCGATGTCGTCATGGACGTCCTTGATGCCCTCGCGGTCCCAGCCGCCGTCACGGGTGGTGAAGCCCTGCTCCACGCGGCCGTACTCGAAGCGGATCGCGGTGACGTGCTCGCCCTCCTCGAGGCCGAGGTCTGCCACGGCGAGCTCGGTGGCCTCGGTCGTGGGCACGTCGGCGCGCCAGAGCTTCCACCCGGTGAAGTCGACGGCTCGGCCGTCCTCGCCAAGGGTGGAGGCGGTGGCCTCGTCGGACAGCCAGGGGTTCTCATGGCCGTCGGTGAGGGTTGCGTTGGCACTCGACTCGTCGACGTGGTCATCGGGCGTCTTGTCGGTCCTGTACCAGACGTTCATCTTGCCGTCGTAGTCCTCGAGGGCCTGCGGCGTGGTGATCGATGTGAGCTGAGCACGGCCGTCGACGGCGGCGGTCAGGTCGTCCTCGACCGTGAACTCGTCGGTCCAGGTGTTCGACGTCGAGCTTTGGCAGATGAACCAGACAACAGAAATCTTTAACTCGGACCTATACTTCGCGAATGATGCGCACAGCGCCATTGCAAGACCGATCGCAAGGCCAACGGCCGCTATCTTTGCATAGCTCCTGCCCGCGCGTCCCAGTTTTCGGCCTAAAACGGGATGCATTTTCCGAACCGGCGCTCAAAAGGAAACCGTATCCCGCTTTGGGGCGGGGGCTGCGGAAAATTGGCCCGTGATCTGGTTCGGATTGGAGTATGCGTTAACCGTTGATGTTGGCCGGTGTGGGCATGGAGATAGATGAGTGGATCGAGCGATATAATGACATGCTATGGAGGCCATATGCTCTTTTCCCGCCGTTCTGCCACATCTGCCTGCGCCATTGTGCTTATCGTAATGGCGGTTACCCCTTATCACCGGTTTTCATCTTCAATCGGCTTGGCATCAGGTGCAATGACCTGGCTCGTTATTCTTGGCGCATGCCTCGCGGCGTTTGGTCACGGTGTTGCGCTCCGCAAGGGGAGAGAAATAAGACGGCCGGGTCGCCTTGGCGTCTTCGGTGTTTTCCTTGCTGCTATTGCGGTGGTTCCCGAATGGGTCGACTTGGCCTTCTATGCTCGCGGAGATTCTATTCCAATCGCGTTTGCACCAATCTGGTTGTTGCATGGTGTTTCGTGTGCCTTGTGCTTCACTGGGTCGTTGCTCCTCTCATATGTAATTTGGGATACGGCGGGCTCTCCTTTGATACGGGGGGCGGCGCGGGACGGCGAAAGGGGGACCCGCCGATCGCAGAGCGCGCTTTTTGCAGAAACAATAGTTGTCCTGTCTTGCCTGCTGTTTTGCTGTCGAGTTTCATGGAGAGTCGTTCCCGAGCCATGGGGGATGCCCTCTGTAACGGCCGCATCAATTGGCATCGTGCTTTTAATTCCTCTGGTCTATCTCTTATTGGCTGCGGTCCCGCTGCTTTGCTGTCCCCGCGCCTTTGGTCGGGGGCAGGGCAACGTGTTTGCCCGTTCTGTGCTCGTAGCAGTTCCCATTGGCCTTGTTCCGGCTGTCGAGGTGGCATATTTTGCAAGCGGTGCCACGGTCATTGCATCACTGTCGATGGGGTCCGCTATTGCTGTTGCCGCCTTCGTATACACATTGCTAAGGGAGAAACGGGACAACAATTCGGATGCCCCTCACACGTCCGACCCATTCGATGCGGGGGTGTTTTCCCCTGCCCTGTCGCCTCGAGAAGAGCAGTTTGTTCGACTGCTGCTCAAAGGGAAAACGCCGGCGGAAATTGCCAGGGAGACGGGTACGAAGCCATCGACGGTGCGAACAACGCTTCACCGAGCATACGGGAAGGCGTCGGTTGCGGGCTCACGCGAGCTCGTGGCGTTGTTTGTGGACGAGGGTGATGCTGTAGTGCCCGAGCTGTCGCGGCGGCATGCTGACGATATGTTGGCATCAGCCCGGACGCGCCGGCTGTTTCGATACCTGCTCACATTATTTTTTATCCTCCTTGCGGCGGGCCCCTTGGTAATGGCGGATAGTGATTGGGGATCCGGTGTTTCATGGGCTGTTACCTTTTCTCTCTCAAGCTATGCATTGGGTCTCGGACTGCTTCTGTCACTGCACTACGCGGGTGAAAAACTGAATCGTGAAGCTGCACTGACTAGAACGGATGGGGCGATTGGGCTCGGAAGCCCGTGCGTGTGGGCGATACTGTCTGCTTTGGAATGGTCTTTTGTCTATATCGCGGCATGGAGGTGCGTACGCGATCCGTTGATGGCTGTGCCGGTCCTGTTTTGCGGCATAGCGTCTATGGCTTCGCTCGCCGTTAAGCTGTGCCCGTTTAAGGTCCATACCCATACTCGGGCTATCGCGCCATTGGTTTCGATAGGTGTGGCTGCTTTAATCTATGCAGCCAGTAGGGGGCGAATTCATGGACTTGCGGTACTGACGGGGATGCTGCTCACATATATAGTGCTGGGAAGCTGTCCGCAGCGCAAAATGCTCGGGGTATGGATGCTTTGCTTTGGGGTGACGGCTCCTGTTTTGGTTGTCTTGCTCAGCATGGCGCAGGATCTAATGGTTTTCGAGCCGTTGTTCCTTGCGTCGTTGCTGGGGCAAAGTTCGGCTGTCAATGTCGTCGTGGCAACGGTGATCGTCTGCTGGTCTGTGCCCATGTTCGTCACGCACATCGCGCTCGCCCGCTCGGTTGAGGACGAGAAGGCTGTCTTGGAGTACCGCGCGAACGGGTCCACCGAAACGGCCCGCGTGCGCCAACTGGCTCTGCTTACGTCGCGCTCCCTTTCCGATGTTCAGTCGCAAATCTTGCTGATGACGGCAGAGGGCGCAACGACAAAGGCTATTGCGGAGGATGTCGGTTACGCTGCATCTACGGTGCAAGCACTGCGGTCTGCTTCTTACCGCCAGTTGAGGATCAAGAATAAAGCGGAGCTTATTTCATTATTATCACGGGTAGATAACGTGTAAACGCCTGAGCGATCAACTCAATAGCGGGTGTTTACAGACATCTTTCTCTATTCATGCAAAGGTTGCCGTGCGTCGACGCATTGTTAACCGCTTTTGATTGGAGAAGGCCATGATTAAGCCAAGGAGCGCTATTGCTCGAATCGGAGTCGGCTTGGCGATTGTTGCGGGCTTGTCGATGGGTGCACCTGCCGCATCATTTGCTCAAGAGGAGTTCGACACTTCCCAGGTTTCGAGCATTTCGCAAAGCGCAGATGCTGGAATTGCCACATGTAAGAACAACAAGGATACAGATTTCGCTTTTCAATGTTCTGGCACGAGCGCAACTGGCTATCGCTCGAAGCACGACTCATCTTCAGTTTACATTTGGATTATGGGCTATTCGGGAAAGCCGTTACGTTTGTACGTGGACGGTGCCTATGACAATAGAGGAACGGGCAACATGAATTGCACGCAGGGCGTGTATCGCTCCAACCATGAGCATGAATGGGAGATATACAACCTCGTCCGTGAGAATAAACGCAGTCATGCTCGTCTGACCGCATGGGCCGAGTCCGGATACGGCACGGTCTATGGAAAGTGGAGCCCCGATTGCTGGGGCCATTTTAACAAACTTCCCTCCTAGCCAATCCTCAGCTTCTTGTTGTGATTAGGGCCGGGCCGAGCGGCGGCGGCCGCGCCGCGCAAGCTACTTT
>OAUW01001078.1_pt1 | contig 9768 bp, 8 predicted proteins | sample 1495241 | NCBI WGS metagenome assembly OAUW01 (sample SAMEA2580063, study PRJEB22360) | human gut metagenome | biome: human gut; feature: human-associated habitat; material: faeces | place: Denmark | collected 2008/2010
AAGAGCACGGCGCTCAACGCAAAAAGCTAATTATATCGACCTAAGGACCGATTCCCTTTGATTCGGCAGGAATCCCATCGCAAAGAAATGCCTCAGCCCTCAGCCTGACGGCTTGTCCTATTTGACGAAAAATGACCGCGCAAACGCATCAGTGCCCAAAGCAGGAGGAGACACCCCCAGAAGATCCCCGTCGGAATATTTCCCCAGCGAACAAACGGCGTCGGATTGCCGATACCCGTCGGCAAGGACGCATCCAGCACAGCGCGTCCCGAAACCGGTGCCTGAAAGACAACCTCTGCGCGGGCATTTACTACCGCCGAGCGTCCATTCATGTTGACAGATGCCGCTGGCCGAGCAGAGGCCAGTGCAAGCAGTCTTGTCATGTCGAGGTGTTGCGGAATGATGGAGGGTGCAAACCACCCCAAATTGGCCGTCACAAAAAAGATACCTGGGTCCCTTTCTGGATCTGCCCAGAAGCTGCGGAGCACCTCACCATCGATATTTTCATAGCAGATCAATAGCCCCGCATAAATGCCGCGGCCGAGATTGAGATTGGGCTGCTCGGGCTTCCCGGGAGCAAGATCAGAAAGCGGAATCCCTAAGAGATCAACAAACCAGCGGAACCCTGCCGGAATAAATTCCCCAAACGGCACGAGCTTACGTTTGTCAACGGTCGCAACACGATTTTCAGCATCCACAAAGAATGCACTGTTGTACCAGTTTCCTTCGGTTCCTCGGCGAAATCCGTTGAAGAGCACCGGTCCTTGAGCCGCAGCCGCAAAGTTCCCCATGGCCGCACGAAGGGCTGCACTCGGGCGAACGGAATCAGCCGACAGAATGCCTTCGGGCGTCAATACAACACGCGTCAGATCCTTTTGCGCTGCCTCCCAAGGCGTCTCCATCCATTTTGTGGTTTCGACGAGTCGAGTGACTGAGTCTGGACGTGTCCAGCCGTCAACCACCGGCAGATCCATCTGCACCAAACGAAGTGCCACGGCGGGTCCTGGCGTCGACCAAAGCTGTCGCCCGCTCCAAAACGAAAGTCCTAGTACAACAATTGCAATTCCGACAGCCAGAGCGGTTTCAGAGCCCTCCAAACGCCTGCGACGAAAGGCACTGAAAAGAAACGTCATCAAAGCGCCCACTCCAGTCAGCGAAAGCAAAAGCGCGAACGTTACCCCCATCGGCCCGCCCAATGGAGCTAACGATGCCCATGGCGTGTCGAGTGTGGCTAAAGCCGGCGTCAGCCAGCCAAAGTCCAATCCCCCAGCTCCGCGAAGCCATTCTGCAGCTGTAAGTGTCAGCGCGAGTGCAATCCATCGAAGCGCCTTGCGCGAAGGAGTGAGCCATATAGCCACCCACGCCGCTGCCGCCCAACAAAGCGCACAGACAGCCGCAAGCAGCACCTCTCCTACCCAAGCGAGCACGAGCGGCAAGCGACCGAACTCATGCATTGAGCGCACCGACCATTCCAATCCGATAGTGAAAGCCGCGAGTGCAAATAAAAACCCAAAGAATGCCGCCTGGGCCGGTCTTTGTGCAGAAACAATTAACCCCAGTCCGAAAAGCAGGGCCGTCAGCCCCCACAGATGTGCTGACCACGGAGCGAATGCCGCCGCATAGATCGCTCCGCTGACAAGGCAAAGCACGCAGCGCGCAGCGATCGATTTCGTGCGAAGAAGTGTCAACGCCCGCATGCCTGAAAATTGAACCTTTAGGCGCGCTCAACCGTGAGCAGCTGTACCTGACGGGCATCTGCGCGCTGAATGCGGAATCGATAACCCTTTTCTACAATCTCTTCGCCTATCTGCGGCACATGCTCGCATCGGTCAGTAATGAGACCGCCGATAGTTTCGCAGTATTCGTCAACCAAGTCTGCTCCGAAAAATGTGTTGAACTGCTCAATGGGCGTAACGGCGCGTACGCGCCAATGGTTGTCCTCAGCCACGATGTTGGTGCTGCTGTCGTCGTGATCAAACTCATCACTGATGTCGCCCACGATCTGTTCCAGCACATCTTCAATCGTAATCAGACCGGAGATACTGCCGAACTCATCAATGACCAGCGCGAGGTGGTTCCGAGTTTCCTTGAAATCACGCAGCAGCACATTCAGCGGCTGACTTTCCGGCACAAAACGCGCGGGACGAAGCAGTGACTTTACATTACGAGAGGGATCGAGCAAAAGCTGCAAGAGATCTTTGGCGTGAAGCACGCCGAGCACATTGTCGAGATCACCCTCAACAGCCGGCATCCGAGAATGTCCGGAGGCGATCACGGTACGGATCATTTCGTCGGTAGGCTTTTCCAAATCAACAGCATCCACCTGAGCGCGCGGCACCATCAGGTCATATGCACGCAGGCTGGAAACCTCGAGCGCGCCCTGCATCATGGAGAAGGTATCAGATCCGATCAGACCGTCCGCGCGCGCTTCAGAAAGTGCGCCAATGAGGTCTTGTTTAGCGTCGCCGGCATCTTCATCGGAACGAAAGGCCGAAGTCAGCCGGTCAAGAAAGCTTTTGTTTTTTTCTAAATGGGGTTCGGAGGACATGGAGTTTTCTGCGGCATGCGGAACTTTCATATTAACGGCATTTAGCGCCGCTTCGCGAATTCCGCCGCCTCGTTTTAATCGTGGACCATACCAATGCGGTCGCTGTAGGGCTTGGGGAACCCAAGGCTCTCCATGATTTCGGTTTCGCGCGCCTCCATGACCTCCGCTTCCTCATCGTCCAGATGGTCGTAACCCTGCGCATGCAGCACGCCATGAATGAGAAGATGAGCCAAATGGTCGCGCAGCGGTTTTTGCTGTTCGGCGGCTTGACGCTCCAATACAGCTGGACAGATGACGATGTCTGCCATCACCACAGGCTCACGCTGATAGTCAAACGTCAGAACATTTGTCGCATAGTCTTTGCGGCGAAATTGATGATTGAGTTCGCGGCCTTCCTCTTCATCAACAAAGCGAACGGTGAATTCTCCGTCGAGCTCCAACGCGGCACGGATCCAGCGAGCCATCGTACTGCGATGCGGAAGCTTATCCTTGAACAATCCTGCCTGCTGCAGGTGAAGTGTCAATTCATGCATGATGCAAGTCCTTTTCTGCGGAGCGCGTTCCTTCCGCTTTACGATGCTCACGCTCTGCGCGCCGTTCAATCTCATCACGAACAGCTGCCGCATCATAAGCCTCAACAATGCGCGCCACCAGCGGGTGGCGCACAACATCACTCGAGCGAAAGTGCGTGAAGCTGATGCCGCGAACACCTTGGAGCACTCTTGCTGCTTCCTTTAGCCCGGAGAGCACGCCGCGAGGCAAGTCAATCTGCGTAATATCGCCCGTAATTACCGCTTTGGACCCGAACCCGATGCGCGTCAAAAACATTTTCATCTGCTCGCCCGTCGTATTTTGTGCTTCGTCGAGAATAACAAAGGCGTTGTTGAGCGTACGGCCGCGCATATAAGCCAGCGGCGCCACCTCAATGGACTGTCGCTCCATCAGGCGCTGAACCTTGTCAAATCCCATCAGGTCAAAAAGCGCATCGTAAAGCGGCCGCAAATACGGATCCACCTTCTGCGAAAGATCCCCCGGCAGGAATCCCAGACGTTCGCCTGCTTCGACTGCCGGACGTGTCAAAACAATTCGTTCGACCGTTCCTCTCTCAAATGCATCAACAGCCGCCGCAACCGCCAGATAAGTTTTACCCGTACCAGCCGGACCGATGCCGAAGCTGATGTCGTGACTGAGAATCGCCTGCAGATAAGCCCGCTGATTGGGTGTACGTCCTCGCAGATCGTGTCGACGAGTTTTGAGGAGCACCTCCCCGGCACTCACCTCATCAGCATTGGCCGTCTTTGCACGATGTTCGTCGTCTCCGCCCACAAAGTGCCACTGAATATCATTCGGCGTGAGTTCGGCTCCGGTACGCGCAACGCGATCAAGCAGCACCTCAAGCGCACGCAGCGCTCTATGCGCAGCATGCTTCTCGCCCGACACTCGAAACTGCTCGCCTCGACGGACGATTTTCACGCCCAGAATGGTTTCCATTTGCCGCAGATTCTCGTCGAGCGGACCGCATAAATGCGCGAGCGCCGTCTGACCAGCACTTGCGGAAAAAGACAACTGTTCCATTGCAGCCGCCTTCGGATGCTTCACTTCCTTAGTCATTGCGGAAATTCTCCCATTCTGAAGACGCCGCCGTTTAATCGACGAGTTCGCCGCCGAGCGTATGCGGAAACACTTCCGTAATTCGCACATTGGTCATCTGATTGATCAGCGACGGGTCTCCCGCAAAATTGACGATACGGTTGTTATCCGTGCGTGCCGAAAGCATCCCTTCACCGCGGCGGGCAGGCCCGACCACCAATACTCGTTCGATTTTACCGAGCATGTTACGGCTGATTTCTGCGGCGTTGTCATCGATTTTTCGCTGCAGTCGCTGCAAACGCTCGAGCTTCACGCTGTAAGGCGTTTCATCGGGCAGACGCGCAGCAGGCGTGCCAGGACGCGGACTATAGACAAAGCTAAAGCTAGCATCAAATCCAACATCATCAATCAGCCGCATCGTCTTCTCGAAATCTTCAGCCGTTTCTCCCGGGAATCCGACGATAAAGTCCGTCGCAATGGCAATACCTGGGCGTGCAGCCTTCAGACGGCGAATGATGGATTTGTATTCGAGCACTGAATAACCGCGCTTCATGGCCGTGAGAATTCGGTCGCTGCCGGCCTGTACGGGGAGGTGCACATGACTCACAAGCTTCGGCAGCTTGGTGTAGGCATCGATCAGACGCTGCGTAAACTCGCGCGGATGACTCGTCGTGTAGCGAATGCGTTCGATACCATCAATTTCACTCACGTATTCGAGCAGCATCGCGAAGTCTGCCGTATCGCCTTCTGGCGTCACACCCCGATAGGCATTGACATTCTGTCCGAGCAGCGTCACCTCTTTGACGCCTTGATCGGCAAGCTGCGCAACTTCTACCAAAACATCAACGAGCGGACGAGAGATTTCTTCACCGCGGGTATAAGGAACCACACAGTACGTGCAGTACTTTGAGCACCCCTCCATGATGGATACAAAAGCCGCAGCACCTTCTGCACGAGGCGCCGGCAAATGATCAAACTTCTCAATTTCAGGAAAGCTCACATCAACCTGCGGCTTGCCTGTTCGAGCACGCTCGCCGAGCATTTCCGGCAAACGATGCATCGTCTGCGGTCCAAACACCACATCAACCCAAGGTGCGCGCTTCACAATGCCAGCACCTTCCTGACTAGCTACACATCCGCCCACAGCAATCATCATGTCCGGACGATCCCGTTTAGCCTCTCGAATGCGGCCTAAATCGGAGAAAACCTTCTCCTGAGCCTTTTCTCGGATTGAGCAAGTATTGAGGACAACCACATCTGCTTCATTCAGATCATCAGTCTTTTCAAGCTGCATCGCTTCGCCTAGAAGGTCAACAATGCGGTTGGAGTCGTAGTCGTTCATTTGGCAGCCAAAGCTGCGCAGATAAAGTTTTTTCGCAGACACGGTTTATATCCGGTGGCGTTGCACCGCTGTATTCCATTCCCATCGATTTCGACAGGCAAGGCAGCGGCAAAATGGCGGGGAATTCATTGACGGACGGAGAGAACCTCCGTCGATCCATATGGAAAAGCCCGAACCACTTTTAAGCGGACCGGGCTTTGAAATTTGGTGGCGCATCACGGATTCGAACCGCGGACACAAGGATTATGATTCCTCTGCTCTAACCGACTGAGCTAATGCGCCGAGAAGGAAATTATTGCCAATTTTAAGAATTTAGTCAATAGTGCCATTTCCTATAGAAACATTTTGTTTCATTTAATGTGTTAACACCACAACTGCCAGAAATGATGTGTTGGCCCGTGTCCCGCACCAACCTCAAGCTCATCAGCATGGGCAATTGCACCAGCAACATAGTCTTTGGCCGCCGCTGCGGCCTTGGGCACATCATTCAAACGCGCCAATTCTGCTGCAATCGCGGATGAAAGTGTGCAGCCCGTGCCATGCGTGTTCTCTGTGGCAATTCGAGGCGCAGAGAACCAATGACGTTCCGTCAGACTCATTAGGCAGTCATCGGACTCCTGTCCTTTTAAATGCCCGCCCTTCATCAACACCCAGTCGGCGCCGGTGGTTTTTAACAGAGCCTCGCCTTGAACTGTCATCTCTTCAAAAGTACTCGCCTCCGCTTGCCCTAAAAGATCCGCTGCTTCTGGAAGATTGGGCGTCATAACGGAAGCAAGCGGCAGCAACTCATGCTTAAGCGCCTCAAGCGCATCCCGGCGAAGCAGTCTGTCACCGCTTTTAGCGACCATCACCGGATCAACGACAATCCATTTCGGCGCGTAACGACGAAGCGCTGCAGCAACAACAGCGATAACTTCGCCATCATTGAGCATCCCCACCTTGACGGCATCAATAGTGAGATCCGAGAAAACGCTGTCAAGCTCCTCCTTTACGAAAGCGGCCGGAATCGGCAGCACACCTTGCACCCCCAACGTATTTTGGGCGGTAAGTGCTGTTGGCACACCCGCCGCATAAACGCCAAGAGCACTGATTGCTTTCACATCGGCGATCAGTCCTGCTCCCCCAGAGGGATCAATGCCCGCTATCGTCAGGACATTCGGGATTCGTTCTTGCGTGCATACGTCCATAGCTTTTCCAATACCGTCATCATGCGAGCCGTGGCGCCGGCGCATTTCTGCGCGAAATTTTTAGCTGCCGCCCCGGCTGCGTTACGTTCCTCTGGGTGCTTGAGCCACTGCTCCAGCTGAAGAACTGCTGCTTCCGCATCCGTCGCCTGGACCATACCGCCAGCGGCAATGCCTTCGCGGATAATGCGTTCAAAATTGAAAATCGACGGTCCAACCACGACGGGCGACCCAGCCATTGCCGGCTCCACAACGTTTTGCGAACCGAAAGGACCAAATGAACCGCCCATCACTGTCATGGAAGCCAACCCGCAGTAAAAGCTCATTTCTCCCATACTGTCGCCCACAACGATCTGAATGTCAGCGGGAAGGTCTTCCGCCGTTGAGAGTGTCGAGCGCCGAATCGTTTTAAGACCCGCCGATTCAAAAAGCTCTACCACGCGCTCAAAACGTTCCGGGTGACGCGGCACTACTACGACGAGAGTCTCTGCCAGCAATGCCGGATGCTTTTTAAAGCTTTCCAGAAAAGCGGCTTCTTCACCGTCTCGGGTGGAAGCCAAGAGCACTACCGGTCGCGAAAGCACAGTAAGCCAGGCCTTTGCTGCCGCCATTTGTGACGCATCAGGAACAATGTCGAACTTGACGCTGCCTGTGACTAAAACATCCTTGGCGCCGAGGCTTTCCAAGCGTGCCTTATCCTCGTCGCTTTGAGCCAGTACGGCAGCGAAGCTTCCGAAGGCCGGTCCCATGACTTCAATGGCCTTTTGAGCTTGCGCTCGCGACTTTTCACTTTCTCGTGCATTGGCAAGCACCACAGGAATCCCGTGAGCCGTCATTTCGTGCATGAGATTGGGCCACACTTCAGTTTCCATGATGACCCCGAGCGTCGGCCGTACTTGGCGGACAAATTTTTCAACAGCGTAAGGCGCATCATATGGGAGATAACACTGGCGTATCCGCTCGGGCGCCAATCTCACGAGGCGCTTCCCCGCCTCTCTGCCGGTCGGCGTCATGTGCGTCAGCACAACATCGCACTCCGGCCATGACTTCAGCATGGCCTCCAGAAGCGGCTTAGCAGCATTCGTTTCGCCGACACTCACCGCATGGATCCACACACGGGGACGTTCTGTGCGTAGCGGATACGTTCCCCAGGCGAAGCGCTCATCCCAATAGTCTCGATAAGCCGGCTGCCGGCGCGAACGCCACATCAGATAGAGGCTCGCCAACGGCAATGCTACGGTAGAGACGGAACGATAAATGCCCGGAGTGATTTTCATGATTATTAGTTTGTCTCAGTAGCCATCACGCGATGCGCAGCGGCCAGAATATCTTCAACGCTCGGAATCTGCTTGATGCCGCCCAAGCTTTCCGCTGGGCCGTCGCCAATCAGGCGCAACGTAGCGGTCGGTGTCGCCACGAAGATCCCCACACTGGGGATACCCATCGCGGCAGCCAGATGGGTTAGCCCAGTATCGACCCCAATCATTAATTGCGCTTGCGCCAAACCAGCCGCCACATCCCTTAGTCTGGCCTTTGGCGCCACTGCGGCGCCGGGAATCCCGGCAGCTATTCGGCGACACCTGGCTTCCTCTTTGGCGCCTCCCCAATAAAGGACGGGCGAAATACCCTCCTTCGCGAGCGCGCATCCGAGCTTCATCCAATGGTCTTCGGGCCAAAGTTTCTCATCTCGACTTGTATTGACCGCAAATGCCGCCGTCCGTCCTGATGTTTGCAGCGGCGCGGTGCCGCAGGCTTTCAGTCCAAACACCGCATGTTCGGGATCAATTGTGTATCCCAACACCTGTGCGGCGGCCATCCGGTAGCGTTTTACGGCGCCCAATGCCTCGGGGAGATCGAGATGTTGCTGATAAAAAAAGGCTGCCAAGGGTTCACGAATCGTCTGCCGCGTGTAGCCCACTGTCGGCGCTTTCGTCCAACGGGCAACCAGTCCCGAGCGAATCAGACCTTGAATATCAATGACAATGTCGTAATGTTCGGCCTGCAGCTCAGCTTTTAATGCACTGACCTCTCTGCGAGTTTTCACAGAGAACGGGGAATTGCGCCATCGGCGAAAGGCCGTGACGTAAACCTTTTCAACCGCCGGGGCAAGCGGGGGAATATCTGCGAAAGATTCCTCTGCCACCCAATCAATTCGCGCATCAGGCAACGCCTGTCGGATGTCATGGGCAACAGGAAGCGCGTGAATGATATCCCCCATCGAAGAGGACTTGATGATGAGGATCTTCTTCACTCGCGAGCTTCCTCAAGCAGCTTCTTAGGATCAGCGCCGGTTTCTGCAAACTTTGAGAGCCGTTTGCCAAGTTCAACACCGGGCTGATCAAACGGATTGATGTTATATAACGTGCCGAGCATCGTTGTCTTGTGCTCATACATCGCCATCACGGCGCCAAGTCGCCGCGGCGTGACGGCATCAAGCACAATCGTTGACACGGCATTGAAATACGGAGCCTTCGGATCTCGAGCGACCAACGCTTCGGCCTGTGCCCGAGCATTGGCTAAAAGCACTCGATAGTGTTCGGCATAGCGATGTCCGGGCATTTCACTCCAAATGAGATCAATGCTCGTGCTGCCCGTCCCATCGCGCAGCCACTGATAAAAGCTGTGCTGAGCTTCATTGCCGTTGGAACCCCAGACGAGCATGCCCGTACGTCCTTTGAGGCGCTCGCCGTTGATGCCGTGGCTCTTGCCGAGCGATTCCATCTGCAGCTGCGGCAGCCACGGCACAAGTACACGCAAACGTTCGTCATAAGGCAACAAGCAGTGCGTCGGGATCTTCAGTACTGTTGAATTCCAATACGCTGTCAGTGCAAGCAGCGCAGGCAAGTTCTGATCGATAGAGGCTTCGAGCGAATGGCGATCCATTTCGTTTGCCCCCTGCAGGAACTCCTGAAAGGCTTCGGGGCCCAGCGCGATGATCGCGGGCAGCCCAATGCCTCCCCAAACGGAGAAGCGTCCGCCAACCCAGTTCCACATGGCGAACTGATTTTCAAGCGGCAGGCACATCATTTCAGCCGCGTGCGGATTAGCCGAAACCACCACCATATGGCGACTGCGGTCTGCACCAACTATGCCGTTGTCAAGAA
>OAUW01001095.1_pt1 | contig 9564 bp, 9 predicted proteins | sample 1495241 | NCBI WGS metagenome assembly OAUW01 (sample SAMEA2580063, study PRJEB22360) | human gut metagenome | biome: human gut; feature: human-associated habitat; material: faeces | place: Denmark | collected 2008/2010
TAATCGAATTCAACAAAAACTAGGCTACTTATCCCCTGTAAAATACAGAGAATTAATAGCCTAGAACATGGTGTTTTTATTAAGTTCCCGTTTTAAGGGTTCAGTGCCCTAGGATTATAGGCTCTTTTGTTTATAAAGGTAATTGAACTAAAGTATTATAATTTCAATTCTTAATTAATGTTCCTATTTTACCGTCTAAAGCGTCCCCTAATCCTGCTAGAGATGTAATCAAAACACTGCCTTTAGTATTTTTTTCAAGAAATTGAAGTGCAGCTTCAACTTTTGGAAGCATACTTCCTTTAGCAAATTGACCATCAGAGATATGTTTTTTCATTTCATCCACAGACACTTCATCGAGACCTCTTTGGTTTTCTTTTCCATAGTTAATGTAAACATGGTCCACAGCAGTTAATATGATTAATTGATCAGATTGTAAATGTGCTGCTAATAAAGCACTCGTTTTATCTTTATCAATAACTGCATCAACACCTGTATAAACTTCATTTTCCTTAATTACTGGAATTCCACCACCGCCGGCAGCGATAACTAGTGTTCCATGAGTGATTAATGTTTCTATACTATCTAACTCAACTATACTTATAGGTTGTGGGGAAGGGACAACGCGACGATAGCCGCGTCCAGAATCTTCTACAAAAGTATAACCTTTTTCTTTCGTAAATTTATCAGCCTGCTCTTTTGTATAAAATAATCCAATTGGTTTAGTAGGGTTATTGAAAGCAGAATCATCGCTTGCAACTTGAACTTGTGTTACTAGCGTAACAACTTGTTTATCTATGCCCATTGAATGAAGTTCGTTTTGTAAACTTTCTTGCATCTGATAGCCAATATAAGCTTGACTCATAGCACCACATTCAGGGAAAGGAAAAGGAGGACCTTGTTTGTGTTCCGCCGCATAATTTAAACCTAAGTTAATACTTCCAACTTGTGGACCATTACCATGACTAATTACAATTTCGTATCCTTTATCGATTAAACTTACTAGAGATTTAGATGTACTTTTTAATAAATCTAATTGTTCTTTAGGCGATTGTCCTAAAGCGTTACCACCCAAAGCTACGACGATTTTAGACATATTTATATCCTCCTTTCATTTACTCTCCTAATGTTGCTACCATGACTGCTTTTATTGTATGTGCTCTATTTTCTGCTTCTTGGAAAACAACTGATTGTTCACTTTCAAATACTTCATTTGTTACTTCCATTTCAGTTAGACCATATTTTTCTTGAATTTGTTTACCGATTATTGTTTCAGTATCATGGAATGATGGTAAGCAATGTTCAAAAATTGTATGTGGATTACCTGTTTTTTTCATTAATTCTTTAGTTACACGGTATGGTTCTAATAATTTGATACGTTTTTCCCAAACTTCATCAGGTTCACCCATAGATACCCAAACATCTGTGTAAATTACATCAGATCCTTTGACACCTTCATCAATATCATCAGTTATAAGGATTTCACCACCGTTTTTGTCAGCTATATCATTACACCGATTTAATAATTCATCAGTTGGATTTAGTTCTTTAGGACATACAAGATGGAAAGTCATGCCCATGATTGCTGCTCCTTGCATTAAGGCATTTGCAACGTTATTACGTCCATCTCCAACATATGTGAAGTTAATTTCATTATATGGTTTTTTCAATACTTCTTTAGCTGTTAAAAAATCAGCAAGTACTTGTGTAGGATGATTTTCATCTGTTAAACCATTCCATACGGGAACGCCAGAATATTTTGCCAAATCCTCAACTACTCTTTGTGAGAATCCACGATATTCTATGCCATCATACATTCCACCTAAAACACGAGCAGTATCTTTGGTAGACTCTTTTTTACCCATTTGAGAACCTGTTGGCCCAAGGTATGTTACATGTGCACCTTGATCATAAGCCGCTGTTTCAAATGCACATCGAGTGCGTGTTGAATCTTTTTCAAAAAGTAGAGCGATATTTTTACCTTTCATTTTTTGTTGTTCTATTCCTGCATATTTTGCGCGTTTAAGATCTTCAGATAAATTAAGTAAAAATTCCATTTCTTTTTGTGTGAAGTCTAACAAAGTTAAAAAGTTTCTATTTCTTAAATTTTTCATTTTGAATATCTCCTTTTCAATTAATATTTTATTCATGTTATTTTTTTATAATCCAATTTCTTTTATCTTGATATATAATATTTTCTATTTTTAATTCTCTGATTATTTCACCAGTAGTTTTTCTGTTAAGTCCAGATAAATTACTTATTAATTGAACAGTCATAATTTGTTTTAATTCATAGAATTCTCCATTATCATCCCCAATTGAAAGGCATAAAATTTGTAGTATTCTTTCAATTCTTTCTTTAGCTGAATTAGCTCTTAACGCCATAATATATTCTACTTGAAATTGAATAGTCTCATTAAGTTTCTTGAAGAGACTTTCAAATATTTCATTATGCTTTCTACATAAATACTCAAGTAAATCTTTCGGTAAAGTTAATATTTTACAATCTGTCAAAGCTGTACATATTTCATATGGTGCAGGGGTTTCATTAAATATGAAGTTCATTGGAAATATATTTTCGTCTTTACTTAATCTTAAATAATTGTCACCAGTAATATTAGAAGATTCATGTAAAATACAACCATTTACTAAAAAGTATACAAATTTTATTTGATCAGTTGAATGATATATGACTTGTCCTTTTTTATATTGATAAAGTGTTAAATCCTCTTTATAAGGTCTAACAATACTAACAGGAATATTTAAGTATGATGCTAATTGTTTAAGATTATTATCAAATTCATATTCTGAATTTTTAATATAAATATTTTCTTCATACATAACTATAAACCCCTTAAAAATTACTTAGTTTAAATCATAACTTAAAATACAGAAATATTACCTGTAATCAAACGAACTATTCCTATTATTGCAAGTACAATGATGAATATGAATAACGTATAATCCAATTTTGTCAAATGTTTGTTATTATCCCTTTGTACGTAGCTGTATACGAGTAATCCAGGTATATATAACAACATCGTTAATAGTAAATAATCTAATCCAGCTGCATAAACCAACCAAATTGTGTAAATAGATGCAATAATTCCTATTATCCATTGTTTTAAATTAGCTTTAGATTTATTTTGAATAGTATATTTAACCTGGTAAAAAGCACTGAGTGTATATGGAATTAAGATTGCACTTGATGCAAGTGAAAACGCAAACTGATAGGCACTATCTGTAAACAACATACTAATTAAAAATAACTGAACTAATATATTAGTAATAATTAAAGCGTTGACCGGAGCTTTATTCTTATTTTCTTTAGCAAACCATTTCGGGAAAAGTCCATCTTTAGCTACAATGAATGGTAATTCACCAGCTAGTAATGTCCATCCTAACCAAGCTCCTAAAACAGAGATAATTAAGCCTATATTAACTAACACTGAACCCCAATGACCTACAATATGTTCTAATACTTGTGCCATTGATGGATTAGCAAGTTTTGAAATTTGGTTCTGCTGAATGACACCTTGGGCTAGTACAGTCATTAAGAAATAAATGACTAGCACAGAAATCAAACCAATAACGGTAGCAGTTCCTACATCCTTTTTAGACTTTGCACGTCCAGAAAAGACAACGGCTCCTTCAATCCCTGTGAATACCCATACAGTTACTAACATAGTACTTTTTACTTGTGCCATTGTATCTCCCCAACTAAAAACGCCAACACTTCCACTAGTCATACCATAAAAACCGGATTTAAAAGTACTGAAGTTGAATACAACTATCATGCATATAATAACTAGAAATATAGGTATTAATTTAGCTACTGTAACAATACTATTTATAAACGCTGCAGTTTCTACACCTCTAAGTATTAAAAAATGTACACCCCATAATAAAATTGATGCTATGATAATACTTGGAAGTGTGTTACCTCCTTTAAATATAGGGAAAAAGTTACCCACAGCTGACATTAATAGGGTTGCATAAGCCACATTACCTAGAAATGCTGCAAACCAATATCCCCAAGCACTTGAAAAACCAATAAAATCTCCAAACCCTGTTTGAGCATAACTATAAATTCCTCCATCAAGATCTGGTCGCTCATTTGTTAAATTTTGAAATACGAAAGCAAGAGAAATCATACCAATAGCAGTTATTATCCAACCGATAATTATTGCAAGTCCACCAGCTTGGCCACCCATATCTGAGATGATATTGAATGCACCACCGCCTATCATAGAGCCTATGACTAAACCAATTAAGGAAGTTTTACCTAATTTATTTTCATCCATATTAATCTCCCCTAATAAAGGTGGTAAAAATCTTGTTATTTGATTTAATGAATGAATTACTTGTGACTTTTACCACCTTTCAAATTTAAATATCTTCTCTAAATAACGGCTGACTCATACATCTTGGGCCTCCGCGTCCACGTACAAGTTCACTACCAGTAATTTCAATCACTTTAATTCCTTTGTCGCGTAAAAGTTGGTTTGATACATAGTTGCGATCGTATGTCACCACAACCCCTGGTCGAATACATAATGTGTTTGAGCCATCATTCCATTGTTCACGTGCACCATCAATAACGTCGCCATTACCTGTTGGAATAAAGTCCACTTTTTCTACTTCTAAAACTTCAGCAAGTGTTTCACGTAACTTGCTAGAACGAGTAATTTTTATATCGTCCTTACCATCATTTTGTTCTATGGTAAATATATTCATATTATTTTCTTCTTTAAATATTGCTGCATGTACTGTAAACTTATCGTAGTCAATCATAGTTAGTACTGTATCTAGGTGCATAAATGTACGTGTATTAGGTATTTCAATAGCTACGATTTTTTTAAAACTTGTGTTTGCATCTTTGAAAATATTACGTGCTAACTTTTCTATTGCTTGAGCTGATGTACGTTCTGATATACCAATAGCTAAAACATCTTTCGATAATACTAATTCATCTCCACCTTCAATATTAAATGGTGAGTTACGATCTAACCATACTGGTACATCTTTATCTTTAAATCTTGGATGATGTTTCAGTATATATGTCATAAAAATAGATTCTCTACGTCGTGCTCTCCAATACATTCTGTTAATTGTCATTCCTCTACCAATTGAAGCTTGGGGATCTCTTGTAAAATAAAGGTTGGGCATTGGATCTAAGTAAAATGGATATCTATCATCCATATATTCTACTAAATGGGTTGTTTCAAGTTGAATTTCTTCTTTACGTACGCCAGCCATGATTTTATTTACAAGTTCTTGGTCAGATAACTTTGAAAAGAATTCTTTAATTTCAGTTTCATGACCTAATATTGTCTTTTTAGATTCTGTTAATATGTCGTTTATGAAGTTCTCGCGTACTTCTGGCTCAGTAATAGATTCTGCTGCAAGTTTTTCTAAATAAACTACTTCGATTCCTTCATCTCTCAAAGTTTGAGCAAATTTGTCATGCTCTTCTTGTGCAACTTTTAAGTAGGGAATATCATCGAATAATAAACCACTTAAATGATCAGGTACTAAATTTTCTAATTCTTTTCCTGGTCTTTTTAACAACACAGTTTTCAATTTGCCTATTTCACTATTTACTTGAATGGGTCCTTGTACCATTTCAAATTCCTCCTTTGCTTTATTACATTCACATTATAAAACGCTTTCAAAAAACATCGTGTGATTTAATTCACAATTGTTTAGGGAGGGTTTTCACATATATAGATTTATTCAATGCAAAATTTTGTATGAATATGTATTTTGTACTATATAATAGTGAATAATTTGAAAAATCTCATTGTTAAAACCTTATCTTATTCAAGCAAAAAGATTTTTTACTCATTTTTTTGTATTAGTAATCATTCCTATTAATATAATCATTTAATTTTTAAGGGAATAATTGATAACAAACAAATTCTGCTATTTCATTTGAAGAAGTCAAAATCATCAAAGTATCGTTACCTCCAATAATTCCTAATATTTCTTTCATTTGTAATTGATCTATGTAATAACTTATACTTTGAGCAAAGCTAGGAGATGTTTTTATTAAGACATAGTTATTTAGCGTTATAAATTCAATAATCTCATCACTAAATATTTCTAATTGTTTTTTTGCACTTAATTGATTTGTTTGATTTATTTTCTTGTAAATATACTTTTTATTTTCAACAGGGATTTTGTAAATTTCTAATTCTTGTAAGTCACGAGAAATAGTTGTCAAGCTATAGTAAACTCCAAAATGTCTTGCCATGTAATCCACTATTTGTTGTTTTTTATTAAACTGATTCTGTTGTATAACAGTTAAGATAAGATTTAAACGTTTTTCTTTTTTCATTTTTATTACCCCCTTTATTATTTTTGATTATGAAATAGATTTTAAATAACTGTATAAAAATCACTTATAAATCTCAATTTACAAATAATTTTGAAATAGTGGATGCTTTAATTATAAGTAGATTATTTTATGCCTAAAAGGAGAGATTAATTAGAATAGATTATAGTCATCATAATTATAAAATCAAAATAATTTGCGTAATAATAGCGAAATGTGTAAATTGTAAATGTCAGGTAATAACCACAATATCTCATAAAAGAAGTTTGGAAAAAGGCATTGAAATAAAAAGTAGTTTATAAGTTGAAGATATTTAGGTATGTATTAGAGCGCTTTATAAATAAATAGGTTTATACAAAGAATTACAAAAATAATATAAAAAATAGAATCTAATAAGGAATATATTTGAATAATTTGAATATGAGAATAAGCATACATATTTAGGGTATATATAAGTAATAGACATCTAAATAATAAGTAATAGGAGGCTGGTGTAGATGTTCAAAAATATATTATTACCCTATGATTTCGAAAATGATTTTAGTGCTATCCCTGACTATTTAGAAAAAGTCACCGATGAAGATTCAGTTGTTGTAATTTATCACGTTGTAACAGAAAATGATCTTGCAATTAGTATAAAGTATTATAATAAGCATAAAGAAGATATTATTAGAGAAAAAGAGAAAAAACTCACTCCATTTTTACGTGAATTAGAAAAAAGAGATATTCAATATAAAATAGATGTAGATTTTGGGCATATTAAAGATACAATCTTAGAAAAAATTACTTCTAAAGATATAAATAATGGTGAATTTGATTTAGTAATTATGAGTAATCATAGAGTCGATTTGAATATTAAACATGTTTTAGGAGATGTTACACATAAGATTGCTAAAAGAAGTTCTGTCCCAGTACTAATTGTTAAATAAACATAAGAAGTAAGAAATTTATTAATTCAAAAAGCCTAAATACTTTCTCACAAATCGAGAGAGTATTTAGGCTTTTTTATTTTTTTAATAAACGTAATGAATTTAATATAACTAATATTGCTGCACCTGTATCACTTAGAACAGCTAACCAAAGTGTTAGTAATCCAGGGAATACTAACACAAAGGCAATTAATTTAATAATTATAGCAAAATATAGGTTCTGTTGCAAAGTTGAATTTATAGTATAATTTTAACAAAAAGGAGTCTTCTGTATGAACTATTTCAGATATAAACAATTTAACAAGGATGTTATCACTGTAGCCGTTGGCTACTATCTAAGATATGCATTGAGTTATCGTGATATATCTGAAATATTAAGGGAACGTGGTGTAAACGTTCATCATTCAACGGTCTACCGTTGGGTTCAAGAATATGCCCCAATTTTATATCAAATTTGGAAGAAAAAGCATAAAAAAGCTTATTACAAATGGCGTATTGATGAGACGTACATCAAAATAAAAGGAAAATGGAGCTATTTATATCGTGCCATTGATGCAGAGGGACATACATTAGATATTTGGTTGCGTAAGCAACGAGATAATCATTCAGCATATGCGTTTATCAAACGTCTCATTAAACAATTTGGTAAACCTCAAAAGGTAATTACAGATCAGGCACCTTCAACGAAGGTAGCAATGGCTAAAGTAATTAAAGCTTTTAAACTTAAACCTGACTGTCATTGTACATCGAAATATCTGAATAACCTCATTGAGCAAGATCACCGTCATATTAAAGTAAGAAAGACAAGATATCAAAGTATCAATACGGCAAAGAATACTTTAAAAGGTATTGAATGTATTTACGCTCTATATAAAAAGAACCGTAGGTCTCTTCAGATCTACGGATTTTCCCCATGCCACGAAATTAGCATCATGCTAGCAAGTTAAGCGAACACTGACATGATAAATTAGTGGTTAGCTATATTTTTTTACTTTGCAACAGAACCATTTTTATTATAAAAATTGATTTTAATATATGCACTATAAAGATACAGATATTTAAAAACAAGAGACACTTATACAAATGTTTTGAATCATTGTTTAAATACAGTAATTTATCATTATGAAATATTAAGTTTACAATAAAGTAAGTTATCCAGTACTTTGTGATAATTAATATCATAAAGTTTATCAATCTTTTAATAGCACTTACATAGTTTATAGAACTTTCACTACCATCTACATAAGTTGTAGGCGATGGAACAAAACGATTCATATTAAACACATCAAAGAATAAATAAACTATCAAAATGATAATTATAATTAATATAAATATCAATACAATGTGATCATACACTAATGAAAAAGCATATAAAACCTTATCAACAAGCTCTTTATCTAAGTTATTATAAATAGGAATTTCCAGAAAATATACAACTAATGCTAATCCAAAAACCACATAATGAAATGGTATTAACCACCTGTTTTCAATATCTTTTTTCAATTTTTCATAAATTTTTAACAAATCATTCATTATTCACATAACCTCTCTATTATTAATAAGTTTTAATCTTTTCTTAATTGTAAGTTATTATGCCTGTTAAAAATTTACTAATTATTAAATCCACTAAAATATTACACATCTATCAAGAAAGAACGGAATAATACATGGGACTCTAAAACCTTAAATTTTTTCTTCTTATATTTTCTCAATTAGATTATAGGGAGTTCATTTCTCCGATAACTGTATAGTTAAAATTAATTTTATGAAGCAAAGTATCCATATCTAAGTCTATCCATGTTTTATCATCTACTAATGTATCAGAATAATTCTTACGTCGAAGATTAAACTAATAATCAAATCTCGAATTTGAACGTATAAATTCTTCTAAAGTCTTTTTACTTTTCCAAAGTTGTTTAATATTTGAAATTAATTTTTTTCTTTTTAGTATAGTAGTAGTACTATTAACGATTATTCCTATGACTAAGCATGCATAGGTTTGATAGATATTCATAATAAGCTCCTAATTTAACTTTTTTATTGAACTAGTTTTCATGTAAGTTAAAAACTAATTTGTATATTAAATGCTAACATATTCTACCATCTGTTTTTTTATTTCTTTAGTGGGATACTTTTGCATATCAGTTAATAATACACTTTTTATTACTCTTTAAATTGTATCCGACTAGTCGTCAGGATTAACCACACTATTCTATAATTACTTTAGTAAAAAGTTAAAGTGTCTTTTAGTAACAATCATAACTATAATAACTGCAATATAACTACATATTGAAAGTAATG
>OAUW01001113.1_pt1 | contig 9390 bp, 8 predicted proteins | sample 1495241 | NCBI WGS metagenome assembly OAUW01 (sample SAMEA2580063, study PRJEB22360) | human gut metagenome | biome: human gut; feature: human-associated habitat; material: faeces | place: Denmark | collected 2008/2010
GGTCATATCCGGAAACTTCTCCTGCCATTTGAATCATTCTTTCATATTTTTCCGGGTGTCAGCATCTGGGGTGGTTATGTTTTCGTTCTCGGAATGCTGTGTGGTTATCCTCTGGGAGCCAAACTTGCCTCTGATCTGTATGGATTACATAAAATCAGCAAAAAAGAAGCTCTTTATCTCACTACCTTCTGTAACAATCCAAGCCCTGCCTTTATCATTACCTATCTCTGTAAGTCCTGTCTTAAGGATACAGTACCTGCCGGCATGGTCTTTGCGAGTATTTTTTCAGCAAATCTGATATGTATGCTGTTCTTTCGTTTTTTTGTGTACCAAAATGCCACCATCTCAGATTCCCCAGGATTTTCACCCGAGATTTCTTCTCGAAAAAATATACTTGATTTTTCTATAATGAACGGTTTTGAAACCATTACACGTCTCGGAGGATATATTCTATTGTTCTCCATTCTGGCAGGATGTATCAGATATTATGCGCCTTTTCCACTTCTCTATCAATACCTGCTGCTCGGATTTACAGAGATCACTTCCGGACTTTCTCTTATTTCAGTTTCCGGACTGCCATACATGACTCGTATACTTTTGTCCGCTGCAGCCACCGCATCCGGCGGTCTGTGCATCCTTGCTCAGACAAAAGGTGTTCTCCACCATGACCTCAGCATTCTGCCTTATTTTATTTCCAAGTGTATCTGTACATTCCTTACAGCAGGTATTCTTTACTGTCTGATTTCCTATCTGTGAAAATAAATTCTTTCCGGGAACTGTCATCATTTCATTATACAAAATCAGGGCAGGAAATTTTCCTGCCCCTTGTTTTCTCATCTTCTATATTTATAACTGATTTATTTTTAGTTCTCTCCCAGATCATCTAACAGATCGTCATCATCATCTTTCGCTCCGTCATTATCATGATAAGAGCCTGTAATTGCTGCAGCCTGTGCTGTCTGAGGTGCAAGTTCCTGACGATTGTGGTTTACAACATCAAGACAGCTCTGCAGGGAATCAATAAATGTTTTGTATTTCACACCTGCATCCTCTAATGTTGTATTAAGCACACTGCCAATATTGGCCATCATATCATCTGTATAGGTGATCGCGCTGAGACGAATGCTGTTTGCATCCTGTGTTGCAGAATCCAGAATCTCCTGTGCCTGTTTGTTAGCTGCATTGATCGTATCATTTGCCTGCGCATATGCTTTCTGCATAATCTCATGCTGTGTTACCAGTTCCTGTGCTCTTGCCTGTGCATCTGCGATCAGTGCATCTGCCTTAGTCTGAGCATCCTCAAGGATAGCGTCCTTATTGTTAATGATCTTCTGATAACGTTTAATCTCATCCGGAGTTTTCAGGCGGAGTTCTCTCAGAAGTTCCTCAATTTCTTCTTTATTTACCACAATCTTAGTAGTTGACAGTGGCTGGAATTTACAGCTGTCCACATATTCCTCAATCTCACCGATAATCTGTTCAATTCTGCTGCTCATAGTATATACACTCCTTATTTTCTATTTCTGTTACTGTACGCTCTATGTGAACAATAACTTATTTGTTGTCTGCTGTAAGACGAATCTTCTCAATAACTGCATCCGTTATCTCGGCCGGTGCAAACTTACTCAGGTCGCCTCCAAAATGTGCAACTTCCTTCAATATTGTAGAACTCAGGTATGCATATTCCAGACTTGTAGTCAGAAATACAGTATCTACATCCGGTGCAAGTACACGATTGGTCTGAGCCATCTGGAGCTCATACTCAAAATCTGTAACTGCACGAAGTCCACGTATGATCACCTGAGCGTGATTCTCTCTGGCAAAATTCACAGACAATCCCTCAAATGGTTTTACCTCGACATTAGGAACGTCCCGAGTCGCCTTTTCTAATATATTAACACGTTCCTGCACAGAAAACAACGGACTTTTTGAAGAATTATGTAAAACGCCCACTATCACTTTGTCAAAAGAAACTGCTGCTCTCCGGATCACATCAAGATGTCCATAGGTAGCCGGATCAAAGCTGCCGGGATATACTGCTATTTTCATTTATTTTTACTCTCTCTTTCCTCTGGCACATACACATATGCATAACAACACGAATGCTGCCTGCAGGCAGCAATCTTATGATAATTTCAGGAAGCAATGTATTCATTCTGAAATTATTATAGTTAATTATGCACGTTCTAAAAATACATGCTTATTTGTTTTATACTCTTTCGAACGCAGCTGCCTGTAACCGAGAGATTCCACATAACTGAAATCCGTCTGAAGATCCGCTTCCACAATAATAAGTGTATTCTTATCTGCAACTGTGCTGTCTTTCAGATATTCCAGCACCTGTCTTTCCAATTCATTATTATATGGGGGATCCATAAAAATAATATCAAAAACACCTTTTCCCTCAAGGGAACGCAATGCCTGCAACACGTCCATGTTCAGCAGTTTACCATCTTCTGCCAGTTTTGTAAATGCAAGATTTTCTCTGATGCATGCAGCAGCTTTTGGATTCTTCTCCACAAACACTGCATAAGAAGCCCCTCTGCTCAGAGCTTCGATTCCGATCCCGCCACTTCCGGAAAAAAGATCCAGGAAACGGCATTCCAAAAGCTCCGGCTGAAGTATATTAAATAATGTTTCTTTGATTCTGTCAGTAGTAGGTCTTGTGTCTATCCCCGGAATTGTTTTCAAATTAAGCCTTCTGGCTTTACCTGCGATCACTCTCATTTCAGATTCAGTCTCCAATCTAGGTCTCCTCTTGCAAGCCCTAAAATAAGAAGTTCTGCTGTGGCAATATTTGTCGCTACAGGAATATTGTACTGGTCGCATCTTCTCACGATGCTTGTGATATCCGGTTCTTTAGGATCGATCATGACCGGATTGTAGAACAGAATGACCATATCAAGATCCTGACGCTCTACCATCTCCATAAACTGCTTGTCTCCACCAATACTGCCGGCAAGGAATTTATGCACATGAAGGCTTGTCGCTTCTTCTATTCTCCGTCCGGTTGTACCTGTGGCATAGACCTCATGTTTGGCAAGTATATTCTTATAAGCGATGCAGAAATCTTCTATCAGTACTTTTTTACTGTTATGTGCGATTATACCTAAGTTCATAGTTTCTCCTCTCCGTTTCTCCTATTTATTTTGCGGATTTTATCTTTTATCCACAATCCTAACTGTAATTATAACAAAGCACTAAATAAAACGCAATTAAAACTTAAAAAATATACATAATTCATAATTTATTAATATTTTTCTTACAGTCATCATGCAAGTTTTCCTGTTTCCATGCTCTTCCTGTCCATGCGAAAACTTCCAGTGTATTATTTCTGCATCTTCATATACTAGCATTGCAACACAAAAATACTTTCAAAAGAAAACAACAACCAAGGAGGAAATTGATATGTCAAACACAAAATCTTCTAACCAGACAGCTGTACCGGAAGCAAAAGGTGCGTTAGACCGTTTCAAATTCGAGGTTGCAAATGAATTAGGCGTACCGCTTACAGACGGGTACAACGGTAACCTGACTTCTAAACAGAATGGTTCTGTCGGAGGTTATATGGTCAAAAAGATGATCGAAGCCCAGGAAAGACAGATGTCCAGTGGTTCCCAGGGCGGACAGTACTAATCAGATAAAAGCCTCTCAGTTGAGGAACTAAAAAAACCGATGGTGATGACTGAAAACAGTCAAATCCATCGGTTTTTCTATAAAAGCGAATTAATAAAATCAGATCATCCCTATCAGATGTACGATCAGTGCAGCCACCCAGGCAATCACACACTGCCATACCACAACACCAACAGCCCATTTGCTGCCCATTTCACGTTTGATCGAAGCGATAGCCGCCACACATGGTGTATAGAGCAAACTGAATACCAGCAGGGATGCTGCTGCCAGCGGAGTCAGTACAGAGGCAATATTTCCACTGAAAAGTACTTCCAGAGTAGATACCACGCTCTCTTTTGCCATAAATCCGCTGATAAGAGCTGTACAGATTCTCCAGTCTCCCAGTCCGATTGGTTTAAATATAGGTGCCAGGACTCCCGCTACCATTGCCAGAATACTGTCTGCAGAATCTTTTACAAGATTTAAATGCAGATCAAAGCTCTGCAGGAACCAGATTATCATTGATGCAAGCAGGATAATAGAAAACGCTCTCTGCAGGAAATCTTTTGCTTTTTCCCACAAAAGCTGACCTACATTCCTTGCTCCCGGCAGCCGGTAATTGGGAAGTTCCATGACAAACGGTACGGGATCTCCCTTGAAAAGAGTTCTGTTATACAAAAATGCCGCCAGGATTCCCACCAAAATTCCAAGCAGGTAAAGACCTGCCATAATAAATCCGCCCTTCTTCGGGAAAAAAGCACTTACAAAGAAAGAATAAATCGGCAGCTTCGCAGTACAGCTCATAAATGGAGTCAGCAAAATCGTCATCTTTCTGTCACGCTCACTTGTAAGTGTACGTGTGGCCATAACAGCCGGAACCGTACATCCGAATCCAATCATTGGCACAATGCTTCTTCCTGAAAGGCCGATCTTACGCAGAAGTTTGTCCATCACAAAAGCAACACGTGCAACGTATCCGCTGTCTTCCATAAGAGACAGGAAGAAAAACAGGGTTACGATAATCGGCAGAAAACTGAGTACACTTCCCACACCTGTAAAAATACCGTCAATGACCAGGCTATGCATGGCACTGTTTACATTTGCTGCTGTCAGTGCTGCTTCTACCAGCGCAGAAACCTTATCAATTCCAATCTCCAGAAGCCCCTGAAGCCACGCTCCGATCACATTAAAGGTAAGATAAAATACCAATACCATGATTCCGATGAAACAGGGAATCGCTGTATATTTTCCTGTAAGAATCTTATCAATTTTCTCACTTCTGATTCTTTCTTTGCTTTCTTTAGGCTTTACAACTGTCTGTTCACACAAACGCTCAATAAAGTCAAAACGCATATCTGCGATTGCAGCACTTCTGTCAACCTGACGCTCTGTTTCCATCTGCTGTACGATATGCTCCAGCATCTCCGTCTCATTTGTGTCCAGCTTCAGCTTCTCAAGAATCAGCGGATCTCCCTCGATTGCCTTGGTTGCTGCAAAACGGGTAGGAATATCAGCCTGCGCCGCATGATCCTCAATCAGGTGCATGACCGCATGAATACAGCGGTGTACTGCACCGTCATGGTCACTCTTATCACAGAAATCCTGACGCAGTGGATGTTCCTGATATTTCGCTATATGTAACGCATGGTCAACCAGCTCATCAACCCCTTCATTCTTTGCTGCGGAAATAGGGATTACAGGTACTCCAAGCAGCGATTCCATCTTATTTACATCTATAGAACCCTGATTTCCCAGCACTTCATCCATCATGTTCATTGCAACTACCATAGGAATATCCATCTCCAGAAGCTGCATGGTCAGATACAGGTTTCTCTCAATATTGGTAGCATCCACAATGTTGATGATCGCACTTGGTTTCTCATCCAGGACAAAATTTCTGGAGACAATCTCCTCACTGCTGTAAGGGGACATGGAATAAATTCCCGGAAGGTCTGTGATTTCTGTATCCGGATGGCCTTTAATCGAACCGGTCTTACGATCCACCGTTACTCCTGGAAAGTTTCCCACATGTTGACTGGAACCTGTCAGTTGGTTAAACAGTGTAGTTTTTCCACAGTTCTGATTTCCCACCAATGCGTACGTCAGTGTAGTTCCCTCAGGCAGTGGATGTTCATCTTCTCTGGAATGATACTTTCCATCCTCTCCAAGTCCCGGATGTGCCAGGTCGCTTACAGCCTCTATTCCGGCGTGACTTCTGCTTCGCTTCGGGATCTGTTCGATTTCTATCTGCTCTGCTTCCGCAAGTCTTAACGTCAGTTCATATCCATGTACCTGTAATTCCATGGGATCTCCCATGGGTGCAAACTTCACGACTGTGACCTCAGCTCCCGGAATCATACCCATATCCAGGAAATGCTGACGCAGGGCACCCTTGCCGCCAACCGACGTGATCACAGCACTTTTTCCGATTTCCAAATCTTTTAATGTCATTTTCAGTCGCTCACCTTTTGTATTTGTATTTGGTTATCATTGCTATAACCGATTTTTCTCAATAACCTTATGCAGATAGCTTATACTAACTGATAATTTTTGTCAAGTAGCAGGTATGTCTCAATTTTTTTATAACCGAAAGCACAAAAAACTCAGATGAATTTATGCTATCATCTGAGTTTCTCAATGTCTTAACCTGACAGGTCATTAAACCTGTCTGTGATTACTTCATTACTTATTATTCTGATCATTCTCAAGTAACTGATTTATGTGATTGTCATGAGATTTGAAAATTGTTCTTATCTTTTATATGTCAGATCCACACAGAACCTGTAATATCACCGTTAATTACATAATATGCTTTGTTCTCTTCAGGTTTGATATAAATCTTAATATCTTTGAGATCTTTCTCCTTTTTACCCAGTTCGTCTGTCCAGATTCTTCTGACATTACTTAAAATATTTTTTGTATATACTTCTCTGCCCATGAACTGAATATATACTTCTGCTGTTGCTTCTTTCTTAGTGGTTCTTCTTGTTGTCTTCTTCTCGGCAGCTGTCTCTTCAGCCGGTTTCTCAGCTGTCTTAGCAGGAGCCTTCTTTGTAGTTCTTTTCGTTGTTTTTGTTGGTTTTGCAGCAGTCTTTGTTGTTTTATCTGTCTCTTTTTTCTCGGCTTCTTTCTCTGTTTCTGCCGGTTTCTTTTCTACAGTGTCTGCTGCTTTAGCTGTTTCTTTCTTCTCGGTTTCTTTCTCTGCTTCTGCTGATTTCTTTTCTGCAGTCTTTCTTGTTCTTCTTGCTGCCGGTTTCTTTGCTGTTGTTTCTTTCTTTACAGTCTCTGTTTCAGCAGTTTCTTTCTTGTTTGCTTCTTTATTTACAGCTACTTCTTCAGCAGTTGTCTTTGCAGGAGCCTCTTTAACTTCGGTTGTCTTCGCAGTGGATGTGTTGAGATCTGCTGTAGTTGCTTTTGTTGCCATATGATTAGCCTCCTTACAAGGTATAAGTATTCGTAACTGCTCAGTTTTGTACAGTTACAGGTATTCTTATGTTACCGAAAATATGATAAACAGTAACATTCTTTTATGAAAATAGAATACTACGAATCTTCTGCTTTTGCAATGTTTTTCTGTTTTTATAATTTAGGCATCTTATGAACAGTAACATGAACAGTATTATTTTTTACTCTGTATCCGTCATTTTCTATAGTCCTAGATTCTGCAGATCTTCCTTCATATATGCCGAAAGTCTCCTCTGAAGTTCCTCATTCTGCGGAAGGCTTAAATCCGCATCAAGGGACAGAATCTCCGAAGCCGTTTCACTGGCAGCTTTCAGGATATCCGCATCCTGATAGATGTCCCCCAGTTTAAATTCCAGCAGACCACTCTGGCGGATTCCAAAAAGATCACCAGGACCGCGAAGCTTCAGATCCTCTCCTGCAATATAAAATCCATCGTTGGATTTATTCAGGATCTGCAGACGTTTAGAAATTTCCTTTGCACCATTTCCCTGCATAAAAATGCAATATGACTGATATTCCCCTCTACCGACACGCCCACGAAGCTGATGAAGCTGTGCCAGCCCGAAACGCTCGGCATTCTCCACCATCATCACTGTAGCATTAGGCACATTCACTCCTACCTCAACTACAGTAGTAGATACCAGGATCTGAATTTCCCCTGCGGCAAAAGCCTCCATGATCACATTCTTCTCTTTCGCTTTCATCTTTCCATGAAGAGAAGCAATCTTTATATCCGGCGAAAAAACATTGCGAAGCTTCAGGGTATAATCCAGCACATTTTCCCCATCCATCCCTTCGCTCTCCTCCACCATTGGACAGATCACATAAACCTGCCGTCCCTGACGGATCTGCTTCTCCATAAAGGAATAAGCCTTCGGCCTATAAGAAGTATCCACCACACAATTTTTAATGGGAAGTCTCTGCGCAGGAAGTTCATCAATTACTGAAATATCCAGATCCCCGTATATAATGATCGCCAGCGTCCTTGGAATCGGTGTAGCACTCATCACCAGCACATTAGGCGGGTTTCCCATAGTAGTCAGTGCTTCCCTCTGTTTCACACCAAAACGATGCTGCTCATCTGTAATAACCAGTCCAAGATTATTGTACTGCACTTTTTCCTGAATCAGCGCATGCGTTCCTATCACCAGGTTAGCCTCTTTTGACGCGATCAGCACATATTTTTCCCTTTTCTCCTTTGCGGTATCTGATCCTGTCAGCAAAACCGGATGCCCAAAATCAATATTCTGTTCCTGCAGCAACTTCTCCATTGCCTGAAAATGCTGCCTTGCAAGAACCTCCGTAGGTGCCATAAGCACTGCCTGATATCCATTCTCCACAGTCATGATCATTGCAAGAAACGCAAGGATCGTCTTACCACTTCCTACATCTCCCTGAACCAGTCTGGACATCAGAGCCTGGCCGCTTAAATCCCTCTCAATCTCATGCCACACATTCAACTGCGCCTTTGTCAGATCATAGGGCAGACTTTCAATAATCTGCTCTGTCGTCCATACCGGATGCATGGGAAACGCATTCGGTGCTTCCTCCGTCTTCTCCTTCAAAGACTGCACAGCAAGAATAAAAAGAAGAAACTCGTCAAACACCAACCTTCTCCTTGCAGCTAACAGCTCCTGCATATTTTTGGGAAAATGAATCGCAGGAATCGCAAAATTCCTGTCTGCCAGATGGTACCTCTCCTTATACTCATCTGCCAGATACTCTGCCTGAAGCTTCTGCTCATCAAGCACCTGATGGATTAGCTTCACGATTGTCTTATTAGAAAGCCCCGCAGTCAGTCCATAAATCGGCTGAAGACTGTGCAGAATCTCCTCATAAGACGCAGGCGTAAAAATCTCAGGGTGCTCCATCTGCAGCTTCCCCTGCTTCCTGACGACACGCCCCCGCAGAACAAACCTGCTGCCTTTCCTAACTGCAGAGCGCAGATACGGTGCATTAAACCACGTAACAGAAATTTTCCCCGTAAGATCTGCCACAGTGGTCGTGATCACCTGAAGATTCCGCACCTGATTCACATACACACCCGTTATAACCGCTACAGAAATCGCCACAACAGCTCCCTCTTCCAGAGACCGGATCTCAACAGGCTCCTCATACGCATCATAATTACGTGGATAATAACTCAGAAGAGATTCCATATCCGTAACTCCTATTTTCGTAAATAACTTTTCCGTTTTCTCCCCCACGCCCTTCAAAGTACGCAAAGATGTTGACATATACCACCGATTCCTTTCTACTACAATATAATTATGAATATCCCTTACAGCCAGTAAAAATTATCTATCTTAT
>OAUW01001116.1_pt1 | contig 9381 bp, 8 predicted proteins | sample 1495241 | NCBI WGS metagenome assembly OAUW01 (sample SAMEA2580063, study PRJEB22360) | human gut metagenome | biome: human gut; feature: human-associated habitat; material: faeces | place: Denmark | collected 2008/2010
AATACAATGGTTTATTTAAAATCAATTGATGCCATAGGATTTAAATCTTTTGCCGACCATACCAATGTTCAATTTGATAAAGGTGTGACAGCTATTGTTGGTCCTAATGGAAGTGGTAAAAGTAATATTACTGATGCAATTAAATGGGTACTAGGTGAACAGTCTGCCAAATCACTACGCGGTGCTAAAATGGAAGATATCATTTTTTCAGGTGCTGAACATAGAAAAGCTCAAAATTTTGCTGAAGTAAAACTTAAATTAGATAATCATTCACAAAAACTACAAATTGATTCTGAGGAATTAGTTGTCACACGCCGTCTCTATCGAAGTGGTGAGAGTGAATATTATTTAAATAATGATCGTGCACGGTTAAAGGATATTATAGATTTATTTCTCGATTCAGGACTTGGAAAGGAAGCATTTAGTATTATTTCTCAAGGAAGAGTAGATGAAATATTGAATGCAAAACCAATCAATCGTCGACAAATTATTGAAGAATCTGCCGGAGTACTTAAATATAAAAAACGTAAAGCTGAATCGATTCAAAAACTTGACCATACTGAAGATAATCTTAATCGAGTCGAAGATATCTTATATGATTTAGAGGGACGAGTGGAACCGTTAAAAGAAGAGGCGGCCATTGCTAAAGAATATAAGCAATTATCTAAAGAGATGGAGCAAAGTGATGTCATCGTTACAGTATCTGACATTGATCATTATACTGAAGATAATCAGCGATTAGATGAGCGTTTAAATCACCTAAAGAGTCAACAGGCTGAGAAAGAAGGTCAACAAGCTCAAATCAATCAGTTACTACAAAAATATAAAGGTAAACGTCAACAAAACGATTATGACATTGAAAAGTTAAATTATGAATTAGTTAAAGCAACTGAGAATTATGAGCAATTATCAGGTAAGCTAAATGTATTAGAAGAACGAAAGAAAAACCAATCAGAAACAAATGCAAGATATGAGGAAGAATTAGATAATTTAGAATCACAAATTGATTCTATTAAAAATGAAAAAGCCCAAAATGAAAAATTATTAGCTGATTTAAAAAATAAGCAAAAGCAATTAAACAAGGAAGTTCAAGAATTAGAGTCACTTCTTTATATATCCGATGAACAACACGACGAAAAACTAGAAGAAATTAAAAATAGTTATTATACATTGATGTCAGAACAATCAGTTGTTAATAATGATATAAGATTTTTAGAACATACAATCAATGAAAATGAAGCAAAAAAATCACGATTAGATTCGCGTTTAGTAGAGGCTTTCAATCAACTTAAAGAAATTCAACAAAATATTACTCAAACACAAAAGGAATACCAAAGTTCTAAGAAATCTATGGAAAAAGTAGAACAAAATATTCAACAATTAGAACAACAGTTGACAGATTCTAAAAGACTTCTATCTGAATATGAAAATAAACTATATCAAGCCTATCGTTATAATGAAAAGTTAAAATCAAGAATTGATAGTTTAGCTACTCAAGAGGAAGATTACACGTATTTCTTTAATGGTGTAAAGCACATTTTGAAAGCAAAAGATAAAGAATTAAGAGGAATTCATGGTGCGGTTGCAGAAGTGATTAACGTTCCTTCAGAAATGACACAAGCGATTGAAACCGCCTTAGGTGCATCGTTACAGCACGTTATTGTTGATAATGAAAAAGACGGTCGTCAAGCAATCCAGTACTTGAAGCAAAGAGGTTTAGGTCGTGCTACTTTTTTACCATTAAACGTGATTCAACCAAGACATGTAGCTGCTGACATTAAAGATGTAGCTCGTGGTTCACAAGGGTTCATTAATATTGCATCTGATGCCATAAATGTATCTGCTAAATATCAAAACATCATTGAAAATTTATTAGGTAATACCATCATTGTAGAAAATTTAAAACATGCAAATGAACTTGCACGTGCCATTCGATATCGGACAAGAATAGTAACTTTAGAAGGTGATGTTGTAAATCCTGGTGGTTCCATGACAGGAGGAGGAGCACGTAAAACAAAAAGTATATTGTCACAAAAAGATGAATTATCAACAATGCGAAATCAACTTCAAACAGCAGAATTTGAACGTCAGTTTAAAGAACAAAAAACACAAGCTGAACAATTAAGTGAACAATATTTTAGTGCAAGTCAGCAGTACAACAATTTAAAAGAACAAGTACATCATCACGAATTAGAACTGGATAGACTAAAAACACAAGAAGCACATCTTAAAAATGAACATGAAGAGTTTGAATTTGAAAAAAATGATGGATATCAAAGTGATAAAAGTAAAGAAACATTAAAAGAAAAACAAAATCATTTAATTGAGATACAACAACAATTGAAGCAACTAGAAAGTGATATTGAAAGATATACACAATTATCAAAAGAAGGAAAAGCTTCGACACATCAAACACAACAACAACTACATCAAAAACAATCTGATTTAGCTGTTGTTAAAGAGCGAATTAAATCGCAAAAGCAAGTTTATGAACGTTTAGATAAACAACTTAGCGATTCAGAACGTCAAAAAATTGAAGTAAATGAAAAAATTAAATTGTTTAATTCAGATGAAATGATGGGTAAAGATGCTTTTGAAAAGTTGAAAGAGCAAATTCAGCAACAAGAAAATGTAAGACAAAATTTAAATCAACAACTTAGTGAGATTAAACAACAACGTAAAGATCTTAATGAGAAAATCGAAATAAATGAAAGTCAGCTTCAAAAATGTCATCAAGATATACTTTCTATAGAAAATCATTATCAAGATATTAAAGCAAAACAATCAAAGCTAGATGTATTAATCAACCATGCAATAGATCATTTAAATGACACGTATCAACTCACAGTAGAACGTGCAAGAATGGAATATGATTCTGATGAAACAATTGACAATTTGCGTAAAAAAGTAAAATTAACGAAGATGTCAATCGATGAATTAGGTCCTGTAAATTTAAATGCAATAGAACAATTTGAAGAGTTGAATGAACGATACACATTTTTAAATGAGCAACGAACAGATTTAAGAGAAGCAAAAGAAACCTTAGAACAAATCATTCATGAAATGGATAAAGAAGTTGAAGGACGTTTTAAGACAACATTTCATGCGGTTCAAGATCATTTTACGACAGTGTTTAAGCAATTATTTGGTGGTGGACAAGCAGAACTTCGTTTAACTGAAGATGACTATTTGTCTGCTGGCGTTGATATCATCGTACAACCGCCAGGAAAGAAATTACAACATCTTTCATTATTAAGCGGTGGTGAACGTGCTTTAAGTGCTATAGCATTATTGTTCGCCATTCTCAAAGTTCGTTCAGCACCTTTTGTTATACTAGATGAAGTAGAAGCGGCATTAGATGAAGCGAATGTGATACGATATGCCCAATATTTAAATGAATTATCTACAGAAACACAATTCATTGTAATTACACATCGGAAGGGAACGATGGAGTTTTCTGATCGTTTATATGGTGTAACAATGCAAGAGTCTGGTGTTTCTAAGTTAGTTAGCGTCAACCTAAATACAATAGATGAGGTTATGAAGGAGGAACAAGCATGAGTTTTTTTAAACGTCTGAAAGATAAATTTTCTAGTAAAAGTGAAGATGATATTCAAAAAGACCTAGATGAAACTGTAGATTCAAATGCTAATAGTGACTCAGATTCAATGGACCCGAATGATTCTGATGAACAAGTCAAACCCAAAAAGAAACCTAAAAAATTAAGTGAAGCTGATTTTGACGAAGATGGTTTGATATCGATTGAAGATTTTGAAGAAATTGAAGCTCAAAAAATTGGAGCAAAATTCAAAGCCGGTTTGGAAAAATCACGTCAAAACTTCCAAGAACAGTTAAATAATTTAATTGCTCGATATAGAAAAGTTGACGAAGATTTCTTCGAAGCTCTGGAAGAAATGCTTATTACTGCGGACGTTGGTTTTAATACCGTTATGAAATTAACTGATGAGCTACGTACAGAAGCACAAAGACGTAATATACAAGAAACAGAAGACTTAAGAGAAGTTATAGTTGAGAAGATTGTAGAAATCTATCATCAAGAGGACGATTATTCTGAAGCAATGAATATTGAAGATGGACGTTTAAATGTCATACTGATGGTTGGTGTGAATGGTGTCGGCAAAACAACAACAATTGGTAAATTAGCTTATCGTTATCAACAAGAAGGTAAAAAAGTAATGTTAGCCGCTGGTGATACCTTCAGAGCTGGAGCAATTCAACAATTAAACGTCTGGGGAGAACGTGTTGGTGTTGAAGTTGTGAGTCAAAACGAAGGTTCTGACCCTGCAGCAGTAGTATATGATGCGATTAATGCCGCAAAAAATAAAGGCGTAGATATTTTAATTTGTGATACTGCAGGACGCTTGCAAAATAAATCTAATTTAATGCAAGAGTTAGATAAAATGAAACGTGTGATTAATCGTGCAATACCTGATGCCCCCCATGAAGCTTTATTATGCTTGGATGCAACAACTGGTCAAAATGCACTTTCACAAGCACGTTCATTTAAGGAAGTTACAAATGTCTCAGGTATAGTTTTAACTAAATTAGACGGTACTGCTAAAGGGGGTATTGTATTAGCAATTCGAAATGAGTTACACATTCCAGTTAAATATGTTGGTTTAGGCGAAAAAATGGATGACTTACAACCGTTTAATCCTGAAAGCTATGTATATGGATTATTTGCTGATATGATAGAACAAAATGAAGATATTCCTGAAGAAATCTCTAGAAATTCATCCGTTGAATCTGAAGAAGGTAACTAAAATGGGACAAAATGATTTAGTTAAAACATTGCGTATGAATTATCTATTTGATTTTTATCAAAGTTTGCTTACAAATAAACAGAAAAATTATCTCGAATTATTTTATTTACAAGATTATTCTTTAAGTGAAATTGCTGATACATTTGAAGTGAGTAGACAAGCAGTTTATGATAATATAAGAAGAACTGGCGATTTAGTAGAAGATTATGAATCGAAATTACGACTATACCAAAGATTCGAGAAACGTCGTGAATTATATAACTTAATGAAACAATCACTTAATCAACCTGAGTTGCTTAAACAATATATCACTCAATTAGAAGAATTAGAGTAGTGATCATTATAATAAAGGAGGGCAAACGTTATGGCATTTGAAGGATTATCCGATCGCTTACAAGCCACGATGCAAAAAATGCGTGGTAAAGGAAAAGTAACAGAAGCAGATATTAAAACGATGATGCGTGAAGTGAGATTAGCGTTATTGGAAGCCGATGTTAACTTCAAAGTTGTTAAGGAATTTGTTAAGACTGTTTCAGAACGAGCGCTAGGTTCTGATGTCATGCAATCTTTAACACCTGGCCAACAGGTTATTAAAATCGTACAAGAAGAACTTACTAGTTTAATGGGTGGAGAAAATACTTCCATTAAGATGGCAAACAAACCACCAACTGTTGTCATGATGGTCGGCTTACAAGGTGCAGGTAAAACGACGACAGCAGGTAAGTTGGCATTATTAATGCGTAAAAAATATAACAAAAAACCTTTACTTGTGGCAGGAGATATTTATCGTCCAGCTGCTATTGATCAATTACAAACAGTAGGTAAACAAATTGATATCCCTGTGTATAGTGAAGGTGATCAAGTATCACCACAACAAATTGTTGAAAATGCTTTAAAACATGCTAAAGAAGAACATCTAGATTTCGTTATCATTGATACAGCTGGTCGTTTACACATTGATGAAGCACTTATGAATGAGCTTCAAGAAGTTAAAGAAATCTCTAAACCAGACGAAATTATGCTTGTTGTTGATGCAATGACAGGTCAAGATGCTGTGAATGTGGCACAATCATTTGATGAACAATTAGATGTTTCAGGTGTAACATTGACTAAATTAGATGGTGATACACGCGGTGGTGCAGCACTTTCAATCCGTTCCGTTACCCAAAAACCTATTAAATTTGTAGGTATGAGTGAGAAATTGGATGGTTTAGAATTATTCCATCCTGAACGAATGGCCTCACGTATTTTAGGTATGGGTGATGTTTTAAGCCTCATTGAAAAAGCGCAACAAGATGTAGATCAAGAAAAGGCTAAAGATTTAGAGAAGAAGATGAGAGAGTCATCATTTACATTAGATGATTTCTTAGAACAGTTAGATCAAGTTAAGAATTTAGGTCCTTTAGATGACATTATGAAAATGATTCCTGGTATGAATAAAATGAAAGGTTTAGATAAGCTTAATATGAGTGATAAACAAATTGATCATATTAAAGCGATTATACAATCTATGACACCTAAGGAACGTTCAAACCCTGAAACATTAAATGTATCACGTAAAAAACGTATTGCAAAAGGATCCGGCCGATCTTTACAAGAAGTTAATCGATTAATGAAACAATTTAATGATATGAAGAAAATGATGAAACAATTTACTGGTGGCGGTAAAGGTAAAAAAGCTAAACGAAACCAAATGCAAAATATGTTAAAGGGTATGAACTTACCATTTTAATTTATAAAATCAAGCATTGAAACTCGAGAGTGTCTTCGGTGCTTGATTTTTTTGAACCTTTATAAGGATTATTAACAAAATTAATAGAAACGCATGAGCTAAAGCGCATGCATAACCAAAAGTACGATTTACTTCGTAAAAGAGTAGTGGAACGCCTGAGCTAAAGCACATGCATAACCAAAAGTACGATTTACTTCGTAAATCTACTTTTGGTAAAGAAAAAAGTCTTTACAAAAATTTGTGTAACTGTTATTATTTATTCTTGTAGAAAATAAAAATAATAAACACATAAAGGAGAGTAATTTAAATGGCAGTTAAAATTCGTTTAACTCGTTTAGGTTCTAAAAGAAACCCATTCTATCGTATCGTAGTTGCAGATGCACGTTCACCACGTGATGGTCGTATCATTGAGCAATTAGGTACTTACAATCCAGCACACGTTAATGCACCAGAAGTTAAAATCGATGAAGAATTAGCTTTAAAATGGCTAAAAGACGGTGCTAAACCAACTGATACAGTTCACAATATCTTATCTAGAGAAGGTATTTTGAAAAAATTTGATGAACAAAAGAATGCTAAATAATTAGCTTATGTTTTTTTGGGACGCCATTATGGCGTCCTTTTTTAATCATATTTATTTGTTACATACATACGTGTTAATATATATTTGATTCAGTTTAATAAACTTTAATTAGAAGGAGGGTCATACATGGAGGTAGAGGTTGGACAAATAGTCAATACCCATGGTATTAAAGGGGAAGTAAAGGTGAAATCCAATTCTGATTTTACTGAAACACGATTTCAACCTGGTGAACAATTACTTGTAAAACATAATAATACTGAAATTGTTTATACGGTCGCTTCTTATCGTATACATAAAGGATTTCACATGTTAAGGTTTGAAGGAATCAACAATATAAATGAAATTGAACATTTGAAAGGTGATTATATTTATCAAGAACGTGATCACCAAGATATAGAATTAGGAGAACATGAATACTATTATTCGGATATTATTGGTTGTACAGTATTTAAAGATGATGATACGCCAATTGGTCGGGTGATTAATATTTTTGAAACAGGTGCTAATGACGTTTGGGTTGTTAAAGGTGAAAAAGAGTATCTCATTCCTTATATTGAAGATGTTGTGAAAGATATTGATATAGAAACTAAAACGATTAAAATTACACCGATGGAAGGATTGTTAGATTAATGAAGATAGATTATTTAACGCTATTTCCTGAAATGTTTGAAGGTGTTTTAAACCATTCAATATTAAAACGTGCGCAAGATAAGGGAATCATTAATGTTAATACTATCAATTTCCGAGATTATTCTATTAATAAGCATAATCAAGTTGATGATTACCCATTTGGTGGTGGCCAAGGTATGGTATTAAAGCCTGAACCTGTTTTTAATGCTATGGAAGACATAAATCATAATGAACATACTCGAGTGATACTTATGTGTCCACAAGGTCGTCCCTTTACTCAAGAGATTGCACAAGAATTAAGTGAAGCAAAACATATAGTCTTTATTTGTGGACACTATGAAGGATATGATGAGCGCATACGTAAGCATCTTGTAACTGATGAAATATCAATGGGGGATTATGTCCTAACTGGTGGAGAGTTACCAGCAATGACGATGACCGATGCAATAGTGAGGCTTATTCCAGGCGTCTTAGGTAATCAAGCATCACATCAAGATGATTCATTTTCAGATGGATTGTTAGAATCCTCAGTATACACGTCCTCGTGAATATAAAAATATGAGTGTTCCTGAAGTATTATTATCTGGCAATCATGCGCACATTGATCAGTGGAGACATGAACAAAAACTCATTCGTACTTATGAAAAGCGACCAGATTTATTAGAACAATATCCATTAACTGAAAAAGATAGAGAAATTTTAGAAACCTATAAAAAGAAATTGAAAAATGATTAACGTTATGCTATTATAATTCAAGTGTGAAAAAACACTAATAATCACTATGATCCGCTGCTATACTTTTGTCTAGGCAAGAACATAGGTTGAAGGAGAGAATTTATAATGAGTAATCATAAGTTAATCGAAGCAGTAACTAAATCACAATTACGTACTGATTTACCTACTTTCCGTTCAGGAGACACTTTACGTGTACACGTAAGAATCGTTGAAGGTTCTCGCGAACGTATCCAAGTTTTCGAAGGTGTTGTAATTAAACGCCGTGGTGGAGGAATTTCAGAAACTTTCACAGTTCGTAAAATTTCTTCTGGTGTAGGTGTGGAAAGAACTTTCCCATTACACACGCCTAAAATCGAAAAAATTGAAGTTAAACGTCGTGGTAAAGTACGTCGTGCTAAATTATATTACTTACGTAGTTTACGTGGTAAAGCTGCTAGAATTCAAGAAATTCGCTAATCAGTATATTCGACAATTTATAAAAGGCCAGTCTATAAGCACTATAGTTGCCAATTTCAACTTATTGCTTAAGATTTGCCATAATGAAAAAAGCTTTCAAACTTCTGTTTTACCAGAGTTTGAAAGCTTTTTTATTTTATCTTAAATTAAACTGCTGTCCTAATTATTGAAGATATGAATCAGAATTCATATTGGTTGTATATTTTACACCGAATACTAATAAAATTTTCTATGATTAAGCCTAAAATTTTGATGAAAACTATGAAAGTGCTATTTTCTAATTCAGTCAATAACTAACTTTACATTAAGTAAGTCTTGAACATAGGTTTAAGTTCGACACCGACAATTGATGTTAAAAACAAAGCACTAAAATGTTTAGATCTTTGTTTTAACTTTGTAAATAAAATCGAAAAAATTGATAGTTTTCTATCAATTAAAAATCATCATAATGAACTATGAGT
>OAUW01001123.1_pt1 | contig 9345 bp, 6 predicted proteins | sample 1495241 | NCBI WGS metagenome assembly OAUW01 (sample SAMEA2580063, study PRJEB22360) | human gut metagenome | biome: human gut; feature: human-associated habitat; material: faeces | place: Denmark | collected 2008/2010
AACCCGGCGGCATCGCTTGGCGGCAGCGACGTTTTACGGATAATGAAAAATCCGCCGTTGCCGCGTCAGCTTGGAAGACCGTTGAAGGGATCCAGGCAGCCGTTAAAGTCGAAAGCCGCTATTTGCCTGCCGGAGAGGGACTCATTGCGCTTTCCGGCCGCCACCTTGACCATGAAGGTTGGATCGACGGTGCAGACCGCATTGCGCTGCAAGACGGTTTGTTTTCACTCCTCGGCCGGGCTGACCGCATCGTCAAAATTGAAGGCAAACGCGTAGCGCTCCCTGAAGTGGAAAAACTGCTGCTTGAAACCGGTCTCGTCTCCAACAGCAAAGTCTTCTTGGAAACGATCCGTGCAGAATCTCAGCGCGATGCACTCCATGCGGCTGTCGTGCTTACGCCGGCAGGACGCGAACTATTGTTTACAAAAGGCAAAGCCGCACTGCTCGAGCCCTTGAAGACGCACTTGAAGCGATCGCTTCCTGCTGTTGCGCTTCCGCGGCGCTGGCGATTTGTCGATCAGCTGCCTGCTGATCCGCAGGGAAAAGTCACGGTAGCTTGTCTGCGTACGCTCTTTGATCAGCGCCGACCAGAATGGCTGATAGAGACGGACACGGTTGAGAACGGCAAGCGAGTGCTCACACTTCGTTTTGAGGCATCGCTCCAACTGGCGTGGTTCAGAGGACACTTCCCCGACATGCCGATTCTTCCCGGCGTGGCACAGCTTCTTCTCGTTGAGACTGCCGCCCGAGAATTCACCCAAGTACCGCCCGATGCGGCTCCCGCTCAAGTGAAGACACTGAAGTTCCGAGCTGTTATCCGTCCCGGCGCAAAACTGCGCCTGCGGCTTACGCTGCCGGCTTCGATTCCCACTATGAGCGATCAAGATGGTTCCTGGAAACTCGGCTTCGAGTGGCGGCTTATCAATGAGCTGCCTGGTGCCGAAGATGAACTGCAGACAAGCGGAACGATTGAATGGCATCGCGCTCAGGATGAACCTGCCGCATAAAACATCGGGTCTCTGCCAATCCAAATAACGACAACCAATTCCTTCGTGAGAGGCCGTCGGATATCGAACGGCTGCCTAATCCTGCGACGTTCCACAGATTTTGCCGCCGGCGGTTTCCTTCAAGCAGCTGCGAAAAGCATGGAGGTCCGAATCCATCACGCTCCGTCAATCTGCGAATTCGCCCTCGTACTTTCTTCTCCTCATTTCGACTGTTTGAGATGCTCTCACGCGACATTGGACGACTGTCACTCAGGAAACAACAGGGCCTGGCTCAGGCACGCTCTCCCCAAGCAGCATCTCAATGTTTTCAATCCGGTATATCATTTCTGTTTTCAAAGCCGACACCCGTCGGCTTTTTTCTTTTGACTGACCGTTTTCCTCATGCCGCCAGTGCCCCGCCAAACACCCGTTGGCTCCTCTCGCCGCTTTGCACATCTGTCGCTTCGTCTGCTGCTCCTGCTCATCGGCATGTTCACAGCGGCTCTTGGCGTAGCGCTCACAACGGTGGCAGACCTCGGTACCACCCCCATCAGCACGGTTCCATATGTCTTCACTGTGCTCACGGGCTATTCATTTGGCACAACCACTTTTTTCGTGAACATTTTTCTGGTTGCGGGTCAGGTGCTGCTCCTTCGTCGGCGGTTTTCGCTCTGGAATCTTCTGCAAATACCGACTGTTCTCATTTTTGGCATCTGTATTGACCTGGCGATGGCGATTGTTTCGCCGCATGCACCGGCCGGATGGTGGACGGGCCTCCTGATGAGCATTTCGGGAAACTTCGTTCTGGCACTTGGCATTGTCATGCAGATTCGATCAAAAACCATTGTCCAGCCGGGGGAAGGCTTCGTACTGGCAGCCGCCGCGGTCACACGCAAGTCCTTCGGTTCAGTGAAGATCGTCAACGACGTCACACTCTCCTTGATTGCTGCCGGCATTGGATTTGTCTGCGCGGGAGAACTCATCGGCGTACGTGAAGGAACCGTCTTGTCGGCAGTTCTGGTCGGGCTTTTCGCCAAATTAATCGTGAAGTTTGTCGATCGATTGGGCGTCTTTGTACAAGCCGGCGCGGCGGCTATTCAAGAACCTCAGCCGCCGCAGCCTCATGAATCAGCGATTACGGCCATCCAGACATCCGAAGAGACTAACGATCAGCTCACAGACGAACGATCGTCCGTTCAAAATCGCCAATAACAAACTCTTAACAAATTCCCGATCATATTGTCTGAGTGCTCTGTCCAAAGTGATTTTCACTTGTTTTATTAAAGTAAGTAAAGACTATCGAAGTCATCACTGCTACAGAATCTACTAACACATCATCATTGACAATAAAACCTGGGTCATGTTGAGGCTGGCCAACTCCTTTTTCAGGCTCAAACATTCCCATAAAATAAAGAGCAGCAGGACGTCGAGCAGAATACTCTCGAAAATCCTCACTTGCAGTCAACATTTCAACATCACAGACGCGTTCGGTCCCCAATACATCTGTTGCGGCCTCCCGAACAATCACAACCATTTCCGAGTCATTTACAACAGCTGGTCCGTTGATAAGCAGATCGTACTCTGTTGAGCATCGATGAGCTTTAGCCGTTCCTTCTGCCACTTCCGCCAACCTTTTGCCCATAAATTTAACGACATTTTCGCTAGCGGCACGAAGAGTGCCAGAAATCATTGCCTCCTGCGGCACAACGTTAGTCGCTGTACCACCATGGATCGTCCCGACAGTAATTAATCGAGGTTCCAAAGGACTCACTTCTCGAGAAACCACAGTCTGAATGCCATCCACGATTTGGCATATCGTTGTTATCGGATCACATCCCAAATGCGGACTTGCACCGTGAGTCCCTTTCCCAATAACCTTTAAGTTAAACCGACCCGAAGCCATCATTGTTGGACCAGATTTAACGTATATTTTTCCTTTACTAAACATCCCCCAAACATGCATGCCAAAAATGGCATCCACATCATCAATAGCACCGCTTCGAACAACATAACCCGCTCCGGATAAAGGTTTTTCGTATATTTTAACCCTAGTTTCTTCTGCCGGCTGAAAAAGCAGCTTCACCCTTCCTTTAATGGAATTTTCATATTTCTTCAAAAGCTTAGCCACACCGAGAAGATTTGTTATATGCGCATCATGCCCGCAAGCGTGCGATACACCTTTAGATTGAGAGCAAAATTCAACCCCTGTTTGTTCTTGAATTGGCAAGGCATCGATATCAGCACGAAGCATGACACAAGGTCTTCCGCTTCCAATCTCAACCATAACTCCAGTTTTTAATGGTCCAAAGCCAATTTGAATATCTGTATATCCAAAATTTTTTAGCTTATTTACAATGTAATGAGTGGTTCTTTCCTCTTTAAATGAAAGCTCGGGATGAGCATGCAAATAATGCCGCCACTCCACCAGTTCTTTTTTGATAACCTCGGCATCATTCTTAATTTGATCAACAGTAATATGATTATTTGAATTCATTTAAATTCCCCAATTAAAAATAATCAGCAACCAAGCGGACTTATTTAATTTAAGAGTAAATAATTTCCAATCATCATTACTATCCAAGCACCTGCCATCGGAATAGCGGTACGACGCACAATGGCTATTGGACTCACACCTGCAGCAGCGGCAACAACGATTGTTGCGCCTGCCACTGGAGAAATGCCTCTTGCAAGACCAGCAGTAAACTGCATAGATGAGATGAGCTGGGTCACATTTCCGCCCAACCCGTTCGCAACATCGGTGGCAATTGAACCCAAACTTGTCAGCGCACCAACACCACTGCCTGTCAGGAAGGAAACCACTGCAATCAGCCCTGAAAGGACTGCGGACATTCCTGTTATCCCCAAACCACCTGCATTTGCGCCATCAAGAAGCAAAGTGATCAGCCCACACAGTTTGATGCCCGTTGCAAATACTTCAGCAGCAATAATCAAAGCCACGATCGTTGAGAACAATGATCCCATGCCTTTGATCATAGCCATAGCATCTTGGAAAACCTGCTTTACATTTCGAACCCGAATCAGTTCGACAATGACGCCTATTACCCAACTCAATAAAAGTGCAGTTACCGTATTTAATTGAATTGCTGAATAACCAAATTTTGAAAAGATACATAATAAAGCAATAGGCAAAACAGGCAAAATTGCATAAGTTGGAGGACCTACTTTCAATACCTTATCAGATGCAAATATTGATTCTTCATAAACATCGTCATTTCGACGATCAAAATACCTCTGAACAAAAATATTCAAAATTGCTATCACCAAAATCATTGGAATAGCCACTGGAAGTTGGTAATGGACAAAATATACAATAGGCTCAATATCTGCGATTTTAGCAGCGTATAGTGCAGTTCCTGTCCCCGGCCCCATTCCGATAGTGCCTGAACAAAAAATTGCTGCTGCTGCACCAGCTTTTGAAACTCCCAAATTTAAAAGAATGGGATACATCGTCGTTAAAAGCAACATCGCCATACCGCCGTGACTAGGAACGACTGGCACCATGGCGGCACCAACAAGATAACATAGCCCCAAAACAATATAGGGGCTATGAAGAGCTTTCAGCGGAGAGATACATGCATGTACAAGCGCACCAGAAGCGCCGATGGTTTCCATATATTTTGCAAAACCACCTGCAACCATAATAATCATGCCAATACCGGCAACCTGCTTAATAGCGGCAAGCCGAATGATATCAATAGCATCAAACCAGATTAATCCAGTAGTTTTAGCATTTTTAGGAAGAATAGAATCAGCCCCGAACAGAATAGCGAGACCAATCATTATTAACCCTGCAGCAAACAATACAATCACTGTTGGATAACGTTTTATCACTGCCCAGCCAGCGATAAACACAACAACAGCAGCAAGAAGCGAAACAAGCAGAGACATGGCAAAATCTCCTTATAAAAGGAAATGCCAAGAGAAACAATATATTCCTCTAGAGTCGAAGCATCCCCTACGCTTCAATCGTAAAAGAATGTTCTATAGGATCAATAAGTTTTCATGCTATGCAATTTTAAATTGCAGCTCATGCATTCATCCCGTTTAGACTAACCTTCCAACACTTTTAATTCATTTACTATTTATTAGTATACGGATACACTTCAATCGATTTAACAATAGTAGGGGAGAAAATCTCTGTTAATCTTGGGATTACTTCAGAGTTTAAAATATTAGCAAGACTATCAACAATATCTCTATATAGGTCAACAGAAATGTTGGACCGTCCAAGAATATAAACCTTTCGTTCTATTAATGGTGAGGGAACCGAGTAAATCGTCAGCTTACTCAATAATTTTTCATGCTGTAAAAGAGTAAGTGGACGAACAATTGCCCATCCCTTACCGTCAGAAACCAATTTAATGCGAAGTCCATTATTATCAGTTTGAATAGTTCCCATTAACTTTAAATCATGAGTAGTTAAATGTTGACTTTCCAATTGCCCTCCACCACTGAAAGAATAATTACGAATAAATGGTAGGCCACAATGCGCTAAATCTTCCCAACTTCTAAAATATCTTCTAAAATCATATTGTGATTTTGGAAAAATAAGAACAGAGGGTTCTCGCAGAAGGAGGTGACGCCTTAAATCTGGAATTTCAAAACAAGGATTAATGGTTAATATTACATCCACCTCATGAGATAAAAGTCTCTCTACAAGTCTGTCTGCGCCTCCAGTCAAACATATGAACTTTGATATTTTTGACTGCATCACAGTAATGAACTGTGGAACAACATCATAAGAAAAGCTATCTATAAAACCAATTCTTAAGCTTGGATGGAAATTCGAAGCTTCTCGTGCCAAAGCAACTGCCCGTTGCGATTCATTCATTATAGGAATGAGTTCGCTTAATAACTTACGCCCTTCAGGAGTCAATATCAAAGGACGGCAAGAACGATCTACGAGTGTAACCTTTAATTTATTTTCAAGCGTTACTAGTTCACGCGAAATAGAAGAGGTTGACAATCCAAAAATTGACGCCGTCTTTTGAAATGACTTTGTTTTAGCTAGAGAAATAAATATCTCCACATTCCTCGAGAAAATGCCATTCATAGATACATTTTTCATCTCATCCCCTCTGACCCATCATCTTTTGTACATCGCAGATACATCACTTTTTCATGTTTTTAGCTTGAATGTATCCGTTGTTCTTCGCTCATTATGCAACCCCGATGCAAGGTGTAGCAATAAATCTTTTGTTTTCAATAATGAAAATCATTCTTAAATACATAGCTCATATTGATGAACATAAGACAGCGATAAAACCCGTCTTCTATAATCATGTTTATCAGGCAACAAATCAAGCCATTGATATAAACAATCACTGACAGCTCTAATCAACTAGCGATTATGCTTATACAATTTGGGATACTTGCGCTATCACTAATATGATGCCCGATCTTTACATCCAATTAGATGAAATATGAACTTCATTATTTTGAGTGCTTAATTTCTCATCAAGCAACGACTTGTAAAGATTATGTTTCTCACCTCATCATTTAATAAATGAATTCCGCTCACGTCGGTTCATTTATTCATCAAGCCAAGTATTAACAGATATATCTCTTTGCTGCTGTCTACTGACTGCATAAAATACTTGTGTAATCATGAATACATTAAATAGAAAACCCGCCCGGAAAAAAATCCTAGCGGGTCTTCTTTTATGTGCCAACCTAGCCGGTATATCCAGTTAGTCTGCGCAGATGTTGAGCTGCTATTAGGCAGCCTGAATCTTAGGTTTGCGACGGCGCATATTGTGAAGCACGATCACTGCAACAATAAGGAGCCCCAGAGACGTGCCAAACGAGAGCCAGAGATTCCCGCCGGAGAGGCCTGCAACGAGATATCCCACCGCCGAACAGAATGCAACAAGCAGCGCATAAGGGAGCTGTGTTGAAACATGCTCAATATGATTGCAGCCGGCACCTGCAGACGAAAGAATCGTGGTATCTGAAATGGGCGAGCAGTGGTCGCCGAAAACCGAACCCGCGAGCGTAGCAGAGAGAACAACAATCGTGAGCGTGGGATCAATACCCTGAACCACCGGCACAACGATTGGAATCAGGATGCCGAACGTACCCCAGGCAGTACCCGTCGAAAAGGCGAGAAAAGCCGCGATGATGAATACCGCAGCCGGCAGGAACACTGAAAAGTCCCCGCCTGCCGTAGAAACCAAAGATTCAACAAACTGCGGCGTTGACAGTAGGTCTCGGCAGACACCCGAAAGCGTCCAGGCAAGCACCAAAATGATATTGGCCGGAAGCATGAGCTTCATGCCCTCCACCAACCCCTGCATAAAATCGCCAAAAGGCACCAGCCGACGGGGGACGTAGAGCAAAAGCGCAACGAGAACAGAACCGGCAGCCGACGAATTGCCAATGGATGCAGCAAAACTGTGGTACGCCGGATCCGCGCCCCAATAGCCGCCCGAATACATCAATGCCAGAACAGCAAAGATGATCAGTGCAGTGATCGGAACCAGCATGTCCATTACCGTTCCTCTCGGGTTGGCTTTGGGCGGTTCAGCGCTGCCGCCCTGAATGCCGCCGACATTCCCCTGAAGCGCCTTCTCTTCACTCGTACGCATGGGCCCAAAATCGAGTCCTGTGAAAATGATGAAGAAGACCATGAAGATCGACAGCAGCGCATAGAAATTCCATGGAATCGATGCGATGAAAGCAGCCATGTCGGACTCAAAGACAGCATTGCCTTTAAGTGAAGAGCCCACCGCGGCAGCCCAAGACGACACCGGTGCAATGATGCAGACCGGCGCGGCTGTCGAGTCGATGATGTAGGCAAGTTTTGCGCGCGAAACGTTGTAGCGATCGCAGAGCGGACGCATCACAGTGCCCACGGAAAGGCAGTTGAAGTAGTCGTCAATGAAGATCAGGATGCCAAGACCTGAAGTCGACATAAGCGTCGCACGACGCGATTTCACACGCTGTACAGCCCAGTTGCCGTATGCCTTTGTACCTCCCGACATGCCGACGACATAGACCAAAGCGCCCAAGAGCGACGTGAAGATGAGGATATTGAAGTCCACCTTATCCCCCATCAGCTTGAACGTCGTTTCGAGCGTTCCCATGATGATGTTGGCGTCGGTGCCGATCGCGTAGATAAGCGTGCCCGTAAGGATACCGATCAGAAGTGAGGAAAGCACTTCCTTCGTGAGCAGCGCAAGTGCAATGGCAACGATCGGCGGAACGATCGAAAGCCAGCCAGCGGCGTAGGGTTCCATGATTCTTTTTGTGTGTTTCTTCCACCTCAGGACTGCGTAAGCAGCCTCAAGGCAGTGAGGCGTTGCGGAATTGGAGCGAATGCGAAGTCCTTGCCGAGCACAAAGACCTGAATATCGTGTTCGCCCTTCATATCAAGCTTCGCATTATGCAACAGGATGCTTCAATCTACCTGCAGTCGTATGCCGTCAATTCGCCTTAGCACACAGCAAGGTAAAAAAACGAAGCTTCCTATACAGATATTTCCCCGAAATTGCAACGATTTTCTTAGCGCTCTGCCTGCAAAACTTTGCTTCCATCCGAGCTGCATCAGAACGGCCGGAAAAAAACAGAACAGAAGGATTTGAGCCAATATGACGCACGCAACTGCACTTCAGAACCATCGTCTCATGCTCGGCGGACGAAGCTTCCTCCCGCTGATGCTTGGCGGCATGGGTACCAATATCTCCACAGCCGAACTGGCTTTGGCCGTTGAACGGCTCGGCGGCATCGCGCACCTTTCCGACGCGATGCTGATGGACCTTTCGGATCGTCTATTCGGTACGCGCTTTACTGCCGAAAAGGCTAAACGCACGGCCTCTGAACGCGACAACATGGATAAGAGCGCCGTGACTTTCAACCTTGACAATGTCAAGGAGGCGGCCCGCCGCTATGTGAGCGACGTCATGAGCCGCGCTACCGGCCATGGTCTCGTCCTGATCAACTGCATGGAAAAGCTCACGATGAATGCGGGGCTCGACACTCTGCGTGCACGCCTGACGGCCGCACTTGACGGCGGCATCGACGGCATCACACTTTCGGCATGAAACTCATGGCCGATCACCCGCGCTTTAAAGATGCGCTCATCGGCATCATTGTTTCCTCTTCGCGGGCGCTGAACCTCTTTTTAAAGAAGAGCGCCTCCACAGGACGGCTGCCGGACTATGTTGTGGTTGAGGGCCCGCTTGCCGGCGGCCACCTCGGCTTCGGCATGGACTGGGCAAATTATTCGCTTGCCGACATTGTGAAGGACGTGAAGGCTTTTCTTGCCAAGAGCGGTCTCAATATTCCGGTCATTGCTGCTGGCGGGATTTTCACCGGCGGGGGGGACGGTGATTGAGAA
>OAUW01001131.1_pt1 | contig 9259 bp, 6 predicted proteins | sample 1495241 | NCBI WGS metagenome assembly OAUW01 (sample SAMEA2580063, study PRJEB22360) | human gut metagenome | biome: human gut; feature: human-associated habitat; material: faeces | place: Denmark | collected 2008/2010
GTCGTCCGCGTCGTTTTGGCAAAAGTCTGCTCATTTCTACGCTTGAAGCTTACTTTCAAGGAAAGCAGGAACTCTTTGAAGGGCTGGCTATGGAGAAACTGGAAAAAGATTGGGTAAAATATCCCGTTTTATATCTTGATCTTAATACGGAAAAATATGATACTCTGGAAAGTCTGGAGAACAAACTCAATGGGGCGTTGGTGGAATGGGAGAAGATATATGGTGCGGAGCCCTCGGAGAAATCCTTAGCGATGCGTTTTGAGGGGATTATTAAACGTGCCTGCCGGCAGGAAGGACAGCGTGTGGCTATTCTTGTGGATGAGTATGACAAGCCGATGTTGCAGGCCATTGGTAATGATGCCTTGCAAAAGAGCTTTCGCAATACATTGAAAGCTTTCTATGGTGCATTAAAAAGTCAGGATGGCTGTATTAAGTTTGCTATGCTGACGGGAGTTGCCAAGTTCGGTAAATTTAGTGTGTTCAGTGATTTGAATAACCTGAATGACATTTCAATGTGGAATAAGTATATAGATATTTGTGGTGTGAGCGAACAGGAATTATACGATAATCTGGATGCCGAGCTTCATGAGTTTGCCAATGTGCAGGAAGTGACGTATGAGGAGATATGTGTCCGGCTGAAAGAGATGTATGATGGTTATCATTTTACGCACAATTCTAAGGGAATGTACAATCCTTTCAGCCTGCTTCATGCTTTTAATCGGAATGAGTTTGGGAGTTATTGGTTTAAAACGGGTACTCCTACTTATTTGGTGGAATTGCTGAAGAAACACCATTACGACCTTCATCGGATGGCTCATGAAGAAACTGATGAACAGGTACTGAACAGTATAGATTCTGAATCTACCAATCCTATTCCGGTAATCTATCAGAGCGGGTACCTTACCATTAAAGGGTATGATGAAGAATTTGGTATTTACCGTTTAGGTTTTCCTAATCGTGAAGTGGAGGAAGGATTTATCCGTTTTCTGCTTCCTTATTATGCGAACGTCAATAAAGTGGAATCTTCCTTTGAAATTCAGAAATTCGTTCGTGAGGTACGTGCTGGTGATTACGAATCTTTTTTCCGTCGTCTGCAAAGTTTCTTTTCTGATATTCCATACGAGCTTGCCCGCGAATTGGAGTTACATTATCAGAATGTACTTTATATTGTATGTAAACTGGTCGGTTTTTATGTAAAAGCGGAATATCATACGAGTGAAGGCCGTGTGGATATGGTATTGCAGACTGACAAGTTCATTTACATTATGGAATTTAAACTGAATGGTACAGCGGAAGAAGCTCTGCAACAGATAAATGACAAGCATTATTCCCGACCATTTGAAACGGATTCACGAAAACTTTTTAAGATTGGTGTGAATTTCAGTGCTCAAACAAGAAATATAGAGAAGTGGTTGGTCAAAAATTGAATTGCCTGCGCCGGAAATAAGATATTCATTTCTCATATTCTCATAGATTTGATTTAAATAGCAGATAATTAATAAAGTAGGCTATGAGAAATACTTTTAAAATTGGTATTTCTCATAGTTTTATTCGCAAATAGACCTTGATTTGGCTTATTTCTCATACCTGTTGAAGTCATTTCTCATAATGGCCCGGTGTTGGTATATAAATAGGCTGTGTGGGCTTACCTATATTCTGTAAGTTGCCTTTTGCTTTTAGGCGACGGATTTGCCTACTGGCCATACTTTGAGTGAAACTGCAGAGCGACTGCATATTACTACGGGTTAATACAGGATGAGTTGCAAAATAGGCAGTAAGTTTCTTGTCGATCTCTTCTTCTGAAAGAGAAGCCGAATGTGGCTTGTATTTTGAACGTCGTAGATGAGTGCTCATGCACAAACTCTTTAAATCTCTGTCAGCCTGGAAATTAATGGACTTAAGTTTCACTTTGTCAGCACGAGTGGTAAGCGAGTGCACGGGTTCGGTAGCTTGCAATGTAATCTGGAAATAGCCGATTCCATCCAGATGTACTCGTTCTCCTTCGCACAGATGGTTGCCCATGCATCTGCTCAATTCCATTAACATGGCTTCTACCTCTGCTTTCCCGAAAGTAGTTGCCATGTGGATTTCTCTTGCCAGCTTTTGAGTGGTCACATGTTGAAAATTAACCACCCGTGGGTGGTAACTAGGTTCTTCCCCTTCTTTTTCCGGTTGGGGATTCTTATAAAACTCGAATTGTATTGCCATCTTTGTTTTAATTTAATGGTTGTTTATATGTTATGTATTGATACTCTTAGTGTATCTCGCTTTTATTCTTTTATTATTTAACCGCCATCCTGATTGTTCCACTAGAGTGAACGGTTCTTTTCACTCTAGTAGACAGAACTTTTTACTGTAGTGAACAGGCCTGTGCACTGTAGTGGAACGATTGGGATGCTCTTTCAAAGATACGACATTATTAGGTGAAAAACAAGTAATTAACTAGTTGTTTTCATGAAAGAAATAGCTAGCTGTTTTCTAAGATAAGCTTGGCGGATAAACAGGAGAATAGTTGTGTCTGACTATGAGAAATACCCTGATAGAGTATGAGAAATAGCGGCTTTTTGAAGAAAATCGATGAGGATAGTATGAGAAATACCTATTTCAAAAACGTTTCTCATAATGTACTTCTTTGATAATATGTGCTTTATTTGAAATCTATGAGAATATGAGAAATAAAATTGAAAAATCTTTGGTTCTTAATCAAATTCCGTGCTAGTAAAGCTCATTGAAAGGCCGATGGATAAAGGGATATCGGCATATTAGAAATAGCAAATAAATTATCCAAACTATATGCATCTTAAAGTACTCCGGAATAGCCATGAATAAGGTAATTGAACATAAATAAGTAGCACGGAATTTGAAGAAGAACCAAATCTTTTCTAGTAGAAAGATGAAATAAGTATCCTCTGAAAAGTTGTTTGTGTGGAATATTTACAGTATATTTGTATCGTAATAATCGCCCTACAAAACACATGCAGGACAAATAAATGAAGTAATGAGAATAACACTGGTAAGAGACGATGGCAAGGTGAACACTATGCGTACGTTGAGAATTGAACAGCTCGTGGAGCAAATGAAAGTGGAAACTAAAACACAGCCTGTCTCAAAAATGAGAGAAGTCCTGCCTTTTATGCTTCCGGGTGATAAAAATGACTATGTACAGAAAGTGCCGAAGCTGATACCTGCAGCCGCCTTTTTTCGCAAAGGCGGCATAACGACGATGAGTGAATACAACGGAATTGTGATGATTCAGGTCAACAACTTGTCCGGACGTATGGAAGCGGATGAAGTGAAAGAACGGGTAAAGGAGCTTCCGCAGACTTACTTAGCTTTCACCGGTTCTTCCGGAAAGTCTGTGAAAGTATGGGTACGCTTTACTTATCCCAATGATCGTTTGCCGACAACTAGTGAAGAAGCGGAGCTTTTTCATGCGCATGCCTATCGGTTGGCAGTGAAATTTTATCAGCCACAACTTCCTTATGATATCGAGCTGAAAGTACCTTCGTTGGAGCAATATTGTCGTTTAACTTTTGACCCGCACTTGTATTTTAATCCCGAAGCAATGCCTATTTATATGAAGCAGCCTGCCGCTATGCCGGGTGAGGTGACTTATCGCGAACGGGTACAAACGGAAACTTCGCCATTGCAACGGCTTGCGCCGGGATATGAAAAGTGTAATGCGCTTTCTGTCCTTTTCGAAGCTGCTTTTGCACGTGCGTTGGATGAAGAGACTGATTATCAACCGGAAGGAGACAAACAATCGCTATTGATTAACCTCGCAGGACATTGTTTCCGTGCCGGTATTCCGGAGGAAGATACAGTGCGATGGTCTCGCGCTCATTATCGCTTGCCGAAGGACGATACATTGGTTCGGGGAACCGTGCGAAATGTATATCGCACTTGTGAAGGGTTTGCGAGTAAAAGTAGTCTGTTGCCGGAACAATTATTTGTCATGCAGATGGATGAGTTTATGAAACGGCGTTATGATTTTCGTTTCAACCAGTTGACATCACAAGTGGAATGTCGTGAACGGAACAGCTTTAATTTTTATTTTCATCCGGTGGATAAACGGTTGATGGCAAGTATTGCAATGAATGCACATTATGAAGGGCTTAAGCTGTGGGATAAAGACGTGGTACGTTACCTGAATTCGGATCATGTGCCGGTTTATCAGCCTATCGAGGAATTTCTTTATGACCTTCCTCATTGGGATGGTAAGGATCACATCGGCGATCTTGCCAAACGAGTTCCTTGTAATCATCCTCATTGGGCGCAGTTGTTTCGTCGTTGGTTTCTTAGTATGATAGCGCATTGGCGTGGAATGGGAAAGAATCATGCAAATAGCACTTCTCCTATATTGATAGGTCCACAGGCTTATCGTAAGTCTACATTTTGCCGGTTGATTTTGCCTCCATGCTTGCAGGCTTATTATACGGATAGCATTGATTTCAGCCGGAAGCGGGATGCCGAGTTATACTTGAATCGTTTTTTATTGATTAATATGGATGAGTTCGATCAGATTGGCATCAATCAGCAGTCTTTCCTCAAGCATATTCTGCAAAAGCCCGTTGTCAACACACGACGACCGAATGCTTCGGCTGTGGAGGAACTTCGTCGGTATGCTTCTTTTATAGGTACGAGCAACCATAAAGATTTACTGACGGATACTTCCGGCAGTCGTCGTTTTATCGGTGTTGAGGTGACTGGAGTGATTGATGTGGTCCGCCCTATTGATTATGAGCAATTGTATGCGCAGGCAATGGCACTGCTGCGTAGTAATGAACGTTACTGGTTTGATGAGAAGGAAGAGGCTATTATGACGGAGGCGAACCGGGAGTTTGAGCAGTCGCCGGCAATCGAACAGTTGTTCCAGGTGTATTACCGGGTAGCGGAAGAGGAAGAAGAGGGAGAATGGTTACTTGCTGCAAATATACTTCAGCGGATACAAAAGGCAAGTAAAATGAAGATTTCTTCCGGACAGGTTAATTATTTCGGGCGTATCTTGCAAAGATTGGGCGTGAAGTCGTTCAGGAAAACACGCGGAGTTTATTATCATGTGGTGGCTGTTGGGCAAGGGTGATGATGAAATAATGCACGAGATGTGCATTTTATTATTTTATAATAATTATCTTTGCGTAATAACGTGAGATATACGAAGACTATGATAAGAAATCCTTTTATAACAAGTGGATATGTGTCTGCTGATTATTTTTGTGACCGTCAGCAGGAAAGCGAACAGTTGGTACGCGAAGTGATGAATGGGAATAATCTGGCTCTTGTCTCTACCCGACGAATGGGAAAGACGGGGCTGATCCGTCATTGCTTTCAGTTTCCTGAAATTAAGCAGGGCTATTACACCTTCTTTATTGATATATATGATAGCCGGTCATTGCGCGACTTGGTATTTGCACTTAGTAAAGAGATTTTGGAAGTACTGAAACCTATAGGGAAGAAAGCTTTGCATGGTTTTTGGGAATGTGTGAAATCTTTGCAGGCCAGTATCTCTTTTGATGTGAATGGTATGCCTTCTTTGAATTTGGGACTAGGAGATATACAAGCTCCGGCTACTACGCTCGATGAAATTTTCCGGTATTTAGAGCAAGCGGATAAGCCTTGTTTGATTGCCATTGATGAATTTCAGCAGATTACCGGATATGCAGAGAAAAATGTAGAGGCTACTCTCCGGACTTATGTGCAGCATTGTAATAATGCGCGTTTTATTTTTGCCGGGAGCCAGCGGCATGTGATGGGGAATATGTTTTTGACGCCTTCCAGACCTTTTTATCAAAGTGTGTCAATGATGCATTTGGAAAGTATTCCTTTAGAAGAATACATTCGTTTTGCATGTATGCATTTCAAACGTGCAGGCAAAGAAATGGAAGAAAGTGCTGTTACCACAGTTTATCAACAGTTTGAAGGAGTCACATGGTATATACAAAAAGTATTGAATACACTTTATGATATGACCCCGGAGCACGGAGTCTGTAAAGTGGAAATGGTGTCAGAGGCCATTCGGCAGATTATTGATTCGTTCAGATATACTTATTCGGAAATCCTTTTTCGTTTGCCGGAAAAGCAAAAGGAGTTACTGATTGCTATCACTAAAGAGGGAAAAGCGAAATCTATCACTTCCGGTGCTTTCATAAAGAAATACAGACTGGCTTCAGCCAGTTCTGTGCAGTCAGCATTGAAAGGGTTACTGGAAAAGGATTTTGTGACCCAGGAAAAGGGAGTGTATCAAATATATGATCGTTTCTTGGGTATTTGGTTGAAAGAGAATTATTGAGTCGTTTTTTGTTTGTTGAAACGTGCTTTTCGATAAATCGCGTTAATAATTAGCTGAAACTACTGTCTGTTAATCAGTTTTATTGTATCTTTGCGGTCTTAACTTTTTTAATGGTAAATAATGAAGGAATTTCTACAACTAATGCGACGTTTCGTGTCGCCTTATAAGAAGTATATCGGATGGGCTATTTTGCTGAATATTTTGTCTGCTGTATTCAACGTGTTCTCATTTACTTTTTTGATTCCTATTTTGAGTATTCTGTTTAAAACAGAAGGAGCGGATAAAGTATACCATTTTATGGAATGGGGTAGTGGTGATTTAGCAGATGTTGCCAAGAATAACTTCTATTATTACATATCTCAAATGATAGTGGATAATGGTCCCACTGTGGCTCTTATTTTCTTGGGATTGTTCCTGATGGTGATGACATTGTTTAAAACCGGTTGTTACTTTGCTTCTTCAGCTGTGATGATTCCATTGCGTACAGGAGTGGTACGTGATATTCGTATTATGGTATATGCTAAGGTTATGCGTCTGCCAATGTCTTTTTTCTCTGAAGAAAGAAAGGGGGATATCATAGCCCGTATGAGTGGTGACGTGGGAGAGGTTGAAAACTCCATTACTAGTTCTTTGGATATGTTGATGAAGAGTCCAATCCTGATTATTATATATTTCGTGACATTGGTCACCGTTAGTTGGCAGTTGACTCTTTTTACTATTATTGTATTGCCGGGAATGGGTTGGTTGATGGGAGTGGTCGGAAGAAAACTGAAACGCCAGTCACTGGAAGCACAGGCAAAGTGGAGTGATACGATGTCGCAATTGGAAGAAACACTGGGAGGTTTGCGCATCATCAAGGCTTTTATTGCGGAAGATAAAATGATTAACCGCTTCACCAAATGTAGTAACGAACTTCGGGATGCAACAAACAAGGTTGCTATACGTCAGGCTATGGCACATCCGATGAGTGAGTTTTTGGGAACCATTCTGATTGTAGCCGTACTGTGGTTTGGTGGTACATTGATTTTGGGACAGAATGCAACCATCGATGCTCCGACATTTATCTTCTATATGGTTATCCTGTATAGTGTAATCAATCCGTTGAAAGACTTTGCTAAAGCAGGATATAACATTCCGAAAGGTTTGGCTTCTATGGAACGTGTTGATAAAATCCTGAAAGCAGAGAATAAGATTAAGGAGATTCCGAATCCGAAACCGTTGAAAGGTTTGAATGACAAGATTGAATTTAAAGATATCTCTTTCAGCTACGATGGTAAGAGAGAGGTACTGAAACATGTAAATTTGACAGTTCCCAAAGGAAAAACGATTGCACTGGTTGGGCAATCGGGTTCCGGTAAATCTACCTTAGTCGATTTGTTGCCACGTTACCATGATGTACAGGAAGGTGATATTACCATTGACGGAACGAGCATCCGCGACGTGCGTATTGCTGATTTGCGTAGTCTGATTGGTAATGTAAACCAGGAAGCTATTTTGTTCAATGATACATTCTTCAATAACATTGCTTTTGGTGTGGAGAATGCGACAATGGAACAAGTGGTAGAGGCAGCAAAGATTGCCAATGCACATGATTTCATCATGGAGAAACCGGAAGGATATAACATGAATATCGGTGACCGTGGTGGAAAATTGTCCGGTGGTCAGCGCCAGCGTATCAGTATCGCCCGTGCCATCCTGAAGAACCCTCCGATTCTGATTCTCGATGAGGCTACTTCTGCATTGGATACCGAATCAGAACGTCTCGTGCAGGAAGCGTTGGAACGTTTGATGAAAACACGTACGACGATTGCTATTGCCCACCGTCTTTCTACTATTAAGAATGCAGATGAAATCTGCGTGTTGTATGAAGGAGAGATTGTAGAACGTGGTAAGCATGAGGAACTTATAGAATTAAACGGCTATTACAAACGCCTGCATGATATGCAACAACTGTAATGCGGCAATTGTAATTTTTTGATAATGCAATGATATTATTAAGTTTTGATACAGAAGAATTTGATGTACCTCGTGAACATGGCGTAGACTTTCCGTTGGATGAAGCGATGAAAGTATCAGTCTATGGTACGAACCGGATACTGGACTGCCTGAAAAAAAACGGGGTGAAAGCCACCTTCTTCTGTACAAGCAATTTTGCAGAAAATGCGCCGGAGGTGATGCGGCGTATTATGGACGAAGGACATGAAGTGGCTGCGCATGGATGTGACCATTGTTCTGTGGTGTCAGCCGTTCAAAAGAAATCTTGGAACGTCTTACCGGCAGAACGATAGAAGGCTATCGCCAACCGCGTATGTTTCCCGTATCAGATACGGAACTTGAACGAATGGGGTATGTGTACAACTCCTCACTGAATCCCGCATTTATCCCCGGAAGATATATGCATTTATCAGAGCCGCGTACCTGCTTTATGATAGGCAAACTACTTCAAATCCCGGCTTCTGTAACTCCATGGATTCGTTTCCCACTATTTTGGTTGTCTTGTCATAATCTGCCGATGTGGCTTTATCAAAGCCTGGTAAACCGGGTGTTGAAACATGACGGATATTTTGTGACCTATTTCCACCCATGGGAGTTTTATCCGTTGGGTGAACACCCTGAATTTAAAATGCCTTTTATCATCCGCAACCATTCCGGTAAAGGAATGGAGGAACGTTTGGATATGCTTATCCGCAACCTGAAAGAAAAAGGCTACCCTTTTATGACTTACTCGGAGTTTGCGCAGATAAAACTGGCTGAACTAAATAAACCGGACGAAAAATGATTAAATTGGCTATTGTATCCCCCTGTTATAATGAGGAGGAAGTGTTGGAAGAGTCAACCACCCGTTTGACAGCTTTGTTTGATGACTTGGTGGCGAAAAAAAAGATCAGCGCCGACAGTTTTGTGCTCTTTGTGAATGATGGCAGTAAAGATCGTACATGGAGCATTATTAAACAATTGCACCGGACGAAT